>JGI20225J20221_1000391_pt2 | contig 25475 bp, 26 predicted proteins | sample BioMet4_FD_20221 | JGI IMG/M metagenome (IMG submission 20221)
TCGTTCATGGCGGAGTTTTGTTTATCCGCATTTCTGGCTTCATCTATTTCCTTCCTCGTGGCGGAAACGCTTTGGCCTTGAGGATCGCCGGATTCCTTATCGGGCTTTGGCTGCCTTCTTTATTGGCGTTTGCCTTCTTGCGGCGTATATCAGTTTCGTCGTTATCCTTTACCGCCATCCTTCAAAAGAAGGCTCTGACGTTCTTTTGTATTTGACGGTGGCCGCTTCCTTGGCGTTTTTGTTCTCGGCGGCGATTTTGTTCAATATCGCGGATAAACTTCCCGATCAAAGAAAAGAAGCGGCGGAAGTCGAAGAGAGAAAAGAATAAGAGTTTTGTCTTCTTTGCGTTTACAATAGGGGCATTGGAGGCGAAGGATGTCTTTAGAAAGCAAAATCCGAATTCAGGATGATCTTTATCATTTCGTCAATGACGAGACGCTTCGCCAGGTTGTGATCCCTTCAGACGAGCCGACTGCTGGAGGCTCTAGCGAACTCGATAAAGCGGTCGAGCGCTTACTCATGGCCGATTTCAGCGCGATGGCCAGCGGCGAAAAGAGCATTCCGGATGAAAATCTCCGCAAAGCGGTCCTGCTTTATCAAAAAGCGAGGGATCTGCATAGAAGAAATCAGGAAGGCATCACCCCACTAAAGAAAGAACTCGCCGGCATTCTGGCCTTGTCTTCGCCTTCTTCCCTCAACGCCGTGTTAAAAGACTGGCTCTTTTTTGATCGCCCGCTTCCTTTTCAACTCGACATTGAAACCGACATGAAGGATAGTTCGCGCCGCGCTCTTGTTCTTTATGGGCCGGATACGATTTTGCCCGACCCCTCTTATTACGCCGAAGATCATGAGCAAGGGAAGCAGTTTTTGAAGATTTTCGTGACGATGGCCCGCCAGCTTTTAGCGCTTTGCGATTTGAGTCCAGAAGAACAGGAGAAAACCTTAAGTGATGCCCTGCTTTTCGACCGCGAGGTGGCCAAGCGAGTCAAAAGTTCCGAGGATTGGGCCGATGAAAAAAAGAAATACAACCCTTGGCCCAGCGGCTCCGTCTTCAAAGCCTTGGCTCCGGTGGAGCTCGCTTCTTTTCTTTCGTCCTTCTACGGGCGTTTGCCTAAGCAAATCATCGTCTACGATCCGCGTTTTCTGAAGAGTTTCTCTAGTCTCTTCAATGAGGGGACTTTTACTCAATTCAAGCATTGGGCCTATATGTGGACTCTCATTAGCGGGACGTCTTATTGCGATGAGAACACCCGGCACTTGGGCAATACCTATACCCGGGCATTAGAAGGACTAAAAGAAGACTCCTCGATCGAGAAACAGGCGTTCCATATCGCCGATGATTCTTTTTCTGAACCGATTGGCGTCTATTACGGAAAGACCTATTTTGGCGAGAACGCGAAGCAAGACGTTATCACCATGACCAAAGCGATCATCGCGATGTATCGGAAGCGGATCATGACCCGTTCTTTTTTGAGCCCAAAGACCAAGAAAAAAGCCATCCTCAAACTCGATAAGATGGTCATCAAAATGGGCTATCCTGACCACGTCGAAGCCATCTACGATACCCTAAGTGTCGAGGAAAACTCCTCGCTTTATGAGGCCTTAGGCGTTTTGGAAAAGCAAAAGAATGCTTATGCGTTTTCCGAGCTTTTCCTTCCGGTGGACCGCAGTCGTTGGACCATGGCGGGCGACAGCGTGAACGCCTGCTACGAATCCTCAAGCAATGACATCACTTTCCCTGCGGCGATTCTCCAAGCACCCTTTTATTCCCTTGAGCAATCCCGAAGCGCTAATCTCGGCGGGATCGGGACCGTCATCGGCCACGAAATCTCCCATGCTTTCGATGATAGCGGCGCCCTCTATGACGAGAACGGCAACTTCGTGAATTGGTGGACTCCAACCGATCGGAAAAAGTTCAAGGCCCTGACCCGCAAAATGGTCAAGCAGTTCGATGGCCTCCCTTTGGCAGGATCAAAGGTGAATGGCAAGCTCACCGTCAGCGAGAACATCGCCGATAACGGAGGGATGGCCGTCACCTTAGCGATCATGAAACAGATGGATCAGCCTTCTTATGAGGATTATTTCACGACTTATGCCGAGAGTTGGTGTGAGAAAGCAAGGGAAGAATACCTGCAGCTATTAATGGCCGTCGACTTTCACGCCCCAGCGGAAATCCGCGCCAACATTCCGCCACAAAACTTCAAGGAATGGTATCGCACTTACCGGGTGAAAAAGACTGATCGGATGTATCTTCCGAAAGAAAAACGTTTGGTCATTTGGTAAACCTTCCTTTGAAGACAAGGATGACATTCTTTCCTGATCCCTAATTGGTAGGGTTAGTTTGTTTTTCTTTGCTAGAGGTATCGAAACTTATGGCAATCAAAATCTAAAGCAGGCCATCAAAGATGGAGATTCCAAACGAACCACGCGAGCATTAGTGCGAGGCTCACGTTCATCTTACGACGGTTGAAAGTCCATTGAAATCGCCCGGAGCGATATTCGCATCTTCAAAGAGTTTTACCCTAGGCGAAAAGCAACGGAAAAAGATTTGATAGTGTTTGGAGATCTTGGTGGCGTAAAGCTCTATTTAATAACCACTTGACGCTCTTTGATTCGCCAGCTATCATAAGGTCGTAAAGCTTGGATGCTTTTGGTGCCCAAGCAGAAGCGTTGGGATGCGTCCCGCGCTTTTTTTGTATCCTAAAGCCGGGCGATGATCCGTCCGCCTTATCGCTGGGGTAAAATCCGGAATGAGGTGTTTTGATATTGCTTTTGCTGTCGCTCCTGAATTTCGGTTTACTCCTTTGCGAGAACGTTTTCTTTTTCATCGCCTAAATTTAGCCAAAATGGGGTGGCTTTGGCTAGTGCTCTCCCGCCTGTTTTTCCATCCCCAGCCTAGCATGGAATTGGTATACTTAGACCAAAGGGGGCAAAAGGATGAAAATCAAAGCGCGAGTTTCCTTTATCGTGTTTTATCATGCCTTTGCCAGCCTCGTTTTCGGTGGCTTCGCCGCGGTTGGAATCTATTGGATTATTCAATACGCCGGGACGGATAACGTCGTCGGGGGCATCGTCATGACGTCGCAGTTCGGCCTTTTCTTCCTGACCATCCAAGTCCTCGCGATCCTCTATTACGTTAAGGCTGAGCGCTTTCCCGTCGTCATCGAGAACGGCCTCGTCACCATCCGCTCCTTCAAAGGGGGCAAAGCCATCTCGTTCCCGACCTCCGAAGTGTCGAATTGGGGTTTTATATGGGTCCGCGACGGCAGCAAGGGGATCGCCTTCTTCACCAAGGACGGCCAATGCCACATCGCCTCACCGATCATTAGACCCTCGCCTGAGGACAGAGCCAAGCTGGGCGAACTCATCGGTGTCAAGGAATTGGAGTAATAAATGCTATTGTCATCGCTTTTTTCTTCCGAAGACAAGTTTGGGATTTGGTATACTAGCGAGGAGGCGGCATAAACATGACTGATAGCAGCGAGTTCTTCCCGACGAAAATGGGCAAAGCCGACGGCGAGGCCCTCTGGAGCGAGGTCGAGGCCTCGCTCCGTTCCCTTTACCGTTACGAGGGGGATCTGCGGTACTTTTTGGAGCATTGGGAATCCGTCCGCGAGGGGAAAAGCGCCTCCTTCAGCGTCCCCGTCAGCGTCACGCGCCACTCGAAGAACGGCTACGACCCCTCCTTCGACCTCGAGAGCCCGGAAGGCGCGAGGATGACGGCCTGGCTCAGCGCGAAGAACGTCCTCGGAAGCGGGAAGCTGGTTCTCCTCACCCTCAAATCCTACGGTCGGAGGCCCGACGCCAAGACCTCCTTCACCGAAGCACGGCTCGGGAGTGCCACGCCTGAGAACATCGGGGATTGCCTCAAGCCCCTGTTGGGCTATTTCCGCTATCTCTACTTCCCCGAATCCCGCTGGCTCTGCTCTTACGATAGCGACGTCAACGACCGCTTTGAGTTCATCCCAGTGTGATACCCCATAAAAACATGAAAAACAAAACCTTATTCATTTCCATTGATGGAGCGGAGGCAATCCCTTTCCATGAGCTTTTCTCCCGGTTCCCCGCGTAGTCCATGAAGTCGAGGTACTTCCACGCCTTTCCGCACTTTCTCCCCAAATAAATAGAAAACGGCCTTCTTCTTGCCCAGAGGCGATGCGCGATTTGGTATACTATTCGAGAAAGCAAAGCGAGATACATGAAGATCAAACCAAATACCGTTTCGCTGAGAGCGTATCAGGCAACCGACATTGACGACGACCTCCTTTGGCTCAATCAGAATGTCGATTGGATAAAACTGGACACGCCTTGGGAAGCGGCTGTTCCTGTCGATGAAAAAGAATACCGGGAGGACATGCTCGCGTTCGTCGCCGGGCCGGGGAGTCGGCGTCGGCGAAGCGGCGCTGGCTTTGGAAGTGAAATACCTGGTCGGCAAAGGAGCCAAATCTCTCTTCTTGGAGACGCATTCCAAGAACGCGCCGATGATGAAATGCGCGGAAAAATTGGGCTTTTTGCTGATTGAGAAAGAAGAAGCGAAATGGAAGGCAGCGGGCGAGGCCTACGACCGCTTGCTCTACCGGCTCGATCTCGAGCTTTTCCAATCGAGATACGGAAAATAGGGTTTTGCCTGACGGCCATGAACAAACGCCATATCGGAAATCTTCATATCGAAAACTGCTGGCAAACCGGAACTATTTGATATTTTTTTGGCCGGAATTATCTGAAAGCAAGCCAATCACAGGGGATGTCATATATTAGGTTTCCACCCACGAAAAAATGAGAATGGCGAAAAAAATGGCCCTGCCGCAAGGCTTGGGCCATTTGTTTTCCGCTTTTGTTGCTGAATCGTTAGGATACCAGCGCAATCTGAGGGAGATCCTCATAGACGACATCACCCGGGGTCATCGTAATAGCGAGGGTATCATCCCGTTTGACGTCGTAGGTGGAATAGCGGACCTCGAGCCTCCCTTTTTCCGAGAGGGCGAATTGGAGGTCATCGTTCCAGAAGGGCTTGTTCTTCTCCTCGACGGACTCGGTGGCGCAGGATGAGAAATCAAAAGCATTCACCAAGGAACGGTGGATCCCACTGCCGAAGGAGAAGATGAAATAGAGCAAACTCCTGCCTTGATTCTCCCCATACGCGTAATGGGTGACGCCATAGCCGCCGAAACTGGTTCCGATCGGATAGACTTTCTCCTGGTACAAAACGAGGCTTTGGCCCTCAAGACCGCCCAAAGACCCGCAGCTCGGGGAGAAGCGGTAGAGGTGGCAGATGTCTTTCAAAAACGAAGGCGTGACGTCATAAAGCTTAGAGAGCACGGCGGGATAGTTCGCTTTGATGGTCTGATAGAGTGGAATCGCCTCGCTAAGCGAAGTGTCGACCGATTCCGAACTGCCAACGGCCGAGTTTTGCTCCGGGGCGAAGACGCGGAAAGCCTCACCGTCTTTAGCGCAGGACGGGAGCACCAGCAAAAGGGGCGCAAGGAGCAAGAACGTTTTCTTTTTCATCATTTAAATTTTACCAAGACAGGGAAGGATTGCAATAGGACTTTCCCACCTGCTTTTGTCCGTGTTTTTCCGTCCCCGACCTAGCGTGGAATTGGTATACTTAGAACAAAGGGGGCAAAGGATGAAGATCAAAGCGCAAATTGCCTTCTACGCGGTTGCTCACTTCTTCGCCAGCCTCGTTTTCGGTGGCTTCGCCGCGGTCGGAATCTATTGGATTATCCAATATGCCGGGACGGATAACGTCACCGGGGGCATCGTCATGACCACGCAGTTCGGTCTTTTCTTCCTGACCATCCAGGTCCTCGCGATTCTCTATTACATTAAGGCCGAGCGCTTCCCCGTCGTCGTCGAGAACGGCCTCGTCACGGTCCGTTCTTACAAAGGGGGCAAAACCATCTCGTTCCCGACCTCCGAAGTGTCGAATTGGGGTTTTATATGGGTCCGCGACGGCAGCAAGGGGATCGCCTTCTTCACCAAGGACGGCCAATGCCACATCGCCTCCCCGGTCGTCAGGCCATCCGCCGAAGACAGAGCAAAGATGGGCGATTTGATCGGCGTCAAGGAATTGAAGTAATAAATGCTATTGTCATCATTTCTTTCTTCCAAGGCCAAGTATGGGATTTGGTATACTATTCGGGGAAGGGGGCTTGCTCTATGAGAAAATCCTTGGCTTTGGCCCCGCTGTTGTCGCTCTGCCTCCTCCTTTCGGGCTGCGCGCTCTTCTCGGGGCGCGGCTTCACCGACGGCGACCACGAGGCCTGCGACAAGCTTATGGACACGCTGATCCAAGCCATGGAGGCCGGCGAGGAAAAGCCGATCCGCGAGGCATTCGCGCCCAAGGCGAGGGCGGCGGCGGGCTTCGAGGACGGCCTCAAGAGTCTCCTCGCCTATTACGGAGGCAAGCTGGTCAGGCGGAACGGGAACGTCGCGACCGAGGACTACTCGAATTACGACTATTCCTTCTCGTGCCACGACATGCGCTACGTGGTCGAGACGGAGAGCGAAGCCTACCGGTTCTTCCTCAGGTTCCAGGAGAAGGACTCCCGGACGGAGGACAACGTCGGGGTCTGGTATCTCTATGTCCTGAAAACCGCCGCCGACCCCACCTATCCGGGGGAGGCCTACGTCGGGGACGGGAAAGAGGAGGACGGCATCCATGTGGCGGTGCCGAACAAATAGGTTTGAACCGGGACTTCGGCAGTCAAACAGCCAACAAAAGCAATGAGGTTTCAATGATGGGTAATAATTTATCTAAAATCAGCTTCGAATCCAAAAGCGAATTGCTCAAGCGGTTGCACATTTACCACGACCGAGATTGTAGCCTTATTGTTTTTAACGACAAAACTCTTCAATTCGTAGATGCTGCTTCGAAGGAATTACTCTTCGAGGTCGATTTCAGCGAATCGATATTGAAGTGCGATTTCGCGGACAGGTGCCGGCGGGTGAAAAGCAAAAGAACCCTGATGGTGTTAGCTATCAATTCCTGCGGTGACTTGGAAAAGCTTCGAATCGAATTGATCGATTTCTATTTTTCCGAAACCGACTTGGTGGTTCACGCTTCAGAAATCAACCCCAATTTTGTGAAAGGCGGCAAAGAAAGTTTCTATGGGGATGACTTGTATTTGCAACTGACGAAAATCACGTCGATGGGATTCGAGGCAAAATAAAAACCGCTCGTTCGTAAAATCGATGGTATTGTGACTCCGGTGGAATAGAAGAATTTGCATCCGATTCGAAATAGGGGAGGGCATCACGAATGGAAAAACCAACCGAAAACGAATTTCTTTCTCTCTTTCGAACTCTAGAAAAGAATGCGAAAACTTCGTGGAGTGAAGCGGAGGGAACGGATTACCTAACGTCATTCCATTCTTTCGTGCCGAGCAAAATCCTTTATGGTCCTTTGATAAAACATGATTGTTGTCCGAGCCTCGGCTATTTCGCCAAAAACCCTATCATTTTGGGCATGAATGGCGGACGAATTGCCCCGCCGACGAAAAGAAAATACCCAAACGAACATCTCGAATATCTTTATGACGAAGAAGGAAGAATTTGCTACGTCAAAAGCATCTGTGGGCGTGATGACCATCTTTATGGCGCTTTCCTCGTTTTAGAGGGTCGAGCGGTTCTCTTCGATGGGGAAGGAAAACTCCAAAGCATTGTTCTTTGGGGCGAGGATGAGGGACTTTCTTTTGAGACCGAGGTTTCTTATCGTTACCTCCCACAGGTGGAGAAAAGGATCATGTTCGACAAGACCCATTTCCTATCCTTCGAGTCGGGGCCGACCGAACGAGACGCGACACTTTTCCGCTTCGAGGGGAAGGATCTCTACGAGAGCGTCAAACTCTTCCATCAACGCAAAGAGGATGATGAGATCGAAGGGAGTGGCGTGGTCGATAAAGCATGGCTTCTCGAAGTGAGAGACGCCATCAAGGCGGAGACCTCAAAACTCGGGAGTCATCCTTCGGAGGACGAGGTCGGCACGGCTCTGGAGTCTGTTTTCAAGAAACTCATTGTTAGCCCTGCTAAAACTCAATTCGATTCTGCTAATGAAATGAGTGACGAAGACTCTTTAAGGCTTTATCACGAAGGGATGAAAGCGATTTGGGGCGATAACGTTCCTTACGGAATCCATAACCCGCATCATGAAGCTCTAAATAGCAAAGAAAAGATCGCTGAGGACGCTTTCCTTTTGGCTTACTCTCTCATACAAAAACAAAAGATCCCTCACGTGACTTCGCTGCGGCTTACGTTTAAGGAATCCGAAGGGTTTAACCTTATTGCCTTGATGAGGGACGGCAGTGAATGTCCGCTTGATGTGCAAGTTCTCAAAGACGAGGATAGCAAAGAACGGTGCCTTGAAAGCGAAGCCCTGTTCGAAGAGGAGAAGATCTCCCCGAAAGAGGTTTCGGAAATCCTCGAAAGGGAATCCCGGAAATATTTCTCTCAAGAGCCTTCTCTTTTCGAAATCCCAAAGAAAGCAAAAGGAAAGAAACGGGCGACGATGAAGGATCTCNATNCCTTGCTTTCTCTGATGAATAAGCCGAACAAAGACGATCATTCGCACTGACGAGCCCCTCAGATTTGCTTCGGATATAAACTTTTTTGACCTAAAACACAAAAAGCCCTGCAAAACCCAATTCCTTTTCGCAAGAGTGATGTGTTTTGAGTTTTGTTTTTTAGGGAGAAACGAAATCGAAAGCGATATGTTTATTCTTCTTTTAAGGTCTCGTTTTCGTTTAATCTGATGATAAATATGGTGATTCTTCTCGCGGTTGAACGTTGATTATCTTCTATACAAAACATTCGATATAACCTATTATTTAGTGGTCATTCGACCGGTGGTTGAAAACGATTCAAGAAGCTGTTTGTTGCCATCCCGTTCTTTCGGGGGCGAAAATGCCTACGGTCCGAGGAGGAAAAAGTCATGGACAAAATCAAAATGGGGAAGTTCCTGACCCAATTAAGAAACGATAAGAATCTCCGTCAACAAGATGAAGCCGAAATCTTCCAAGTTTCGCCGCAAGCGATTTCCAAATGGGAGAGTGGGGATTCGGTTCCGGATATTGGCACGCTCGAAAAACTTTCGAACTTCTATAAAGTGGGGATTGACGAGATCATCAATGGTGAGGTCAAGAATCCTAACGCCAACGTTTCGACGGTGGTGGTCGCCAAAAATCCGACGATGGAAGAGCGGGGCATTGGTAAACCTTATTATGGGGCTTTTATCTTTAGCATGTCAGCCATCTTTCTTGCCCTGATTTTTTTCCATTTTGCCCTATTTGGGGATTCCGCAGAATCTCGGGGGCACCTACCTCATCGTTTTAGAAAACATGTATCAGATGCTTTTCGCGACGACTGGCCCCTATACGGTTTTCACTTGGTTTGCTACCTTAACGTTCTTTGCTTCAGCCTTGATGAGCATCGGCCTTTGGCTTTCGCCGAAAAATCGCCATGCCTTTTGGCTTTGGGGTTTTTGGCTTTCCCTGGTGAATGTGGTTCTCAACGTGACTCTTTTTATCCTTCTTCTCGGCTCGACGATCAATAATTATGGAGGCGCCTTGCTTGAAACCGGCAGTATTGTCTTAACGGTTTTTTCCATTCTTTACTTCGTTCTTTATCTGACATTGCCCTTGACTCGGAAGCGGACGTTTTGCCCAAGAACGACGACAGACACTACGATTGTTAATCACTAATTTTTCTCGATAAAGGAGATATATTATTATGCTCGAGGTCATCGATCTTTTTAAGTCGTACTCTGTGAAAAAAGGTGAGCGAGTAATTGCCCTGGATCATGTGAACTTAACCTTTTCGGAAACGGGCTTAGTCTTCATCTTGGGCCGTTCAGGGGCAGGGAAATCCACATTTCTAAATGTTTTGGGCGGCTTGGATAGAGCCGATTCAGGAGAAATTCGAATTGATGATCGCTCCAGCAAAGAATTCCGCGATGCGGATTTCGATGCCTGCCGTAACAGTTATCTTGGCTTCGTGTTTCAAGAATACAATTTGCTCAGCGAATATAGTGTCCGCGGAAATTTGGAATTGGCTCTTTCTCTCCAAGGCAAAGCCAGCGATCCGAGTTTAATCGCCCAGGCTTTGGGCGCGGTGGATTTATCGGGTTATGAAGAACGCAAAGTGAACGAGCTTTCAGGTGGTCAGCGTCAGCGGGTTGCCATCGCCCGAGCTTTAATAAAGAACCCGAAGGTTATTCTCGCCGATGAACCTACCGGGGCGCTCGATAGCGAAAGTTCGATTGAGGTTTTTCGTCTCCTTCAGCGTCTCGCCAAAGAAAAATTGGTCATCGTGGTCAGTCATGACCAAGACTTCGCCAAAACTTATGGCGACCGCATTATCACCTTTAAAGATGGCAAAGTGGTGAAAGACGAAACGCTCCACGAAGTTCAAAAATNTTCGCAAAACCCCTCTCAATTGANTTTAGAAAAGGCTCATTTAAGATGGAATAATTCGCTTAAGATTGCCTTATCCTCTTCCTTTGCCAAGCCGGTNAAATTGGTGGTTTCTATTCTCCTTACCTCCATCGCTTTTACTTTCTTGGGAGTCGCCGCCAGCGCCGCTCGTTTAGACGAAGAAGCATCGGGAATTGACGCTCTGAATTACACCCACAGCAATTACGTTCATATCGAAAAGGAAGCAACGCAACTCAACGACGATCCGGGAAGCTATTATTTGTTTTCGATGCCCTTGGGCGAGCAAGATCTTCAAAGCTTGGAAGCCAAAACTGGTCTTCATTTCGAAGGAAGGATTAAGAAAAATAAAATTCCTTTACAAAATAACTATGCCGAATCTTTGACGGGGACTTTATATTATTATCCAACCGAAATTAAAGACTTCTATCCCATCGATGTATTACCGAAAGAATTCGACTTGGTTTCGGGTCGCCTTCCTCAAAAAGAAAATGAAGCTTGCATTACCCTTCGGGAACTCGAGGGCTTTCAGCACTTTGGTTATCAGATTTACGACGTGAAGAAGCAAAGCGATGTCGTTACTCCAGGCCAAGAAATTACGAAGGAGANTATCTTGGGCAAAGCTTTGACCGGGAATGGCGCGTCTCCGCTTTATACGATCGTTGGCGTCTTGGACACCCATTTTGATTCCGCTAGTTTCGCTTCTTTAAAAGTGGCCGATGATGGGGATAAAACCGCCAAGAAAGATATCAAATCTTCTTTGGTCTCGACTTTGGAAAATCGTGATGAAAATTCGTTTGATGATCTCCTTTTTACCCTTCGAAAAGCAAAGCCTTCCTACACGAGAAACAATCGTTTTTACCTCCATTACTTCACTGCGGCTGTGGCGTTGTCGGATCCAAACACCAATCGGATGGCAACCTATAATGCTGGTCACGAATTTCTTCCGGATCAGCCTTTCGTTTTTGCCCAGTCAAAGAACAAACTCGAAACCAATGAAGTTTTGGTTTCCCCCAATGATTTTGTGAAGTTTCTCCCCACGGAGCCCATTGCCATGTCCTCGAGTATTCTTTCCCGCTATAGCGCTTTGGCAAACGAAGGCAATCGTTTATATGCAACAAGCGATGATCCCAAGCCTTTTGGCGAACTGCCGCAAACTACCCAAGATCTCTTTCCTCGTTTTCGGCTCTATGAGACGCTCGCTTTTGCCCAAGAGCATCTCNCCGAAGCTGAACAAGAAAATTTCCCTTTTAATCTCTATGGTTCCTCCGCTCAAAACGCGACGTCCGATGATCATTTNCGGGCCTTCCATNATTTCGTTTGGCAGACTTGCATGGCTGAAGAACCGAGCGAGAATCAAGACCTTATTGCACCNTGGCGCAAAGCTTTTATCCCTTTCTTCAATGATAAAATCACGGCCGCCATTCAAGGCCATGAAGATGTGATTTATCAAGGTCTATCCGCTACCCTCAGCATGAATGAAAATGATGTCACGAATCGGATTGAGGGTATAAAGGTCGTGGGCTTTTATTTCCCTACCGGCGATTTCCGAAACGGAGATATTACGGCGGGTTGTCTNATCATTTCAGATGAACTGGGCNATCTTTATCTTCCCTATCGTTTTGACTATTTTGATTCGGCTCTAGCTTATCTTCCTTTAGGAGGGGATGCCGAAAAACAAATCGTAGCCGATTTCTTTGCTCNGTCAGGACGGCATGTCAGCGGAGTGGCCTATTCGGTCAAATCGGATGCCTTGACTTGTGTTAGCAATGCCAAACAGGTGGATCGTAGTTATGGGATTCTCTTTCTGATCATCGGCGGAGTTATGCTCTTTTTCGCCATTCTTCTTTTNGCNAGTCTTATCGCAAGTTCGATTAATTCGCGCCAAAAAGAAATTGGCATTCTCCGAGCCCTTGGTGCCCGTTCGAAGGATATCTTCCTCATCTATGGTTTAGAATCGCTTATCGTGGCTTTTCTTTGCGCAATCTTCTCTTGTTTAGCGACTTTTCTAGCGACATCTGCGATTAATCGGGCTTTCATGAGCGTGATTTATCCGGTGTCTTATTTCAATTGCGATGGATTAGTGGTGCTGCTCCTATTTGCGAGCGCGATATTGACGGCTTTTCTTTCTTCTTTTGTTCCAGCTTATCACTCGGCGAANAAGCCTCCAGTCGAGGCGATTCGTTCTCTCTAACAACGTTGCCCATGCGAAGAATGGGCTTTCCGAAATAATGATATTGGCTGGCCCAGTAAAGGTGTTTTTCGACACGATCTTTGTTTTGATTTGTTCTTTCCTTATCATGACGATTGTTTACCNGATAAAGGCAAGAATCGTCAAACACCGTTTTGCTCTACCGCCGTCAAACCCTTATGGAAAAAGACTGCAAAACCCCAACGGAATGACTTTACGACACTAAACCACGGCCGGCGTATAAACCGTTTTCGGGAACATTTTCTTCGACGATCGTCGAAGGGGCAATCACGGCATGATCTCCCAAAGTAATCCCTTTAGAAATGACGATGGAGTATAGCTGACCTTCTTCGTGGAAACCTCCACGAAAAGAGAAAAAGAATCGTCGTTTCTCAGCCCGAAGAGGATGGCCTGAAGCGAACATGGTGACTTCTTGCCCTAAAGTAACATTGTCTTCGAGGAGGAGATTGCCCGAAAGATAGGCATCTTCGCCGATCCGAACATTATTACCCACTCGGACCGCCCCAAGGATGTCCAGCCAAAGCCCTTTTTCCAAAACGAAATTTTGACCTTGAAGGGGGAAGAGAAGTTGCTTGATTTCGTTTTGGCGTTCCGCTGTCGTTGAAGCCAAGGAATATTCTCGGCATAGTTGATGCGAAATCAGGAAGACCTTTGCTAAAGCAGGCGAAATGATGTTCACCGAAGCGCCAGAAAGATAACGTTCGTAAGCATTCCACGAGCGGCGTAAACCCAGCTTTGAAAGCGTTTGAAAAAGGATTTTTTTCTCGTGGGGCGAATAAACGAGGCTCTCTTTCGGGCGGGGGCAATAATCCTCATCGAGAATAGCCTTTTCTTGGGCGGGGCGGGAAACCATGAGGGCATTCTTTCGCGTCGATTGCGAAAGATAAGCTCCAGCGGCGAGTAAAGTTCCCGAAGCTAGCGCAATGCCACCTTTAATTTTTGCACCATAGCCAATCCAACAATCTTCGCCAAAAGAAATTTGCGAGGCTCGCACAAGGTTTCCTTGTCTTTCCCATTCGGAATCGCCAACTTCGATGTTGGGTCCGAAGCGGATGCGGTTGGAGAGGTGAACGAGACAGCTGGGATGGAAAAGAACATCGTTGTTAAAATAAGCCACTTTTTCCAATTCAACGGCGCCGATGACAAGTTGGAGTCCCGGACCAGCTAAGAGAGACAAAGACGGGTGGATAAAAAGGCGTGTGAGGATATGGCGTTTCTTGATGAAAGCGATCGCTTGTTGCGCATAGGAGTGGGGGTTGGGCAATTCTTCGCTTAAGACGCGATAACGCTCACAAAGCTCTTGCGATAGAGCGAGCAGCCGACGGAAGGCTGGGTCTTCAGGATCGAAGAACTCTCCTGCGTAGTAAGAACGGATAGCCCCGAGTTCGTTTTTCTTAAAATGAAAGTGACGCCTGAGAAAACGGAGTTTCTTGTCGATGGCGTTTTTCATGCTGATCATTTCTTTCCCGGCTATTCTACCATACTTCGTTAAGAAAAAATGAACCGATATCCTCCTAGAAAAAGAAATTCAGAAAAACAAAAATAACCATCTTTTGCAAATATTAAGAAGGATTTGCAGGGTTTTTCGGATGGAAGAAAACAGTGAAAGTACTGCCGAGTCCGAGAGTCGAATCGAGACGGAGCGCGAAATGATAATCGAGAGCGATGTGTTTGACAATCGAAAGACCTAATCCCGTGCCTCCGAGAGCCTTGCTCTTGGCAGGATCGACCCGATAGAAACGTTCATAAATTCGCGACTGGTCTTTTTCGGCGATTCCGACACCTGTGTCTTTGATTCGGAAATAATCAGGGGTTAATTCGAGAGTCAAGGATCCGCCGTCTTTATTGTATTTGCAGGCATTCTCAATTAAGTTCCCGAAAAGATTTTGGGCATCTTCCTTAGCCATCGCAAAATGGACGTCAGCTAATGCCAGGCTGACTTGAAGATTCTTTTTCTCAATCCAGGAGGTGTTTTCTTTGAGAGCGTTGAGGATGATGTCTTTGAGGACGAGATCAGTCTTTTCGCGGGCAATGCCGCTTTCCAATTTCGATAAGACCAACATTTCTCGGATGATTTCTTTCATGCGCCTAGCTTCATCCAAGGTGGTGTCGATTGCTTCTTTTTTGTCTTCATCCGAAGCAATCGTGCCATTTTGAAGAAGCTCTTGATAGCCGATGACTGCGGTTAACGGACTCTTTAATTCATGAGAAGCATTGGCAAAGAAATCGCGTTTGGCTTCTTCGAGTTTTCGTTTTTCTGTGACGTCGAGGCTTAAAAGGCAGACTCCATAGCCTTTTCCGGAGGCGAAAGTTTCACCTAAGGGCGAGACGTTCACCAGCGAAATTCTGCTTCCTTTTTCAACGTCGAGAGCACTGGCAAGATTGTTTTTCATGGCCTTATCGATGGCGAGAAGGAGATTTTCATTGGTCGATAGAATGTGGTAATCTTGGCCAAGAAGATTGTCTTTCTTCCCATCGAAAAGTTCGGCCGCTTCTTCATTGATGAGTTGAATCTTTCCCTGACTATCGAGGGCGACAAGGCCTTGTTCCATTTCNTCGAGGAGCGTTTCGTATTTTTTCTTCTCGGTTGCCAAGGCCTGGTAGCGTTCGTCCAAAAGGACTTTGGCTTTGCTGATACTCTGACCGAGTTCTTTGACATCGGCATTGGGGTGAGCTTCTTCGCCGACGATTTCATCGAGTTCTTGGACTTCCTGTTGCAGAGGTTTTAAGGACCGTTTGGTGAAATAGGCGGTCAAAAAACCGCTGAGAATCGTAATCAAGGCGATTCCCAAGAAACCATAGCCCAAAAGCGAATAGGTCGTCGTTTCGACTCGGTCGACGGGAAGCGCGACTCGGACATAATCGTAGCTCGTGCCATCACTCGAAAAATCTTTGCCCGCGAGATAAATCATCTGGCGGTTCAACGTGGTGCTTCGCCGATAATAAATGGTTCCGAGATTTTGAATTTCGGGGCGGTCGAGATGGTTGGCGGTCGGGTCAGCCAAAGTATCGATTTTCACATAGCCATCCGAACCGATGATTGTCAAACGGACATAGCTATCAGGGTTGGCCAAGAGATCTTTGGTTTTTTCGGGCGTATAAACAAGAGAATTCGGAACGTAATATCCTTCAGCAATCGCTAAATAATTGCGCAGGGATTTTTCCGCGCTTTGTTTGCCGGAGTAATCGACGAGAAGAACGCTGACACTCAAGAGCAATAAAAGCGAGAGGAAGACGCTTAAAATCGAGGTGAGGATCAATTTCTTTTTCATGGATTCATCCGATAGCCCATTCCATAAACTGTGGCGATGATGTCGCCGTGCTGGTCATTGAGCTTCTTCCTTAAAGAGGCGACATGGACATCGAGGGCACGCGATTCATAATCGCCTTCGCCCCACAAGGCACTAAACAAGGTTTCGCGCGAAAGAGCCTCGCCTTGGTGATCAATGAAAAATACCAGCAAATCCCATTCGCTTTGCGTCAAAGCCACCTCGTTTTGATGCTGATCGAGTAACTCGTGGGCTTTGCGGTGGAGGGTGAAAGATGCGAAGTGGAAAGCATCATCTACGCTTTTCTTTTTCCGGAAGCGGGCATTAATTCGACTGGCAAGTTCGAGCGTCGAAAAAGGTTTTTCCAGATAATCATCAGCCCCGAGGTCGAGTCCGAGGACTTTGTCGGAGACCATTCCTTTTGCCGAAATGATGACCACATCAACATCGCGGTTACTAGAGTCTTCCCGAAGCCGTTTTAACAGGCTCAAGCCATCGATGTCCGGGAGCATAAGATCCAAGATTAACAAGTCTGGTTTTTCCTGATTGAGGGAGGCTAAAAAACTCGTTCCATCAGAATAGAGTTTGACCTTATAGCCTTCTTTGAGAAGGGTCAGGCTTTCAATGTGGGCGATTTCTTTGTCGTCGTCGACGATGGCAATGAGGTTGTTCATAGTTAAAAGATTTGCTTATCCTTATGATACCCCTTTACAACGAAGATGACCCATTCTGCCACGTTGACTGCATGGTCCGAAATTCGCTCAAGGTATTTGGCGAGAATCCCCGAGTAGAGGATGGAGGCGTGGTTAGCGTCTTTTTCGCTATCGAGAGTAATCAGGCTTTGAATGCATTCGTCATAAAGCTGGTCTTGAAGATCATCTTCTTTTTCGATTTGCTCCGCGAGACCGATATCATGTCGAGCAAAAGCCAAGAAAGCTCCATCAACCATCTCAAGAGCAATCCGACACATCGTCTGGATTTTCACGATTGGCCAGCCTTTGACGGTTTTGATTTTGCTAGTCCACTCGGCGACATCTTCAGCATGGTCGCCGATCCGTTCGATGTCTTCGACGGCTTTAAGAATGCCTGCCACTTCGCGCATATTCCCGGCGTAAAGCCGTTCCCGAACGAGGGTATCAAGGCATTTTCCTTCAAGGCTTCGCTCATAACGATCGACGGTGTCATCGTCAATCGGAACGAAATCGACCGGCGCGATCTCGTTTTCGTAATAAGCGAAAGCCCGCTTGAGGTTCGCTTCCGCGTAGGCACACATCGCGTTGCATTCCTTCTCTAAATCATCAATTTTTGTTGGATCACTCATGGGATATTCCTCCTCTAAAAATGTTGCTTTTTCTTTAACCGAATCGGCCCGATAAATAGGCTTCGGTTTTCGGATTCGACGGCTCCTTAAAGAGCTTTTCGGTCGTATCGAATTCGGCCAGTTCTCCGAGATAGAGGAAGGCCGTAAAGTCGCTAATGCGGGCAGCCTGTTCCATGTTGTGGGTGACAATCACGATGGTGTAGTGTTCTTTGAGCGCGAGAATCAATTCTTCGATTTTCTCCGTGGCTAAGGGATCAAGGGCGCTGGTGGGTTCATCCATGAGGAGAACCTTGGGTTTCATGGCTAAGGCACGGGCGAGGCAGAGGCGTTGTTGTTGACCTCCAGAGAGGGCAAGACCTGATTTCTTCAAGCGGTCTTTGACTTCATCCCACAAAGCGGCTTCTGTTAATGATTCTTGAACCAGTTGATCGAGTTCTTTCCCCCGTTTCTTTCCCGCGCATCGTGGCCCGTAAGCCACATTTTCATAAATCGACATCGGAAAGGGGGATGGGGCTTGGAAGAGCATCCCGACTTGGCTACGAAGTTCGAGAGGGTTGGTGGATTGAATCGGCTGATCATGATAAAGGATTTTTCCGCTTTCTTTGGCGTTAGGAATCAAATCGTTAAGGCGGTTAAAAGCCCTAAGCAAAGAACTTTTTCCACATCCTGAAGGACCGATGAAAGCGGTGACTGCGTGTTCTGCGATCGAAAGAGAGATGTGGTGCAGGACTTCCTTCTCGCCATAAGAGAGCGAGAAATCCTCAACTTGGAAAACAGAATTCATACATGACCTCTTTTCTTGAGAAATACCGTGGTAAGGATTTTGGCGGCGAGCGATAGAAGCGAAATGACGATGAGGATGATTAAAGCGATGGCGCTAGCGAGGCGGTAATTCGGATTTTCTCCGGCGAGTAAGCTCCAGATTTCAACCGCTAAGGTGGCATTTTTGCCGGAAAGAGATACGGTGTCGGAGATGACGTTACCAATGGCGAAGACCAAGGCAGCACTTTCTCCGATGATGCGTCCAGCCGCGAGAACCGAAGCCGAGAGGAGNCCTGGCAAAGCNCTTGGCAAGATGATTTTATGAAGGGCTTGCCTTTCGCTTGAACCCAAGGCTAAGGCGGCGGTTCGATAATCTTTCGGCACCTCATCCAATGCTTCTTCCGCACTTTTAACGATGCTCGGTAGCAAGATGATGACCAAAGTAAAACAACCGGAGAGCAAACTTCCCGTATTCACGCCGGTGAAAAGCGAAGAGAACGGGATAAAAACCGCCACGCCGATTAATCCAAAAACAATGGAAGGAATTCCCGCGGTTACCGCGATCATTTTTTCAAGGAGGCGAACCAAAGGATTTTTCTTGTTGGCAAAATAGGAAAAATAGATGGCCGAACCAATCCCCAACGGTAAGGAAAGGAGGAGCGAAATGGCGATGACAAGGAGCGTGGAAAGAAGACTCGCGCGGATTCCGCCTCCCTTTGTCGTAATCGAAAAAGATGTGAGCGTCTTACCTTTTTCGAAAGTTTCGATAACGCCTTTGGCTCCATCTTTTGCCAGGGCGATAACGTTATTGCCTGCTTCATCTTGAAAGAAAGCTTTCGTGAAATAAGCACCAACTTTGACTTCGCTTGAAAGCTTACCCATCGGTGAGGAAGGGGCTAAATAAACCAACGAGACCACGCTTTCGCCTGTGAGCGAAGTCTCGTCTTTGAGCCCGACCCCCCAAGCCGAGGAAAAAGCGATATCGCTTGCGCTTGGAGCGGCGTAATAAGAACTAACGGCGCTACTTTCATAGGTATAGGTCAAAGAAGCGTAATCCGAAGTGAGAAGTTCAGCGCTGAGGAGCGAACCTCCGCCTTGAGCGATATGGACGAAAATCAGGGTTAATAAAAGCAGAGTGAGTAAAGCCGAAATGTAGGTGATGCCTTTGCGGGCGACGTCTTTGATCTCACGTTTCTTCAAGGGATGTAAAGCCAGTTTATTCTTGCCCATAACGCCGCTCCATCCGCTTTTGAATGAGTCCTAAGAAGAAATCGACCGCAATGATGAGCAGAATGAGGGCTAAGCCGATCGAGAAACGAATATCAGCGTTAGCGCCAACTGCTTCGCTATAGCCTAAAAGCATGTTGCTCGTTAAGGTGGCACTNGTTCCGAAGAGATCGAACGTCGGCCCGCTTCCGGCGTTGCCAATGACGCTCGATACTGCCGTAGCTTCGCCTAACGCGCGTCCTAAACCCAGAGTTAATCCGGCGAAAATGCCGCTTCGGGAAGAGGGAATAATGACTTTAAAATAGGTCTCGGTTTTCGATGCGCCTAAAGCCAAAGAAGAGGCGAGATAATTCGCGGGAACATTGTTCATTGCATTGACGCTAAGCGACGTGAGAATGGGAAGAATCATTAATGCTAAGACGATCGCGGAGGATAAGGTCGAAAGCCCGCCTTTACTTGAAAGGCCAATACTTTGGGCGAGGCTATCGACGGCAGGACAAATGACTTCGCGGCCGAATAAGCCATAAATGACTGAAGGTATTGCGGCGAGAAGTTCAATCGAAAACTCCAAAATAGTCCCGCAAATTTTCGGAGCGATTTTGCTGATAAAAAGGGCAGTATAGAGACTTAATGGCAAAGCGATGAGCGTCGCAAGAAGACTGACATAGAGTGTATTGATGACGAGGTAAAAAATGCCGCTTTCACTCGGCAAGGAATACCAATGAAAGGCGAAAAGGAACGAAAAGAAATTAATGCGGAATGTCGTGCCATTCTCCGCATAGGTTTTAAAGAAAGGCGCTAAGCCCTTAACTAAAAGGAACACGGCGATAAGCACAAGCGAACTGGCCGCGATGATCGCGGTAAACAAATACGCGAAAGAGGCCGTGCGGTCAAGCGCGGTCCGTTTCTCNGATTTTTTAAAGCTTACTNGCTGAGTTGACTCCATTTGGTTATCGTTCCGGAATAAATGCCTTTTAAGGAAGCGGCAGTGATGTTTGAAATCTTCGTGTTCTTCGCATTGACGGCGGCAACAATGGCATCGGTGCACATCTTGCTAGTCGTTCCTTTCGCTGCCGCTTCGCTCGAAGAGAATTCACGGCTGGCGAAGGCAATATCCAAGGCACTGGCAGAATCTTTGTCGCTGCCTTGAGTCCGCTTATAAGCGTCGCCTGAACCAGTGTGGTTATGCTCGCTGACGAAATTACCGCATAAGGGCGAGAATTCTTTACTGAGGGCTTTGGCCATTTCTTCGACCGAAGTCGAGCCGCCAAAGTGGATTGTGATGGCTTTGTTATCTTCAGCAGCGACCGGATAATTGGCTTTGATACTGGCCCAAGTCGGATCGCTTGAAGCGATGGAGAGGATGCCTCCTAATTGCTTCATCGTTGCTTTGGCATCGGAAGTCGACAAGAAAGCGCGATAAGCCGCGACAATGGAAGCGACTTTTTCATCTTTATAGGTATCGCGCACGATGTAATTGAAGTTACGGGTCATCTTGTAAGTGCCATCAAGAACGCTACTTTCAGAGGGCTTAACGCTTTCATAGGAAAGACCAGTAAGCGTTGAAGTGGATAAGGTCGATAAGGAAATATAGCCAAGGCCATTCTCATCGTTCTTGAGGCTGGAGATCATGTCGCCATTTGAGGCAACTTGGATGTAGCCTTGGGCCAGTTTTGAATTGTCGCTTTTGGCTTCGCTATAACCGATGGCACTCATGAANCCATCGCGGGTTCCCGAAGTGGTATCACGGGTATAGACACTAATGGCGGGGTCGCTCGTTTTTCCACAAGAGGCTAAAGCCACGAGCGGAACGAAGAGCAAGATTGTGACGAATTTTTTCATGTTTTTCTCTTTTCTTTTTTTGTTACNCCCTTACTTTAGGAGGCTCTTGAATTCCACTCGCCCATATCTCCGTAAGGCTCTTGTTAAGAACTTGTAAAGGCAAAAAGAAAAGTTCCTGGACTCAGGAACCATTCTTTCGAAAGGAAAAAATAGGATTAATGTTTGTCTTCGTTAAAGACGCCAGCGATGCGTTTCTCGCAGAATTCATCATCCATTGCGCTGGGCTCTAAGACGCCGGATTCGGCTTTTAAGAGTTGCTCTTTAACGACACAAGTCAAGACATCGACAGCTAAGTTTTCGACCCCATCATTATTGACGATAACGTCGGCGTAGTTCCTTGAAGGAAGCACGATTTCGTTATACATAGGCTGGACGGTGGAGAAGTACTGATTAATGATGTTTTCAAAGGTTCGTCCGCGCTCTTCGTGGTCGCGGATAATCCGGCGAAGGAATCGTCGTTCATCCGAGGCGGAGATAAAGACTTTGAGATCGCCAAGTTCGCGTAATTCTTTGTCGACGAGCGCCATGATGCCTTCGGCGATGATGACTTCTTTGGGCTCAATTCGCTCCGTTTTTCCGCTTCGAGTCAAGATTGTAAAGTCGTAGGTCGGCTTTTGAATGGCTTTACCCGCCTTCAAATCGGCGATTTGTTTCCGCATCAAGGGCCAATCAAAAGCCTTAGGGTGATCGTAATTGACCTTCCTTCGTTCTTCCATGCTCATCGCAGCCTGATCCTTATAGTAATCATCGAGCGTGATGTAGGTGATCTTGTCCGCCCCGACCTTCTCGATGATGTTTTCCGTGATATAGGTCTTGCCGGAACTAGAGCCGCCACCAATTAAAATCAATCTGGACATAATATTTCCCTCTAGCTCTTCATTATAAGACCGAGGAGGGACTTTTTAGCACAAAAAATCTCTCAAAACGGAAAGCTTCGATAAAATGGACTTGAAAGTAATTCGGTTCACCGATATAGTGTTAGTGAAAATATGTCCTTTGGCACCATCGTTAAGAAAAAGAACATCAGTGGCTATCGGCTTTCTAAGGAAAGTGGGGTTCCCCAGACGACTGTGGCCGACCTCATGAGCGGAAAAGCTAGTCTTTTGAAATGCAATGCCGAAACGCTCTATCGCCTTTCTCAAGTTTTAGGCGTTTCGATGGAAGAGATGGTGGCGGGCGAGATGAAGAGCAAGATGAAGAAGGATCCCTTTGATGCTTTTCGCAAAGTTGAATTGCGCCGGCTCAAGAACCTTGATGACGTTCCTTACTTGATTCAGATCCTTGAAGGAGGACGAATTCCTCGTTTACGGAAGCTGCATCAAGACGCTCAAGCCTATTACCTCGTCGCGCTCGTGGATTACCTTTCCCGAATTCACGAAGTTCCACGGTGCAAAGATTTCGATGACATCCGCCAAGAAAAATTAAGTGAAGCAATATACCCTGGTTTAGGGAATTTGGTCAAATCGCCTGACATGAAAAAGAAGAAAGAAGATACGGCTATTCCTGAGTTTAAACACTTTAATATCATGGAAAATGACATCCGAAGTGCCTCCTAAAAGGAAAAAGAAAAAGGAATCCCTCGGTTTCTTTAGGGGTTTTCTTGCTTGAAAAAGGCTTGAGGCTGAAGAAAGAGAAAATAGATTACTTTCCTTATCCTTATTACTAGAATGATAAAAATAAGAAAGGCCAAACTCTTATGAGTATCAAAGAAGACATTGAACGCTACGTCCCGTTCAACGAGCAAGAAGAAAAAGACAAAGCGTTGATTCTCAAAGCTCTACAAGAGGAAAAGGATGNTTTTACCCGTTCGAATGCTCTTTGCCATATGACCGCTTCCTCTTGGGTGGTTAATCCCACTCACGATAAGGTGCTCATGGTTTATCACAATATCTATCATTCCTGGAGTTGGCTGGGCGGGCATGCGGATGGAGAGGAAGATCTTTTAGGTGTTGCTCTCCGCGAGGTCAAAGAAGAAAGCGGTGTGAAAGATGTTCGTCCTTTGTCGAAAGCGATTTTCTCTTTGGAGGTTTTGACCGTCGATGGACACCTCAAGCACGGGGAGTATGTCTCCTCTCACCTCCATCTCAACGTCTCCTATCTTCTCGAAGCGGATGACCAAGATCCTCTCTTCATCAAGCCCGATGAAAATTCGGGGGTGAAATGGTTCACGAGAGAAGGGGCGATTGCCGCTTCGACCGAGCCCTGGTTTCAAGAACATATTTACAGCAAACTCAATGCAAAATTAAAGATCTTTTTCGCTGAGGGAAAATGATGGATCACGTTAACGAACTTGAACGTATCCTTCGCTCTTCGGAAGTGGTGTGGAAGGTTTTAGAGAAAAGCCAGTCTTTTGGACTTTCTTCTTATTACATTGGCGCTGGGGTTATCTCGCAGACGGTCTGGAACTACCAAAACGGAAATCCCCTTCTTCAAGGGATTGAAGATATCGATTTTGTTTATTTCGATTCGGATCTTTCTTATGAGAAAGAAGATAGCATCATTCACCGAATCGAGGGAGGTCTTGCAGGGATTCCGCTTAAAATTGATGTGAAAAACGAAGCGCGAGTTCATCTCTGGTACAAGAGCCATTTCGGCTATGACATCCCGCCTTACCACACGCTCGAAGAAGCCGTGGATTCTTGGCCAACGACCGCTACGACAGTCGGAGTTCGCCTTGAAGGGGATCGACTCAAGGTTTACGCCCGCTTTGGTCTCGATGATCTCTTTGAGCAAGTGATTCGCCCGAATAAAGTGGCGGTGAAACAAGAAGTCTATCAGGCCAAATGCAAAAAGTGGTCAGCGAAGTGGCCTACGTTAAAAATCATTCCCTGGTAATTATTTCTTAAGAATGTTTTCCGGGTGAAGGGCTTCGTTTTTAATGTGGTTAAAGGCGGCGGCTAAAGGGAAGCCATCGACCAAGGTGTGGCTCACGGTAATATTTAAGGTTAGGTGGTAACGGCCATCTTCTTTGATGCGATATTTGTCCCAAAGAATCCGAGGGATCGAAAGATTATCGTGATTCCCAGAGGGCGTCGGATGCCGCATGGAGAGAATTTCAAGCTGGGGAATGCAGGTCGCAAAAACGACATTGCTCTTTTCGACGATCGGATCAAGATTGAGTTCACCAGTCGGGAGCGATTTCTTCGAAAGGTTCGTGAGACTTTTGACCTTGGTATAGAAAAGAGAAAAGGTTTCTTCCATGGGGCAGCCCACATTGTAATAAATCCCAGATTCGCTCATGACCGTCCAAGTCGGATGGATGGTTTCATAAAGGAAGACGTGACCGTTTTCTTCCCGAAGACGAAGCTCTTTCACATCATTGATTCCTCGCATAACGAGAAAGAAAAAATACGGGAAAAAAGAATCGCCACGGGATTTGGCTAAGCGAACGACGGCATCNACATCGATGTCGACGTCNAAGCCATAAGTCGGATCAGGGAAAGTCGAAAACCAAGCGTATTGATTCCGCTTGGGATAGGTCTTCAAATCGATTTCTTCTCGTTGCTGATCCATATTATTTTACTGGGGTTTTGCAGGAGATTTTCGTTAATTGATCCAAGAGCCATTGCTTATCATCTTTGTTGTAGATGATGTTTCTTTGGTCCACATCGATGTCAATAATCGGGCTCTCCTTATAAGAATGATAAACCCAGTCATCATAATCTTTCCAAAGGAATTGATAATAATCGACCAACGATTGATCGAGCTCGAAGGAACGACCGCGTTGTTTGATCCGTTTTAAAACCGTTTGGAAAGAGCCATGNAGGTAGACCATGACATCCGGGGCTTTCTTCGGGAAGGTTTCAATCTCGCTCATCATCTGGGCTAAAAGATCATCATAAAGTTGCATTTCAACGTCGCTAATTCCGCCATTATCGTGATTTTTCTTAGCAAAGTANTGGTCCTCATAAATGCTGCGATCCATGACGGCGTTGTCTTCTAAGAGGGCTTGTTTAATCGCGTGAAAACGCGACTGAAGGAAGTTGAGCTGGAGCAAGAAAGGATAACGGTACTTCTCCTTGTCCTCGGGGCTGGCTGTATAGAAATAGGGCAAGACCTTATTGTCTTTGACATTTTCGTAATAGACCGGGAGTTTTAACTCCTCATGCAGCATCTTGGCCGTCGTCGTTTTGCCAATGCCGATCATTCCACCAATGATAATCACCACAATTTTCTCCTTTTACTTAGCCATCGGATGGCCTTTTGCAGAGATTTCTCGTAATTGGGCCAAGAGTTTTTCTTTCGCCTCAGGATGGTCAAGAACTCCGCCCTTTTCATAGTCAAGAATAATCACGGGGCTTTCGTGATAGTTTTGTTCCAGCCAGGTGTCATAGCCTTCCCATAAGTAATGAAGGTGTTTGATCGAAGCTTCGGTCAATTCAAAATTCCGTCCCCGTTTTTGTAAATGCTGG
>JGI20225J20221_1001388_pt1 | contig 25462 bp, 20 predicted proteins | sample BioMet4_FD_20221 | JGI IMG/M metagenome (IMG submission 20221)
CACGCTGGCTCCCGACGATTTGAATTCCCCGGACTCCGCCGAAGGCCGGCAAGCGCTTGCGCTGGGCTGCCAAAAAGGACACGCGGGCCACGGACTGACCCATGTCCGTGACCCGCCGCAAAAAACGTATTTTTAACTTTGAAAGCCGGTAGAGGGAAGTTCGAAACCACAACCCACGGTTTTACAAAAAACCGTTTGCTCTTGCCATTGAGCCCATACCGGCAACTTTGCGGACACAAATTCTTTACCTGCTTGCGCGCATTTGTGCGAGGAGGTCTACTTTCTGATGAGCCCCCCAAAGCCTCGGCGCGGCCTCTCGGAAGAGAGGCGGTCCTTCGAAGGGAGATTTTGCCGCGTGGTTTCGCCCTCGGGCATTGGCCGTCTTCGGGCGTCGGCCGGGCAAGCGGAGCCCCCCCCCCCTGGGACGTCTTCCGATGGAGAACGCGAAGCTCGAAAGCTGGTCACAGGAACGCCGCCGGAAACGGTGGGGCACCGAATCCGTAATTGTCCGAAAGCGTGATGGGACGGTGACGTCCAACGCATCTCTCGGGCGCGGCCTCGGTGGACAAGGCGCTCGATCACGGGTCGTTCCAAGCCGGTTTCCTCCCACCTGTGCGAGAAAGAGCAGCGGGCCACCGCCCGGCCACGAGAGATGGACGGGCCCGGTCGAGAGGAGAACCGTTTTTCCTTTGCCGCAAATCGAAACACGATCAACTTGGCCTCGTTAAAAAAGCTCCCCTGGGGAATAGGCCCGCCCCACCGTCAGCCCACGAGCTGCCTCGCGCGCGTCCCGAAGGGGTCGTTGTCATCAAAAGCCCACGGCCTGTTCTCCTCCATGGAGGGACCGGTTAGCGGCGAGGTCTTGTAGATCACGTTATAGCCATCGACCAACAAGAAGGCGGGAGGAACGTCTACTGGGATTTTCCTTTCGCTTCCCCTGGCACTCGCGGGCGGGAGGCCACTCGTAAGCAGAAGCAACCGGTCGCCGCCTGGGCCACCGTTGAGCGATTCCAAACCCGACGCGCTGGCGGAAGCCTTGCATTGAGAAGTCGGCAAACGCTCGAGCACGAGACGAAGATCCCGGGCAACCTTTGCGGATCCCATTTTCCACGAGAGCAAGCCTTTCCCGTTCCCATGGGCGCATGCCAAGACGTCCCTTCCTCGGCTTGCTCCGTGGCAGCGGCAGGAACCCAGAAAGCCCCGCAGCTTTGAGGTCGTCCGGATTGGCACGCAGAGAAAGATTTGGGGGACCTGGGCGCATGGGGATTGTGCCAGCACGGCACCCAGCAGAAGGTTTTGTAGGGCCACCACGCCTACGGTTGCCCGCGCGGGCGTGGCGAGGACCCACGCCTTGGCCGCGCCAACGACCTCGGCCGTGCGGGACGATGGGCAACCGAAGGTTCCCTCGTCGGTCACGTGGTTCAAGGAACCAACCACGAAGCGCATCGGCCGTTACTTTGCAGCCCCGCACAACGAGAGACGTCGGCGAAGACCCCGCAATGCGAAGGGGTCCACCACGGAAACGACGCACACCCTGGTGGGCACCATGGCTCGACCATCGCCAATCGAGCCGTGCCTTGGGTACCCGTTCGCATTCCATCGCCACGGAAACCCCTTCGAAGACGGCGCTTCACGAGCTTGTCGAGTGATGGGGGAATCCTTCAAATCGCCAGAGGCCTTTGCAACGGAATGCCCGTTCTTCAGCGGAAATGGCCTGCAGTCGAGAGCCTCCGACCACGCACGCCGACCCTTCGATTGAGGTCTCCTTGCCGGCCTGGTCCCCATGACCCCCTGCCGCGTGCGCCCCTGACCCGCGCTGGGCGTTGCGGGGCCTGTCGGCAGCCTCCGCCGCGGTTTGCAGGCGCGCTTTCCGATGAATTTGGTTTTTCCCTCGCCATTAACCGCGGCACCTTAACACCCTTAACCAAAGTCGTGGCCGCCCGTTGGCGGTGTCCTCGACGTTGGAAGGAACCCCGGAGACCTGCGATGGCATCCGCGGATGGCCATCCCGCCCGTGCTCCCAGTTTTGGGCCTTTCCGGGGCCGCCTGTCCGCCGCAAATCGAGAACGCTGCGGAGGCATCCTCGAATTGAGGGCTTCCGTTCATAAAAGCCTTGATATGTGGCCCCGGCAAGCCCCACGAGCTCGTACGGAAGGTCATTCCGGGATCGGTGATCCGGGACACTGAATCCCCAAGCACGCCCACGAAAGTTCGACAAGCGTTGTCGGCGCCGGGACGGGCAAGGCAGGGGGCCGTCGACGGGCTGGGCGGGCGTTCAAGCGAGGGTAGTGTTTGCGGTGGTTCACGAAGGACCAAAAGATCGCGCAAAGAACCGCCCCGCGGTATTGAAGTTCATCGTCCAATTCTTGGCGCACGGAAAACTTCCTCTGGCCGCGTCTCGTTCGACGGCCGGGCACCGAAGCTTGGGGATTCGAGATCGGTTGAGGGCCGCCGTTTCTGCTTGGCGTTATCTGGGCCATTCCAGCGAAAGGTTCTTCACACAAGGTTGAAAGCCAGGCGGCTCGAGAGTGCCCCCACGGTTTGCCATTCGAGGACGATTGAACCGAGAAGTTCGAGCGGCGCGCGATAGTGGGTCTGGAGCCATTGAGCAGGACGCACGGCAAATCAAGCCGGATACCTGTCGAGGAAACCTCCTTGAGGGTGTAGAAAATTGCCAAAGGCTCTTGGACATTCTTCTTTTCCCCGTCGACGCGTTAGCCATGCCCCGTATGGCATCCAGGTGTTGGCAAGGGTCTGTCCCCAGGCGCACTCCATTGGGGCCTGGCCGGTTTCCGTTCTCGTGGTGGGAAGATGAGTCGGCCCACCACCCCGGCCGCTGGAATGTCGATCGGCGTTGCCGAGGTAGGCGGTGGAATTCATTCGCGCAGCACTCGGTTGCCAAAAGGCCAGGTGCCTGCCGGGTCCCCACGGGAGCTCCCAAAAGGGCGGCTCGCCGGCTTGGCCGCTCCCAAAGCCCGAAGTCGAAAGGGGTTCATTTGCTTTCTCGTCGTTTGAACTCCACGCGTTCGCCAAGCCGCGGGCAAGCTTGGTCGAGGTTCGCGGACCAGAAAAGAACGCCGTAGGCCATGTCGGAGCCAACCCGAGGAAGAGTACCACATCCACCGGAGGGCACGGAACGTAGGGGCGTGCCCTTTCTCGAATGACGAAAAACACCGATCATCTTCCTTGGCATCGCAGCGATTTCCTCCTGCGTGGCACGAAGGGACGGGATTGTCAGGTCGAGTATCCCGGAACGGTGCATCTGCTCGATTTGAAAGGCCAAGCCGAGAACTTCAATCGGCCACTTTCTGCCGCCGTTTACGGACCTTGCCTCGATTTTGCCGCGGTTGATTTGATCTTTTTTTCAATCCAACGTCGGGTGAGGTTTTCTGGGCCAAAGAATGAACCTGGTATCCCTTGTACATGAGTTCTACAAACGGCCAGAATCCATGGTAAGCGAAGGGAGGAGAAACGTGCCGGTCCGTTGCCGATGTGGAAGTCTGATCGTTATGCCGCGTTGGACCATCAGACTTAACATTGCGGACCTATGTTCGGTCTCCACGGTCCTACGACTCTTTTCCTTGCGACGTGTTTGGGTGTTTATATTTTCCTCATGTACAAGGGGTACCAGGTCACCTTTGCCCAGAACCTCACCGACGTGGATGACAAGATCATCAACCGCGCAATCGAGCAGGGTCGTACGGCGGCAGACGTGGCCGACGAGTTCTCGGCTGCCTTCATCGAGCAGATGCACCGCTTCGGGATACTCGACCCCGACATCCGTCCTCGTGCCACGCAGGAGATCGCTGCGATGCAGGAGATGATCGGTNTTCTCATCGAGAAGGGCAACGCCTACGTCGTGCCCTCNGGTGATGTGTACTTCTCGGTGCGNTCNGACCATGCCTACGGCGTTCTTTCTGGTCGCGACCTCGACCAGCTGCGCGCTGGCGAACGCGTGGAGGTCAACGACGAGAAGCANGATCCCTTTGACTTCGCGCTCTGGAAGGCCGCTAAGCCCGGCGAGCCCAGCTGGGACTCCCCGTGGGGACCCGGCAGGCCTGGCTGGCACACCGAGTGCTGCGCGATGATCCACCGCTACCTCGGCACGCCGATCGANATCCACGGCGGTGGTGCCGANCTCATCTTCCCGCATCACGAGAACGAGACCGCCCAGGCCATGTGCGCCTGGGACAGACCCCTTGCCAACACCTGGATGCATACGGGCATGCTACGCGTCGACGGGGAGAAGATGTCCAAGAGCCTNGGCAACTTCTACACCCTCAANGAGGTTCTCGACAGGTATCCGGCTGATGCCGTGCGTCTGCTCATGCTCCAGACCCACTATCGTGCGCCGCTCGACTTCTCGTTCAACCGTCTCGATGGCACCGTGGGCACTCTCGAGCGTCTGCTCACCTGNGTGAAGAACCTTCGCTGGATGGCCCAGAACGCCNAGCAGAACGGCGCCCTCACCGATCTCGATCGCCAGCTCGGTGCCGCCGTCGACGAGACGCGCGAGGAGTTCGTGCGCCAGATGGACGACGACTTCAATACCGCGGGTGGTCTCGCCGCGATCTTTGGTCTCGTGACCGCCGCAAACACCTACCTCGCTGACGCCACCCAGCCATCGACGGCTCCCTGCCTGCGTGCGGCCGACACGCTTGTCGAACTCGTGGGCGTGCTTGGGATCAGTGTCCCGGATGCCGATCCGGATGACCTTCCGTACGAGCTCGTGGGCCTTGCGGCCACATATGCAGGCTATGACGGACGCTCCATCNAGGATGCCTCCGCAGCGCTTCTCGATGCGCGACAGGCAGCCCGAAAGGCAAAGGACTGGAGCATGGCGGATGGCATCCGCGATGCCATCGCAGGTCTCGGTCTCACGCTCGAGGACACCGCCAACGGCGCACGACTTCGTAGGGTGTAGGTGCCGCGTATGGCGAGGGACCAGTCATCGGAGCGTGCCTGCAACCGGCGTGGAGGCTCCGACCGGCCGCACGCCCAGCGCGGTCAGGATGCACGCGGGCAGGGTCGTGAGGTCAGGCCGGCAGGAGACCTCATCGAGGGTCGGCGCGCTGTGGTCGAGGCTCTCGATGCGGGCATTCCGCTGAGACGGGCATTCGTGGCAAAGGCCTCTGGCGATGAGGATCCCATCCTCGACAAGCTCGTGAAGCGTCTCGAGGGTCGTGGCGTGGAATGCGAACGGGTACCCAAGGCACGGCTCGATGCGATGTCGAGCCATGGTGCCCACCAGGGTGTCGTCGTTCGTGTGCGACCCTTCGCATATGCGGGTCTCGCCGACGTCGTTGCGGCTGCGGGCACGGGCGATGCGCTCGTGGTGGTCCTTGACCACGTGACCGACGAGGGGAACTTCGGTGCCATCGTCCGCACGGCCGAGGTCGTGGGTGCGGCAGGCGTGGTCATCGCCAACGCGCGCGCGGCAACCGTAGGCGTGGGTGCCTACAAAACCTCTGCTGGTGCCGTGCTNCACATNCCCATCGCCCAGGTCCCCAATCTCTCTCGTGCCATCGACGACCTCAAAGCTGCGGGCTTCTGGGTCTGCGCTGCCACGGAGCACGCCGAGGAGGACGTCTGGCATGCGCCCATGGGAGGAAGGCTTGCTCTCGTGATGGGATCCGAAGGTTCGGGNATCTCTCGTCTCGTNCTCGAGCGATGTGACTTCTCATGCAGACTTCCCCAGCGCGGTCGGGTGGAATCGCTCAACGTNGCCCAGGCGGCGACCGTGCTCTGCTACGAGTGGCTCCGCCGCGAGTGCCAGGGGAGCGAAGATGCCNAGTAGACGCCTCCCGCTTCTTGTGGTCGATGGCTATAACGTGATCTACAAGACCTCGCGCTACACCGGTCTCATGGAGGAGACAGGCGTGGGCTTTGATGACAACGACCCCTTCGGACGCGCTCGCGAGCAGCTCGTGGCTGACGTGGCGGCCTATTCCCAGGGGAGCTACGAGCCAGTGATCGTGTTCGATGCGGCAGGAAACGTCTCTCTCGACCGGCCCGTCACCTCTCGTGCGGGCGTGCGCCTGCTCTTCTCGGCAACGGGCGAGACGGCTGACACCGTGATCGAGCGTCTTGTCACCGAGGCGCGCCGCGAGATGCGTGACGTCACCGTCATCACCTCGGACAACACGATTCGCGCCACCGTGGGCGGCGTTCCCGTGACCAANCTTTCGAGCTCGGTCCTCATCGAAGACGTCAGGTCGCTTGCCGCCGACGCCGAGACGGCCAATGCCGAGCGAAACCACGCGCATCTCACCCTCGAGGACCGCCTCTCTCCCGAGAGCCGCGCGAGGCTTTGGGGGCTCATCAGAAAGTAGACTCTCGCACAAATGCGCGCAAGCAGGTAGAATGTCGCAAGTCGCCGGTATGGCTCAATGGCAGAGCAACGGTTTTGTAAACCGTGGGTTGTGGGTTCGACTCCCTCTACCGGCTCCAGTAACGTTTGCGCGGGTCACGGACATGGTCAGTCCGCGGCCCGCGTGGTCCTTTTTGGCAGCCCAGCGCAGCGCTTGCCCGGGCCTTCGGGCGAGTCGGGAATTCAATCGTCGAGACAGCGTGGGGGCAATCGGTGGGAGGCGGCCATTCCTAGCGTGTTCGTGCTGGTAATGTGCGGAAATCGTGGGGCAGCTACGCCCGGGCGGGAGTATTGCGTTGACAAGACCCTGTTCCCGTCGTAATATTTCCAACGCTTGACGAGGCGCTCTCTCACCAAGTGCTTGAAAACGGAAGATGGGGATGTGGCACAGCGGCAACTGCGGCGGACTGTAAATCCGCTCCCTCTGGGTTCCTTGGTTCGAGTCCAAGCATCCCCACCACGCCCGTGTAGCTCAGTCGGTAGAGCACTTCGTTGGTAACGAAGAGGTCACCGGTTCGAATCCGGTCGCGGGCTCCATCTTTTTCAGGCGCACGGCACCTTGCCGGTGTAGCTCAGCTGGTTAGAGCACGCGGCTCATACCCGCGATGTCACTGGTTCGAATCCAGTCACCGGTACCAGAGTTCCAAGCGGCGCTTCGGCGCCGCTGAACATATTAAGCGTAGTCTTGTATCATGGAATGGCCCCAAGAAGCTGGTTCCAGAAGGAGGATGGCAATGGCCAAGGAGAAGTTCGATCGTTCTAAGCCGCACGTAAACATTGGTACCATCGGTCACGTCGACCACGGCAAGACCACCCTGACCGCGGCCATCACCAAGGTTCTCTCCAGCCAGGAGGGCTGCAAGGCCAACTACACCGCCTTCGAGAACATCGACAAGGCTCCCGAGGAGCGTCAGCGCGGCATCACCATCAACGTCGCCCACATCGAGTACGAGACCTGGGAGCGCCACTACGCCCACGTCGACTGCCCTGGCCATGCCGACTACATCAAGAACATGATCTCGGGCGCNGCCCAGATGGACGGTGCCATTCTCGTCATCGCGGCTACCGATGGCCCCATGGCTCAGACTCGTGAGCACATCCTNCTNGNTCGTCAGGTNGGCGTNCCNTACATCNTCGTNTTCCTGAACAAGTGCGACATGGTCGACGACGAGGAGCTCATTGACCTCGTCGAGATGGAGACCCGTGAGCTTCTCTCCGAGTACGACTTCCCCGGCGACGACCTTCCCATCATCCGCGGCTCTGCGCTTGGNGCCCTCAACGGNGAGCAGAAGTGGGTNGATGCCATCATCGAGCTCATGCACACCGTCGATTCGTACATCCCGACGCCGCCGCGTGACAACGAGAAGCCGTTCCTGATGGCCATCGAGGACGTCATGACCATCTCTGGCCGNGGCACCGTCGCCACNGGTCGTGTCGAGCGCGGCGAGCTCAAGCTCAACNCTCCCGTCGAGNTCGTCGGCATCAAGGACACCNTGAAGTCCACCGCCACCGGCATCGAGATGTTCCGTAAGACCATGGACTTCTGCGAGGCTGGCGACAACGTCGGCATCCTCCTCCGTGGCATCAGGCGCGAGGACATCGAGCGTGGCCAGGTCATCTGCAAGCCGGGCTCCGTCACCCCGCACAAGCACTTCACGGGTGAGATCTACGTCCTGACCAAGGAGGAAGGCGGCCGTCACACCCCGTTCTTCTCTGGCTATCGTCCCCAGTTCTATTTCCGTACCACTGACATCACCGGTGACATCACCGAGCTCACCGACAGCGATGGCAACAAGGTGGAAATGGCTATGCCTGGCGACCACATCACCGTCAACTGCGAGCTCATTCACCCCATCGCCATGGAGCAGGGTCTCAAGTTCGCAATCCGCGAGGGTGGGCACACCGTCGGCGACGGTCGTGTCTCAACGATCATCGAATAGCTTCCGTTAGCTATTTGGGAGGACCCGATGCTCCAAAGAGCATCGGGTCCTTTGTGTCTCAGGCTGTTTGAGATTTATGTGTGAACGTCTCCGAGGCATTCACCAAGTTGACAAGTCTGGGCGGTTGATGGTAGCGTATTCCATCGCGTCATGTTCGGGAAGGCCTCGAACTGACAGGGTGTTTCTCAGGAGGATTCATGCGTACACTTGTTACACTTGCATGCACCGAGTGCAAGCGCCGAAATTACACCACGACCAAGAACAAGTCAAACAACCCCGACCGCATGGAGTTGAAGAAGTACTGCCCGTGGTGCCATACACACACGCTTCATCGTGAGACCCGCTAGATAAGGTGGGCCATCACAGGCCAGTAGCTCCAATGGTAGAGCGGCGGTCTCCAAAACCGTTTGTTGAGGGTTCGAGTCCTTCCTGGCCTGCCAGATTTCACCACCGGCTTTCCTCTCCGCGAGGTTAGCCGGTTTCTATGTAAGGGACTATCTGAGGAGTAGAGGGATGGCGAACAAGGACCGTCAGAAGAGGAGTGCCCGTCAGTCTCGAGCAGAGGAGCGCTCTCGTGTCGCTGCCGCTCAGGCAACCTCGACGCCAGAACCTGACTCCGAGGACAAGCATAAGATGGACAAGCCAGCCAGTGCCGCCAAGGCACCGGCGAGCAAGCCAGTCAAGACAAAGAGCAAGGGTCGCGTCGCAGCCTATCTCTCGGATGTCCGTTCTGAGATTCGTCGCGTCATCTGGCCGTCAAAGGAAGAGCTCAAGAACTACTCCGTTGCGGTCATCGTGACCCTCGTCATCTTCGGTGCGGTTATCTGGCTCGTCGACAACGGTATCGTGGCTGCCCTCATCGGCTACACGGGCCTGAGGGGGTAGACCATGTCTAAGCGTTGGTATGTCATCCATACCTATTCTGGCTACGAGAACAAGGTCAAGACCGACCTCGAGCACCGCATCGAGACCTATGGTCTCGAGAATCAGGTCGTGGACATCAAGATCCCGACCGAGGAAGTCATCGAGGTCAAGGAGGGCGGCAAGAGCGAGACCAAGGAAGCCAAGGTCTTCCCGGGGTACGTGCTCGTGCGCATGGAGGTCGACGACAACACGTGGGCGGTCGTCCGCAACACGCCTGGNGTCACTGGTTTCGTCGGCATCGACGGCAAGCCCACGCCTCTGCGNCACGATGAGTTCGACAAGATCATGCGACGCGGTGGAGGCAAGCCCACGGGTGCTCCTGCCGCAAAGCGCATGGCCACGGGTCTCGAGGTCGGACAGTCCGTCAAGGTGCTCTCCGGTCCCCTCGCGGACTTCGACGGCCAGGTCGCCGAGGTCAACGCAGANTCTGGCAAGGTCAAGGTCATGCTTACCATCTTCGGTCGCGAGACGCCCGTCGAACTCACGCTCGANCAGGTGTCGGCCATCAGCTAACAGGAAATCCCGCACGGTCCCGGTATCGGTGAGGATGGCTTCTCGGGAACTGGCGCGACGATAGCACTACACGCGAACTTTACTCAGGAGGCAATGTCATGGCCAAGAAGAAGGTCACTCACTTTATCAAGCTCCAGATTCCGGCTGGCGCCGCCAACCCGGCTCCTCCCGTCGGCCCCGCCCTTGGTGCCGCCCAGGTCAACATCATGCAGTTCTGCCAGGCCTTCAACAAGGAGACCGCTGACAAGTCGGGTGACATCATCCCGGTCGAGATCACGGTCTACGAGGATCGCTCCTTCACCTTCATCTGCAAGACGCCCCCCGCGGCCCAGCTCATCAAGAAGGAGCTTGGCATCAAGAGCGGCTCCGGCGTACCCCAGCGCGACAAGGTCGGCCAGCTCACCCAGGAGCAGCTCACCAAGATTGCCGAGATCAAGATGCCGGACCTCAATGCCAACGACATCGATGCCGCCAAGGCCATCGTCGCCGGCACGGCACGCTCCATGGGTGTCACCGTCGCCGACTAGCATCACTGGCACTACGCGCCTTTCGGGGCGCCTCTCGATAACCGACGGAAAGCCGTCACGTATGTGGGAGGGCGCAACGCCCGTGGACCACAGGAGGTAAGAAATGCCTAAGCACGGAAAAGGTTTTAACGCTGCAGCCGCAAAGATCGACAAGACCAAGCTCTACNCCCCGGCGGAGGCCATGGCNCTCGCCAAGGAGACCGCTTCTGCCAAGTTTGACGAGACCATCGAGGTNGCCATTCGTCTCGGCGTCGACACTCGCAAGGCCGANCAGAACGTCCGTGGCTCCATNTCGCTGCCCAACGGTACCGGCAAGACCGTGCGCGTCGCCGTCTTCGCCGAGGGTGAGAAGGCCCGTGAGGCCGAGGCCGCCGGTGCCGACATCGTCGGCTCGGACGATCTCGTCGCGCTGATCCAGAAGGGCGAGCTCAACTTCGATGCCGCCATCGCCACGCCCAACATGATGGGCAAGGTCGGGCGTCTCGGCCGCATCCTCGGCCCTCGCGGTCTCATGCCGAACCCCAAGCTCGGTACGGTGACCATGGACGTCGAGAAGATGGTAAGCGAGCTCAAGGCCGGTCGCGTCGAGTACCGCGCCGATCGCTATGGTATCTGCCACGTTCCCATGGGCAAGGCATCCTTCGCGCCCGAGAAGCTCGTCGAGAACTACGGTGCCCTTCTGACCGAGCTTCTCCGTGTCAAGCCGTCCACGGCGAAGGGCAAGTACGTCAAGTCCATCGTCGTCTCCAGCACGATGGGNCCTGGCATCAAGATCGACCCGAGCGTCACTCGCAACTTCACCGCTCAGGCGTAGTCTCGCGTCCGTGACGGTCCGATGTGTCGCTTGACGTGTGTCTTGGACCGTGCNACAATCGCATATGTACGTGTACATCGCACGTTCCGCTGCCAAAGACAGCCGGCGCCGCAAGGCTCAATGGGGAATACCCGCCTGCCGAGGTGGTCTCAGGAGATACGCATCCTCGAAGACCCCGTTTTGGCTGTGCCAAGCGGGGTCTTCTTTATGCGAAGGCCCGCCCGCGTCGGCGGCTCGTGCCTAGTCGCATTATCGAGGAGGTGTATTCAATGCCAGCTCAGTCAAAGATCGACATGCTCGAGAAGGTCAGCAAGTCGCTTGAGACCTCCAAGGGAGTCTTCGTGGTCGATTACCGCGGCCTCTCCGTGAAGGAGGCCCAGGAGGTCCGTCGCTCCCTTCGCGAGGCGGGTGCCGTGATGAAGGTGTACAAGAACACCATCGTCAAGATCGCACTCGAGAACGCCGGGATGCCCAGCATCGACGAGAAGCTCGCGGGCACGTGTGCCTACGTCTTCTACGAGAACGATCCCGTCAGTGCCGCCAAGGTGATCAAGGATCAGTCCGTCAAGCTCAAGAAGATGGCCTTCATCGGTGGTATCGCCGATGGTCAGACCCTTTCCGCCGAGGATGCCATGGCCTACGCGGACCTTCCGTCTCGCGAGGAGCTCATGGCCAAGCTCGTGTACGTTCTCGGCAGCCCGCTCTCCGGCATCGCCCAGGTGTGTGCCGGCCCCGCCAGGGGGCTTGTCACCGCGCTCAAGGCGGTCGCCGACCAAAAGGACGCCGCGTAAGCGAACCCGTACCATCACACATTCGTGAGGTCGCAGCTACGCGGCCCCAACCAGAAGGAGAAATGACATGGCCGTTACCAAGGAAGAGATCGTCGAGGCCCTCAAGGAGATGCCCGCGCTCGAGCTTTCCGAGCTTGTTCACGAGCTCGAGGATGTCTTTGGTGTTTCCGCTGCCGCCCCCGTCGCTGTTGCCGCTGCCCCCGCAGCCGGTGCCGCCGCCCCCGAGGAGGAGGAGAAGACGAGCTTCGACGTCGTCCTCGAGTCCTTCGGCGACAACAAGATCGCTGTCATCAAGGTTGTCCGTGCACTCACCTCTCTTGGCCTGAAGGAGGCCAAGGACGCCGTCGAGAAGGCTCCGAACGCCATTCTCGAGGGCGCCAAGAAGGAGGACGCCGAGGCCGCCAAGAAGCAGCTCGAGGAGGCCGGCGCAACCGTCACCCTCAAGTAGCTTCTACTTGGGAGCGAACGGCTCTCTCGGTGAACGTCGTTAGAGCCAGCGCTAGCTCGAGGGGTCAGGCCCAGTGCCTGACCCCTCTTTTCGCCTAATGGCATTGACAGCCAATGTGCTTGATATTTGTTCAATGCGCTGCAGCTCAGGCATAGGGTGGGATAGTCGCGTAAAATATGCACAAAGGCCATGCGAGACCATGGTCACAGAAGCTTCACATTATGAGGTGGCCGCAAAAGGGTGTTTGCGCAGGTAAGGGCTAAAAGATACAGCAATTTAATAGAAAATGCCCGCTAAGTCAAGATACTTTCTTGACGAATGGTTTCTGCTTGACTACATTCTTAATTTGCGACAATTGCCGCCTTCCACCCTTTTGAAGGAGGAACAGCCTGGTGTCTACCGCAAAGATCTCTCTCACCACGCCACAAGAAGGTACCGGACGTAAGAGCTTCAGCAAGATTCCCGCGAGTATGGAGCTGCCCAACCTCATCTCCGTGCAGCGGGAGTCGTTCGAGCGCTTCATGGCCGAAGGACTTGCCGAATCGTTTGCCGAGTTCTCTCCCATCGAGAACAATGCGCATACGATGCAGGTGGTCTTTGGCGACCATCAGTTCGGTGACCCATCCCACAGCATCGCCGAGTGCCGCGCAAAGGACATTTCGTTCCAGGCGCCGCTCTTCGTCGATGTCCGCTTCATCAACAACGAGACTGGCGAAATCAAGGAGCAGCTTGTCTTCATGGGCGACTTCCCGCTCATGACCGATCGCGGCACCTTCATCGTCAACGGTACCGAGCGCATCGTCGTCTCGCAGCTTGTTCGTTCGCCCGGCGTGTACTTCTCGGCCGAGATGGACAACGGGATTCTCGTTCACCGCGTGCAGTTCATCCCTGCTCGCGGCGCCTGGCTCGAGTTCGAGGTGGACAAGCGCGGTCACCTCGTCGTTTCCATCGACCGCAAGCGTCGCCAGAGCGCCACGGTGTTTCTCCGTGCCCTCGGCATCGCCGAGACGGACGACGAGATCCTGAACCTCCTCGGCGATTACGANGTGGTCCGCTCCACGCTCGAGCGCGACGTCGCGACCACGCGTGANGACGCCCTGCTCGAGGTCTATCGTCGTCAGCGTCCCGGTGAGCCCCCTACCGTGGATTCCGCCCGCTCGCTGCTCGATGGNCTCTACTTCAACGCGCAGCGNTACGACCTNGCCCGCGTCGGTCGCTACAAGGTCAACAAGAAGCTCGACATCGACGTCGACGCCAGCAAGAAGGTCATCACCGAGGAGGACATCGTCACCGCGCTGCGCTACCTGCTGGCGCTCCACGAGGGAGACGACACCAAGCACCTCGATGACATCGACCACTTTGGCAACCGTCGCATCCGTACCGTGGGCGAGCTCGTCCAGAACCAGTTCCGCATCGGCATGAGCCGCATGGAGCGCGTGGTCCGCGAGCGCATGGCATCCCAGGACGCCGACGACATCACGCCGCAGTCGCTGATCAACATCCGACCGATCGTCGCCTCCATCAAGGAGTTCTTTGGATCGTCGCAGCTCTCGCAGTTCATGGACCAGTCAAACCCGCTTGCCGGTCTCACGCACAAGCGTCGTCTCTCCGCCCTCGGCCCTGGCGGCCTCGCCGGCCATAAGTCCGGCTCGAGCCGTCGTACCAACGTGCCCACGGCCGTCCGCGACGTCCATAACTCGCACTACTCCCGCATGTGCCCGATCGAGACCCCCGAAGGCCCGAACATCGGCCTCATCGGCTCGCTTGCGCTCTATGCCCATGTCAACGACTACGGCTTCATCGAGGCACCGTATCGCAGGGTCGTCAAGGGCGTTGTGACCGACCATATCGACTGGATGACGGCGGACGAGGAAGAGGACCACATCATCGCTCCCGCCAACACCCCGATCGATGCCGAGACGGGCAAGTTCGTGGAGGTCGACTCCAAGGGCAACATCTTCAACCCGGATCGCGTCATCGCCCGCACGCGCGACTTCGACGGCACCTTCGGCGCTCCTGCCCAGGTGCTGGTCGAGGATGTCGACTACATGGACGTCTCGCCGCGCCAGATGCTCTCCGTGGCCGCCAACCTCATCCCGTTCCTCGAGCACGACGATGCCAAGCGTACCCTCATGGGTGCCAACATGCAGCGTCAGGCCGTGCCTCTGATTCAGACGCATGCTCCTTACGTCGGGACTGGCATGGAGAGTCGCGCGGCACTCGACTCCGGCGAGATCATCCGCGCCGCACATGCCGGCGTCGTCGAGGAGGTCGATGCCAGCCACGTGACCGTCTATTCCGAGGCCTACGGTGCCGAGCGCTACGATCTTCCCAAGTACGAGCGCTCCAACCAGTCGACGTGCATCAACCATCGCCCGATCGTCCATGCGGGTGACAAGATCGTCGAGGGTCAGCCCCTTGCCGATGGCACCTCCATCGATCACTCGGAGCTTGCCCTCGGTGCCAACCTCACCGTGGCCTACATGCCGTGGGAGGGCTACAACTACGAGGACGGCATCATCGTCTCCGATCGCGTGGTCCAGGATGACCTGCTCACCTCCATCAACATCTCCCGTCACGAGATCGATGCGCGCGACACCAAGCTCGGTCCCGAGGAGATCACGCGTGAGATTCCGAACCTCTCGCCCGACATGCTCACCAACCTCGATGACGACGGCGTCATTCGTATCGGTGCCGAGGTCGGCCCCGGGGACATCCTCGTCGGCAAGGTCACGCCCAAGGGCGAGACGGCCCTTACGGCCGAGGAGCGCCTGCTCCGTGCCATCTTCGGTGCCAAGGCCCATGACGTGCGTGATACGTCCCTTAAGATGCCCCATGGCGCCTATGGTCGCGTCGTTGACGTCGTGCGCTTCTCGCGCGAGGCTGGCGACGACCTCCCGCCTGGAGTCAACGAGCTCGTCCGCGTCTTCGTCGCGCAGCGTCGCAAGATTCAGCAGGGTGACAAGATCGCAGGTCGTCACGGCAACAAGGGTGTCGTCTGCAACGTTCTGCCAATCGAGGACATGCCCTACATGGCCGATGGCACGCCGGTAGACGTGCTTCTCGACCCCCTGGGCGTTCCGTCTCGTATGAACGTCGGCCAGTTGCTCGAGTGCCACCTCGGTTGGGGTGCTGCCCACGGCTGGGATGACGAGTCCGCCGACTCAAAGGCATACGTTCCCGGTCCCGTCCAGGTCGCCACGCCAGTCTTCGACGGCGCGACCGATGACGAGGTCGCCGAGGTCATTCGCCGCACCAACATCAACTTGATGAACAAGGCCATGATTGACTACGGTGACCACATGAACGCGGAGTTCGTGCCTCAGCTCAACGAGCGCGGTAAGACCACGCTCTATGATGGCCGCACCGGTGAGGAGTTCAAGAGCCAGATCACGGTGGGCACGAGCTACATCCTGAAGCTCGGCCATATGGTCGATGACAAGATCCACGCCCGCTCGACTGGTCCCTACAGCCTCGTTACCCAGCAGCCTCTCGGTGGCAAGGCTCAGTTCGGCGGACAGCGCTTTGGTGAGATGGAAGTCTGGGCACTCTATGCCTACGGTGCCTCCAACGTCCTCCAGGAGATTCTCACGGTCAAGTCCGACGATACCAATGGCCGTGTCAAGACCTACGAGGCCATCGTCAAGGGCGAGAACGTGCCTGTCGCCGGCATCCCCGAGTCTTTCAAGGTGCTGGTAAAGGAGATTCGTTCCCTCGCGCTCGACATCGAGCCGATTTCGTACCACAAGCATGCCCAGCAGCCCCAGCGCGAGAAGGATGTCGCGGCCGAAAACCCGGTTGACGTCTTTGCTGGCTTCGGTGGGGAGAACGACCTCATCGGCGTCCCCTCGGCCGACGACGTGCTCATCGGCAGTGCTTCTAGCGATAAGGAGTAGCGACTGTGGCAGATTTCGATACCACTGATTTTGACGCGATCAAGATTTCGCTCGCAAGTGCGGACGAGATCCGCAGCTGGTCCTGCGGCGAGGTGAAGAAGCCTGAGACCATCAACTATCGCACCCTCAAGCCGGAGAAGGACGGTCTCTTCTGCGAGAAGATCTTCGGTCCCGTCAAGGACTGGGAGTGCGCCTGCGGCAAGTACAAGGGCATCCGCTTTAAGGGCATCGTCTGCGAGCGCTGTGGCGTCGAGGTCACGACCGCCAAGGTGCGTCGCGAGCGTATGGGGCACATCGAACTCGCTGCGCCCGTCAGCCATATCTGGTACTTCAAGAGCCCATCCAGCTTCCCTCTGGCCCGTCTCCTCGACATGAAGTCAAAGGATCTCGAGAAGGTGCTCTACTTCGCGAGCTATGTGATCACCTCCATCGACACCGAGGCCCGCGAGGCCGACGCCGACGATCTCAAGGAGGAGCTCGCCGCCGACATCGAGGAGCTCGATGCCGAGCGCGACGACCAGATCGCACGCCTCAAAGAGCAGGGCCAGACCACCGGGGATGAGTTCGGCGAGGTCGAGCCACTCTCCGATGACGAGGTTCGTGCCGGCGTTGCCGACCTTGAGGAGGAGTACGACGAGGAGAAGCAGCTCCGTACGGAGGCCTACGAGAAGTTCATGCAGCTCGAGGCACACGAGCTCATCTCCGACGAAGGGCTCTTCTCCGAGCTGAAGCGCTATTACGGCATCTACTTCAAGGGTGGCATGGGTGCCGAGGCCATTCGCGAGCTTCTTCGCGGCATCGACCTCGAGGCGGAGGCCAAGAGCCTGCGCGACATCATCGCCTCCGATGAGTCCCAGAAGCAAAAGCGCGAGAAGGCCATCAAGCGCCTCGAGATCGTCGATGCCTTCCTCAAGGGCAACAACGACCCCGCCAACATGATTCTTGACGTCGTCCCCGTTATTCCCCCTGACCTGCGACCCATGGTCCAGCTCGATGGTGGCCGCTTTGCCGCGTCCGACCTCAACGACCTGTACCGTCGCGTTATCAACCGCAACAACCGACTCAAGCGCCTGCTCGACCTCGACGCCCCGGCGATTATCGTCAACAACGAGAAGCGCATGCTCCAGGAGTCCGTGGACGCGCTCTTCGACAACGGACGTCGTGGTCGTCCCGTCACCGGCCGTGGNGGGCGTCCGCTCAAGTCGCTTGCCGAGGCGCTCAAGGGTAAGCAGGGTCGCTTCCGTCAGAACCTGCTCGGCAAGCGCGTCGACTACTCGGGCCGCTCGGTCATCGTCGTCGACCCACAGCTCAAGCTGCATCAGTGCGGCCTGCCTTCGACGATGGCCCTCGAGCTTTTCAAGCCCTTCGTCGTCCGTCGTCTCGTCGAGCTCGGCAAGGTCGAGAACATCAAGGGTGCCAAGCGTGCGATCGACCGTGGCATGCCTGCCGTTTGGGACGTGCTCGAGGAGGTCATTCAGGACCGCCTCGTTCTGCTCAACCGCGCGCCCACCCTTCACCGCCTGTCCATCCAGGCCTTCGAGCCGGTGCTCGTCGAGGGCAAGGCCATCCACCTGCATCCCCTGGTGTGTGCACCGTTCAACGCCGACTTCGACGGCGACCAGATGTCGGTCCACGTGCCCCTCTCCACGCAGGCGCAGACCGAGGCCCGCGTCCTCATGCTCTCGAGCAACAACCTTCGCTCTCCCGCGTCGGGCAAGGTCCTCACCGTGCCGTCGCAGGACATGATCTTCGGCTCCTACTATCTCACCACCGAGAAGGACGGGGTCAACGGCGAGGGACGGATCTTTGCCAACTTCGACGATGCGCTTCATGCCGTGGACGCCGACTGCGATCTCGACCTCCAGGCCAAGGTCATCGTCCGCATCTCTGCGGCCGACGCCAATACCTATAACGACGACCAGGCAATCTTCCGCGTCATGGTGGGTCGTGGCAAGTTCGAGGACATCGATGTCACCGAGGGTTACACCCGTCTCGAGACCACCGTGGGCCGCGTGATCTTCAATCGTCGCTGCCTGCCACAGGACTATCCCTTCATCAACTACAAGCTGGTCAAGAGCGATATCTCCGCTCTCGTCAACGACTGCTGCGACCGCTATAACACGGCCGAGGTCGAGCCGATCCTCGACGCGATCAAGTCCACCGGCTTCCACTATGCCACCCTCGCAGGTCTGACGGTCTCCGTCTGGGATGCCGTCATCCCCGATGACAAGCAGCTCCTTCTCGAGGAGACGCAGGATAGGGTCGACCAGATCAACGAGTACTACGAGGATGGCTTCCTCGCCGAGCGCGAGCGCCACGTCGAGGTCGTCAACGCCTGGACGGAGTGCACGGACACGCTCGGCTCCGAGATGCTCGCGGGCTTTGCCGAGGATAACCCCATCTTCATGATGGCCGACTCCGGTGCTCGCGGCTCCAAGACGCAGCTCCGGCAGCTCGCGGGCATGCGCGGTCTCATGGCCGACATGTCTGGCGATACCATCGACCTGCCGATCAAGGCAAACTTCCGTGAGGGCCTCGAACCGCTTGAGTACTTCATCTCGACCTATGGCGCTCGTAAGGGNCTCGTCGACACGGCGTCGCACACGTCCGACTCCGGCTATCTCACGCGTCGTCTCGTCGACGTGGCGCAGGACGTCATCGTTCGCGAGGAAGACTGCGGCACCGATGAGGCGGTCACGTATCCGCTGATCAAGTCTGGCGAGAGCGACGTAGATGTCGACCTCATCGGACGTTGCACGATTCGCGACATCGTTGATCCGGGGACCGGCGAGGTTCTCGTCGAGGCGGGAAGCTACATCGAGACGAAGGACCAGCTCAAGATGCTCGTCGAGCACGGGCTCAAGAAGATCGAGCTTCGTGCGCTGCTGACCTGCAAGTCAAAGTACGGCGTGTGCCAGCGGTGCTACGGCTGGGACCTCTCCACGAGGCGTCCCGTCAACATCGGCACCGCCGTCGGCATCATCGCCGCTCAGTCGATCGGCGAGCCNGGCACCCAGCTTACGATGCGCACGATTCACTCCGGTGGCGTCGCTGGCGCTGACGACATCACGCAGGGCCTCCCGACGGTGGCCCGCATGTTCGACGTCGTCGGTAACGTCAACGAGAAGATCCTGGGCCGCGAGGCNGACCTCGCTCCGGTCTCCGGTCTNCTNCGCATCATTCCCGAGCAGACCGAGTATCTCATCCGCATCGTGGANGCCGATGACGAGACTCGCATCATCGAGGAGTGGCGNGTCCCTGCGTCCGTCCGCTTCATGCCAGGTATCGTTGATGGCATCGTCGTACGTGCCGGCGACCAGATCACCCATGGCTTCGTCAACTTCCGCAAGCTGCGTAAGCTCACCGACATCGAGTCGACGATGCATACCTTCGTCGAATCGGTCAAGGACGTCTACACCTCTCAGGGCGTCGACCTCAACGACAAGCACATCGAGGTCATTGCTCGCCAGATGCTCCGCCGCGTCCAGGTGACAAACCCAGGCGACTCCGAGTACCTGCTTGGGCAGTACGTGGATCGCTACGTCTTTGCGGACACCGTGCGTAACGTTGCTCTCGCCGGCGGCACTCCGCCTGAGGCGGAGCCGGTCATCCTCGGTACCCTCAAGGTCGCGAGCTCCATCGACTCCTGGCTGTCCAGCGCCTCGTTCATTCGTACCGCTGGCGTACTCACGGAGGCCGCCATCGAGGGTGACGTGGACCATCTGCTCGACCTTAAGTCAAACGTCATCGTGGGCAAGAAGATCCCTGCTGGTACTGGCCTTGCCGCATATGACAATGCCAAGCTCACGTACCATGGGAACAAGATTGACGGCCCTACTTCTCCGATGGTCAAGAGCCTGCCCGAGTGGGCACCCGACGAGCTCAAGGGTATCGAGGAGCAGTTCCCCAAGCAGCTTGACTGGGTCGGCGATGACTTCGGTTACGGTGGCGTGTATTCCAAGAACGGGCGTACGCTCTCGAGCGAGGATGCGAAGCTCTACCTCTTTGACGATCTTGGCGTGTCGCAGCGTTGGACCAACAAGTTCAGCGAGGTGGGCATCGAGACCGTGGGTGACCTCATCGGCAAGACCGAGGATGATCTCCTGCGCATCGATGGCATTGGCGCAAAGGCGATCGAAGAGCTTCGCGACGGGCTCGAGGCCCGTGGGCTGCTCTACATCCTCGAGCCAGATGACGACGAGGCCGATTCCGAGGATCTTTCGCAGCTCCTGAACATGGTGTTCTCTCCCGACGCGGACGTGGACGTCATGCTCGGTACCGCGGCACCGCCCAAGCATCACTATGACGATGAGCTCATCGGTGGTGATACCGACAACGGTGATACCGACATCATCAATGAGGACCTTGGTTCGCTTGATGACCTCCTTTCTCAGGTCGTGGCTCATGAAGCCGAGGATGACGTCGAGAGCGACGAATAGGCCTTTCCATCAAGATGCTGTTGCCCATGGGGACCCCGGCATATGCCGGGGTCCCTTTTTTGGTCCGTGCGTGTCCGGCATGCCCATGTCACTTCTCATGTACGTCCACGACGCGAACCACACCCCACGACTCTTCCGGACACCTGCAGAGATATCGGTCAAATGTGCGGGCAGGTCGAAGACCTGTCGCATACACGAAAACCCNGACCTACGACAACTGCGGTTTCGCGAGGCAGCAGGAGCGATGCGGGTACGTTCTCTCCAGNGCTCGTCCATTTGGCGGGNATTTCTGCAGGNTGTGGACTGCTCACGCGAATATATGCGGGGAACGGCGCCGGTAGNAGTTCCTGACGATGGGCGTGCTGCCAGACACACGCCTTCGGAGACCTCGAGCGGTTGGGTACACTATGACTTGCATCGGCATGTGGCNTAGGGGAGTGGGAACATGGGCGAGAGTGCTATCGAGGGACTTCTGGGCAATGATGACGTGGTCTATGAGGCNACCCAGATCTTTGACGCACTCTCCGACTTCACGCGNTTCCAGATTCTCGGGGAACTTGCACAGGGNGAGAAAAGCGTCTCGGAGATTCAGGAGAGTTCATCCGTCTCGCAGTCGGCCATCTCGCATCAGCTGCGCATGCTCCGCGATCGTGGGCTCGTGACTGCGCGGCGAGATGGGCAGCGCGTATACTACTCGCTTGCAGACGAACATGTCACGATGCTCCTGAGATTGGGCCTTGAGCATGCGTCGGAGTCGCAGGTGGGATCCGAGGCGTAGCAGGTGACAAGGGTGGGACTCTTGAAGCTCCCGCCGCAGGTGTTCGCCTACGGCCATCTCGTCAGTCGGAGGCCACATGGGTGACCATGAATTCATGGGCGTGGCTCATCGCCTGCGTTCGCAATGTGAGCATGACGTGTAGGAAGGATACGCCCGGAACCGTGGCGTTTTGACAACGGGCATTATGGCGCGTAAAGTTTCTGCTCGCGACAATTCCAGGGTGACGGTGCTGCGCTGCCCTTCGAAATTCGACAGTAAAGCACGTCAATAGGTTAATTGAAGGAGAGAGCTTTGCCTACTATCAACCAGCTCGTCCGCAACGGCCGCGTCAGCGTCAAGGCTAAGTCCAAGAACGCTGCCCTGCAGCACAATCCCCAGAAGCGTGGCGTCTGCACCCGTGTCTTCACCACCACGCCCAAGAAGCCCAACTCGGCTCTTCGTAAGGTCGCGCGTGTCCGTCTCGTGAACGGCATCGAGGTCACCGCCTACATCCCCGGCGAGGGCCACAACCTTCAGGAGCACTCCATCGTCCTCATCCGTGGCGGTCGTGTCCGTGACCTCCCTGGTGTTCGCTACAAGATCATTCGCGGCGCCTACGACTGCGCTGCCGTGCAGAACCGTAAGAAGGCTCGCTCCCGCTACGGCGCCAAGCGTGCCAAGTAGAGTCTGACTCTACACATTCTGCAGTCCATAGTTCTTAGGAGAAAACATGCCGCGTCGTGCAGCAGCAGTCCGTCGTGAGGTTCAGCCTGACGCAGTCTACAACAACCGTCTCGTGACCCAGCTCATCAACAAGGTTCTCCTCGATGGCAAGAAGGCCACCGCCGAGCGCATCGTCTACGGCGCCTTCGACATCGTCAAGGAGAAGACCGGCGAGGATCCCCTGTCCGTCTTCAAGAAGGCCATGGACAACATCCGCCCCACCCTCGAGGTCAAGCCCAAGCGCGTCGGCGGTGCCACCTACCAGGTACCCATGGAGGTCAACTCTCGTCGTGCCACCACCCTTGCCCTCCGTTGGCTCGTGAACTTCAGCCGCGCCCGCAAGGAGAAGACCATGGCCGAGCGCCTCGCTGCCGAGATCATGGATGCCTCCAACGGCGTCGGTGCATCCGTCAAGCGTCGCGAGGACCTCTTCAAGATGGCAGAGTCCAACCGAGCCTTCTCGCACTACCGCTTCTAAAGTAAGGAGGACTTAGCACATGGCAGACATGAAATACGCGCTTAAGGACCTCCGTAACATCGGCATCATGGCTCACATCGATGCCGGTAAGACGACGACCACCGAGCGCATTCTCTATTACACGGGCAAGACCCACAAGATCGGCGAGGTTCACGATGGCGCCGCGACCATGGACTGGATGGTTCAGGAGCAGGAGCGCGGCGTTACCATCACCTCCGCGGCTACCACGTGCTTCTGGAAGGACCATGTCATCCAGATTATCGACACGCCTGGTCACGTCGACTTTACGGCCGAGGTCGAGCGCTGCCTGCGCGTTCTCGACGGTGCCGTCGCTGTTTTCGATGCCGTTGCCGGCGTCCAGCCGCAGTCCGAGACCGTCTGGCGTCAGGCTGGCAAGTATGGCGTGCCTCGCATCGCCTTCATCAACAAGTACGACCGCGTCGGCGCNGACTTCTTCCACGCGATCGACACCATGAAGGAGCGCCTCTCCGCTCCTGCCGTTGCCGCCCAGATTCCCATGGGCGCCGAGTCCAACTTCTGGGGCCTCGTCGACCTCGTCACCATGGAGGCATGGGACTTCAAGGAGGACTCCAAGGGCATGATCTACCCCGAGGTCATGGACGCGATCCCCGAGGAGTTCGTCGACATCGCCAACGAGAGGCGCGAGGAGCTGCTCGANGCAGCCTCCAACTTCTCTGACGAGGTAATGGAAGCCGTTCTCGAGGAGAACGAGGTCCCTGTGGACGTGCTCAAGGAGGCCATNCGCAAGGGTGTCATCTCTGGTGAGCTCAACCCCGTCTTCGTTGGCTCTGCATATAAGAACAAGGGTATCCAGGAGCTCCTCGACGCCGTCGTGGACTATCTCCCGAGCCCGCTTGACGTTCCCGAGATCGACGGCACCGACCTCAAGGGTGCGGAAGTGATTCGTCACGCCGATCCCAAGGAGCCGTTCTCTGCGCTTGCCTTCAAGATCATGACCGACCCCTATGTCGGTAAGCTCACCTACATCCGCGTGTACTCCGGCCAGGCCGAGGCGGGCTCCTACGTCTACAACTCGGTCAAGGACAACCGCGAGCGTCTGGGCCGCATCCTCGAGATGAACGCCAACGATCGCGTTGACCGCGAGGAGTGCTCCGCTGGCGACATCGTCGCCTGCGTCGGTCTCAAGAACACCACCACGGGTGACACCCTCTGCGACGAGAAGCATCCCGTCGTTCTCGAGGCCATCCAGTTTGCCGCTCCCGTCATCGAGGTCGCCGTCGAGCCCAAGACCAAGGCCGAGCAGGACAAGATGTCCGTTGGTCTCGCCAAGCTTGCCGAGGAGGATCCGACCTTCCAGGTCCACACCGACCACGAGACCGGCCAGACCATCATTGCCGGCATGGGCGAGCTTCACCTCGAGATCATCATCGATCGCCTGCGTCGCGAGTTCAAGGTCGACTGCAACGTCGGCAAGCCGCAGGTCGCCTACCGTGAGACCGCCGGTCACGCCGTGGCCCACGCCGAGGGCAAGTTCATCCGCCAGTCCGGCGGTCGCGGCCAGTATGGTCATGCGATCATCGACATGGAGCCGAACGAGGAGGGCAAGGGCTACGAGTTCATCAACGCGATCGTTGGTGGCGTCGTGCCCAAGGAGTACATCACCCCGATCGACAAGGGAATCCAGGAAGCGCTCAATTCTGGCGTCATCGCTGGCTATCCCGTCGTCGACATCAAGGTCTCGCTTGTCGACGGCTCCTACCACGAGGTCGACTCCTCCGAGGCGGCCTTCAAGATCGCTGGCTCCATGGCCATCAAGGACGCTCTCAAGAAGTCCGATCCCGTCCTTCTCGAGCCCGTCGAGTCCGTCGAGGTCGAGACTCCCGAGCAGTACATGGGCGACGTCATGGGTAACCTCTCGTCTCGTCGTGGCAAGATCGAGGGCATGGAGGATCGTCGCGACACCAAGGTCATTCGCGCCAAGGTACCTCTGGGCGAGATGTTCGGCTATGCAACCGACCTGCGCTCGCAGACGCAGGGACGCGCGAGCTATACGATGCAGTTCTCGTCGTATGACCCCGTTCCCAAGGCCGTCCGCGAGGAGATTGTTGCCAAGAGTGGTACCAACGCCTAGTCAACGACCCGAGTTAATAGCTCATGATGGAGGTATCGAAAGTGTCAAGTCAGAAGATCAGGATTCGCCTCAAGGGCTACGATCACGAGGTCGTCGACCAGTCCGCGAAACTTATCGTGGACACCGCGCAGAAGACCGGCGCGCGTGTCTCCGGCCCCATTCCACTGCCGACCGAGCGTAATACCTACTGCGTCATTCGCTCGCCGCACAAGGACAAGGACTCACGCGAGGAGTTCGAGAAGCGCACCCACAAGCGNCTCATCGACATCCTTGACCCCAGCTCCAGCACCGTTGACTCGCTCATGCGTCTCGACCTGCCCGCTGGCGTCGACATCGAGATCAAGCTCTAGACTGATCGCAGAGCAAGCTCAGGGCGTCTTGGGATTTCCAATGGGAGCGTGTCACATGAGACGTTCCTCCGGAAGCCCAAGGCGTCCTTCTATGTGTGCCTATTTCCGATCATCTCGTGGCTCCTGCCCAACAAAGGCGTGGGTCGCCCGTGGCAGGTGGTGCGCGAGAGGTTGCGTTTTCGCCGTAGGGCTACGCCCGAGACAGTGGAATGCTAATTCGCAGCTAGATACACCCAGATTTTCTTATAAAGACATTGTGAAACGGCAAACGAGGTTGTATCCTAGTAAAGCTGTCCAAATAGGGGACACATAGGTCTCTTGGGCAGAGTCTACAGGACGTGGTCCGCTGGGGGAGCAGGCAAGAAGCCTGCGCAAAAGG
>JGI20225J20221_1001391_pt1 | contig 25405 bp, 22 predicted proteins | sample BioMet4_FD_20221 | JGI IMG/M metagenome (IMG submission 20221)
CGTTCTTATTAGTAGTCGTCATGTTAACAAAGACTCGGTCAACAAACAACGCCTGTCTTTTGTATGTGACTCATGCGGCCACTGTTCACGACGCAAACGTTAACGTTTCGCGCCACTACCCTTCTCGGCATGGCAAGGAGTTCTCAGGGCCTGGTTCTTCGTCTTACTTACGGTTCCAAATACTTTTCATGGCAGGTCGAGCACAACGGGTTTATGCACCCATTTTTCCGCCACGCATCAGTTCGCGCGAAAAATTTTAGTTTTCGAGGACGCCGCGGTTAAAAAGGGCGCCGTCCTTTCATATAAAACTTGTTCAAACGGGAACTCCGGTCTTACGTAGTTCACGTTTCTTTTGTTGTGACTCGTAATGTTTTTGTTCACAGTGGCCTCCGTAACTTCCATTTGAAATTCGGGGCAAAAAGAAGATATACGGTACGGCGAATAAAATTTTCCTTAATGTTAACAAACATTTATCTGAACACTATTCACCTTTTCTGGTATCAAAAATACCATATAAAACTTGCTTCGCCCGTTATGATACCGAAATCTGCTGCTAAGTATATTAAATCTACTTGTCTGTCCACACCGCCTCCCTTAACTTTATTTTGAAGGTGGACTTATATTTTCAACAAAACAAGTTACTGCTAATGTGGTGTTTTCTGAAACATCACCTTCAGGAACTTGTCCACAAAGTATTTTTACAACGTCTACGTTAACGATATTACCTTAGCCACGTAGTATGTCCCGTCACCCACAACGGGCCACCACATGTGTATGCTATAACGACGGTGCTCTCGCAGAGAATGGCTCGTCGAACGGGCACTTGCCCCTAAGGGCGATGCCACCACTTTCGTGTTGGAACAATCGTCTCCTTAAAACTACTTTTATTCGTCCGCTCAATGCCTGTTATTAGTCACTGCGTATATAAATACGTGTCAGAGTTGTAGTGCTTAAACATTGCGGCCTTGTAAACAATTGCACTTCGCGAGTTAATAGCGTCGCACGAATCGCAATATTAATACTCGCCGGCCATTAAAATTGCCGTAAGCCCTGCCTGAACTTACTTATGGAACGATTTTTTACAGGGGTAAGAAAGTTGTCTCGTTTCACTTCCGTTCTTTTCAGTACGTTTCTTCTTACGAAGACTAAGTCTTCGTTGCAACTGACTAATGCTCGGTTATCTTTGGCAACGAAACTTAGACACTACCTGTCTTGAAATGTTAGTAACGTACAGTTTCGCTGTTTCTTTTGACAACTCAAATCGCTACACTAACACTCCGTACAACCTGCTTTTTTTTTAATAACAAGGATGCAAAATTTCCAGAGTTCCTTATCTTCGCTGAATTTGAGTATCTCTACTATTCGATGAATTTTCTCATTAACCGGCCAACGTTTCTTTCTAGTTTCAGTTGCATCGCTTGACAAAGGTGAGTTGCCACTTACTTTTTTATTTGTATTCATTTTATATTGCGCATATCAGATGCATTTGCTGGCAAACGTGGAACCTGCTGTAAAAAAAGATTTCTTTTCATTCCTGAGCAGGAGCGTCCCTGTGTTCATTGACCTGGCAGGTGGAATCTGCGGAAGTTTATTTGGTTTTCTTGTTGCACCAAAAAAATCACGCATAAACAAACGTGACATTCACGATGAAGATACCATTTCATACACCGAAAGCGCTGTAAAACGTCCGTCTGCAAAATCACGCCGCAGTTCAAACGATGACGACACCGTTGTTGTTGGCGAATTGAAAGATGTGTGATTGATTTTTTAAAATTCCGGCTCAGAAAAGAACACCATTTGTTCACCAGTTGTCGGATGCGTGAACACTAATTTTTGTGCATGAAGCATAAGCCGCTCTCCAGGCATGCATGAGCCATACAATGTATCGCCAACAATTGGAACGTTAAAACCATGCATGTCTGCACTCGCAAGTCTAAGCTGATGCGTTCTTCCAGTATGCGGTGTAAACAAAACGCGTGTCACCGGACGCACTGTTTTATCCGGTGCATGGTAATTTTCAACGTCAAGAATCTTCCATTCGGTAATTGCTTTTTTCCCGTACACAGTGTCCCATATTTGATGAGGACGGTTATCTATATCAAGTCTAAAATATAATTCCATGCTGCCCTGTTGAGCAATTCCTTTTTTTGCAAGCACGCCGTCAAGCAATGCAACATATTCCTTTTGAATTTCTCCAGCTTCAAACTGCTTGCATAAAACGCGATGAGCCTGTTCTGTAAAAGCAAGAACAAGGATGCCGCTTGTTTCCATATCAAGCCGGTGGACAGAAGGTTGTTCAATGCAGTCAGGAAAAAGGCGGCGCACTCTGTTTACAATGCAGTCAGTTTTTTCAGGGCCTCGTCCTGGAACACTCAGCACGCCACTCTGTTTATCCACAACAATGATGTCGTCATCACGATAAAGTATTTTTATGCCAAGCATTTCTGGCAGCACGATGCCGCATCGCTCATCACAAGGTTCATATTTTTCACCGGCAATTTTATTTTGTGTATTCTTACCATAGAATATTTCACACATGCTCAGCGGAATAAAATGGTGTGCAAAGCAGTAATCAAGCAACTTTGGCGCGCAACAATCGCCTGTTCCTGTTGGCGGTAGATTTCCTTTGTTTCGTATGCGTGACATTTCTTTAAGTCCACGAATTTTTCCGTCTGCACAGTGAAACCAGTAGAGGTCATGCACTTTGCCTAATGATTCATTGGTAAGCGCGGAACGTTCTGTCATGAGCGTCTGTAGTTTTTTTCCATCGGCTATTTTTTTATTGTACTGTTCTGAATTTGCATATCCTTCCGGCAAAGAAGCGTCACTTTCCCCGTTGCAGATTTCCTTGCACCGACCATTTTCAACGTGCACGCCTGTTTTTTTCAAGGCTTCTATTTCTCGTGTAAGCCGGTGAATTTCATCATCATTTTTTGCAAGCGCTTCATCTATCTGTTCTGCAGATACGATTGGCTGCACATAAATGCTTTCTGCATCATAGCCTTCCGATCTAATCAACTGATGAATCATTCCCGAAACAGTTTTAAGCGTAACCTGTTTTCCCTCTGGTGACAGGCAGACAAGCGCTCCAATCATAAAACCTTGTTCTGCACGTTCACATCTTGGATCACAGAGCAACTTTGCCTGCACACGGTGAGTATCAATATCAGCAAATATTGTTTTGCAGACGGAATACGCCTGCGCTTCAGAAAAAGGCGGGAACATATACGCATTCTATTTTTTCTACAAAATGAAGTCAATGAGTTCCTTTGCTGTTACCGTTTGCCTATTTGCCAACATTCATACACTCTGCTATACTATGGACATGGAAAGTTCCAAAGTCAAAACATTCGGTATATTAACCGGTGGTGGCGATGCTCCTGGACTAAACGCTGCAATACGCGCAGTCTGCCGCACTGCAAAAATTCAGTATGGCATGAATGCAATCGGCATTCACAACGGATATCGCGGGCTTGTTGAAGGCGACATGGCACCGCTTACTTCAGAAGAGCTTGTCGGGCTGCTCACTGAAGGCGGGACAATTCTTGGCACATCACGCGACAAACCTTTTAAAAATCCAGTTGTCAACCCAGAAACAGGCAAACTTCCTATCGAAGCAATAAAGGAAAATGTAAAAAAATGGAATCTTGATGCAATAGTTTGTTTAGGCGGAAACGGAACAAACACGACAGCAAGCCTTCTTGCACAGTCAGGACTAAACATCATCGGTCTGCCAAAGACAATTGACAATGACATTGTAAAAACAGACATGACTTTTGGATTTCACACAGCGCTTGATGTCGCCACTGACGCGATTGACCGTATTCACACAACAGCACACAGTCACAGCCGCATCATGGTTGTAGAAGTGATGGGCCATAAAGCAGGCTGGCTTGGTCTATACAGCGGCATTGCCGGCGGAGGAGATGTAATTCTCATTCCAGAAATTCCATATGACATAAATTCCATTGCTGAAAAATGCATGGAACGCCGCGATGCAGGAAAGAATTTTTCTATCATTGTCGTTGCAGAAGGAGCATTAAGCAAAGATGAAGCCTTGCTCGACAAAAAAACATTTAAAAAGAACAGACTCGGAAATGGCAAATTCAATTGCATACCGAGTAGCCACATGAGCTTGAAGAAAAAAAAACACAGCTGGAATCTCTCGGTTACCGTTCTAGGTTACTTGCAGCGCGGAGGAACACTCATCTTCTTACGACCCGCATTCTAGCAACGCAATTTGGAACGGCGGCTGCACATTTTCTTGCGCACGGTGACTCGGAAAACCTTGTCGGCTTTGCGAAATGTGAAAAATTTGTCGGGCGTACCGCGCTAGGATGAGAATTGCCCGGTCCCCCTTGTAACAAAATTATTCCGCTTGACCATCCCTATGCCTCATGGCAGCGCGGGAACTGGGGACTTGCCTTTTGGAAGGGACTAATTACCAAAATTCCCACATTTCAAATGTCAACTTTTGGTACCGTCTGCGATGGTAACTTGGGTTGATGTTTGGAGGAAAATTTTTGCCCGGCATGGGCGGGTCCCAAATGTCAAGGCGCAACTTTCCTTTTAAATTTGTGCCGCGCATGGAAAAAAATTTGCCCGATGGGAATTTGCATATCAAAAATGAAAAATTGACATTCGCCTTGCACCAATAAGCAGGCGCGGTAGGAAAATGTAGGATATCCTGAAGAAAAAACAATTTTCACAGATTTAGTTTCTTGCTTGGTTGCGAAAAGGCTTGTGTTTCCACTCTGCCATCGGTGATGGTTGTCCCTGACCTTTAAACTACCCAGTACGGCATAGCAGCGTAAAACAAGTACAAAATAAAATTCCACAGAAAAAAGCGGCGGGTCATCCATCAAACCGTATCCAAATGAAAAAATTCTTTGAGCGCATAGAATGGGCTCTTGACGTTGGCAGAAAACTGTCGGCATTGACATTGGACAGCTAACAATATTTGTTACAATGCGGCAACTTAGTTTCACCTTGAAAAGGAAATCTTCCTGAACGCTGGATCAAATAAAAAAACGACTCTCACGCAGTGGAATCCCGTTTGCGATAAAAGGCGTCTTCACCGAAGATGATATTGAAACGGTAAAAAAGGGGCGGTTCATCCGGACATTGTCTATGTTTTCAAACCCCACGGCCGGCCGGGTAAGACACAAAGCAGGTAGTTACGGCGAATTTCTTGCGGGAGCCACAAGCAGTGGTTCTCTCTGCAAACTGTGGGGCGAAACATTTGGATTGACGGCCGGAATCCGCCACTGCCTTCCAACGTTGCAAAAAGCTGCTTAGTATGGCGTAACAACAGTTCTTGCCCGGCAGACCTTTTCATTTTCCGCCACTGTTGCAAAGGTGGCGGCTGCTGCCGTTATGCAAACCGCTTCTTTGCTAAAAAAATAATCATTTCTGCATTCTATTTTAAACCAAATATCAGCTTGCTTGTGGTATATATAATCCTATGCATATCAATCAGGAGGAGGCATAATTCATTATGGGAAAGTACCATGAAAATTAAACACAGCGACGAAATAAAAAAAAGAGCTGAGGAATTTCAACAAAAGCAAAATCTGGAAGCAAAAAAAGGCGCATACTTCCGTTGTGCGTAAAATCATCATTTCATATTATTGCGGGTATCATTATGTACACCGGCCACTATTCTTGCGTTTCAATATAAAGGACTGAAGCGAAAGGCCCTCGATTGCATTTTCAACCGAAGCCGATCTAAAGGCAAAATCAGAAGTTTTTCAGTGGCAGGCACGCATCTAATGATATTTCAGCCAAATCCTTATGAAAACGGCCCGCGTTGGATTGCAAAAGGACATTACAGACAACCAGTTCGCTCATTCAAGCTCCAGGCCACCACGAGTATTAGCCGCCCTTTTACCAGTTACGCGCGGTAAAAAAAAAATGGATTGTAGTGCCCATCGTTGTCATCATTCGAATAAAGATGGAAATTGGACTTATCTCAAAAACAATGTGTATTCATTCCCTTTTCCGGAAAGATATAAAACAAGCAGGTGCCTTTCCGGTAGTAGAAGAAAACGAACTTAATCAAAGGGAAGGTGTGCATGCAAATTTGACCACCGTTGGCAGGAGATTCCGCTTTTTTCTGGCCGACAATTAAAATTCTCCGGGCGGCCATCCTTTATTCCAACACAAAAAATATTCAACGCAGGGAATTTTGTAGAATCTATTTTCAAAAGAACTTCACTTGCAAAGCTAACAAATCTTTGCAAACTACAAGAGGTCTTTTACTTCACTTGCCGCGTATGCAGGGGAACTGAAATTGAGAAACAAGAGCATCCATAAGACACGGGTACTGAGCGGTGCGGGCCACTTTTCAATAATGAAAGCCAATGATTGGCAAAGTTCAAATACCGTCCACCCTACTACTTTCCGCCTTCAAAGACCAAAAACGGAAACTGTTTTAACAACCGCTTTTTCTTTGGCAGTGAAACATCGGACAGTTCTAACAGTTGCCGCGTTCACTTATTAAAAATAATTATTCCAATAGCCACCTGGACTCTGCAGTCTTATACCACGGGCAGGTGCTTTTTGTTTGCCTCTTGGTTATTTTCATCCAATCAATCCATTTAAACGAGTTGGCAACGGCAATGGAAAATCTTTTCTTTCTGGCGCGAAGGCAGGACCCTTACATAGTCGGACTTTGCGGTTCAAAGGCAATACAGAATTTTGATGCAATCAGCACCAAACGTAAACACATTCATCGAAGCAATTGCAAAAAAAGCATTAAACAAGTCCGCGAAGCCACAAAATTGCGCTGTCTCAGATGGGTCCAGACGCTTGCTTCAAATTCAGAAAGGAATCAGTAAGCGCACACAAACAGGAAATTCTTGCAAACATTGAAGGAGTTAGACGTTCAGAGCGAAAATTCAAGCAAAAGACGTTTCAAACACTTCGTTCAATTCTTACCACCTTCTGGAAATAATGTTTTCTGAACTAAAACTCGCTCATTGATGAATCAGACCGCGGGAATCACGCAGTCTTCTGCAAGCATAGAAGAAATGCTTGGCAACATTCAGTCCGTTTCTGAATCAGTAAAGAAAAATGGCAGGCAGTTTTAACAAGTTTGTCACAAACGGTGTCAACAGGAAATGTAAAGCTCACCGATGTGAACGGTCGTGTTAAACAAATTGCAGAGCAATCAAAATTGCTTGAGGAAGCAAATGCCATCATTTCACAGATTGCTTCTCAAACAAACTTGCTTGCAATGAACGCGGCAATTGAAGCAGCACACGCAGGCGAAGCAGGCAAAGGATTTTCTGTTGTTGCTGATGAAATTGGCGGAAAATTCCAGCAAGCAGTCAAAGTCTATTCATTCAGAACTCAAAGGAATTTCTTCTTCAATCTCAGAAGTTGTTTCTTCTTCTTCAGATGCACAAAGTGCATTTGGTGACATTGTTTCTAACATAACTTCAACGAACACCATCATTACAGAAATCGACAACGCAATGATTGAGCAAGAGAGTGGCTCCCGGCAAATATTGCAAGCGCTTGAGGACATGAAAACACAAGCAAACAAAGTACGTGACATGTCAAAATCTTTGCGACAAAATGTTGAGCTTGTAAACAAAGACATGAACAATGTTTCTATGATAAGCGAAACCGTTCTTGGCAGCATGGATGAAATGACCACCGGTGCTCAGGAAATAAACAAGGCTGCACAATCGGTAAATGACCTTGCCTCGCAGACTCAAGACAATATTGGCATCATGCAAAGATTACTTGGAATATTCAAAATATAAATAGTTTTTAACAATTTACATCATCGCTACTTGTGGTGAATTCAGGAGGCTCCTATGTCGCAAAAGAAATTTATTCTTGCGCTCGATCAAGGTACAACTTCTTCACGTGCAATTATTTTTAATTCAAGCGCGCAAAAGGTTGCTTGTGAGCAGCAGGAATTTACGCAATACTTTCCACAACCAGGTTGGGTTGAGCATGACGCGGAGGAACTTTTCCTTTGTCAGCTGACTGTAGCGCAACAAGTGGTAAGAAGCGCTCGAATCAACCCTGAGCAAATTGCTGCTATTGGCATTACAAATCAACGCGAAACAGTTGTACTTTGGGATAAAAAAACAGGCAAGCCGGTATACCACGCAATTGTCTGGCAATGCAGAAGAACTGCTGACATGGCGGAACACCTTGTTAAAACAGGCAAAGGAAAGATGATTCAGGAAAAGACAGGTCTTATTCCCGACGCATATTTTTCCGGAACAAAAATCAAATGGCTTTTGGACAATGTGCCAGGACTTCGCAAACGCGCCACAAACGGTGAAATTCTTGCAGGAACAATAGACACGTGGCTTGTCTGGAAACTTACCGGTGGAAAAGTGCACATCACCGACTACACAAACGCAAGCAGAACAATGCTCTTCAACATTCATACTTTAGAATGGGACAATGACTTGCTCAAGCTGCTCGACATTCCAAAATGCATTCTTCCAGAAGTAAAAGATTCTTCCTGTGTATACGGCATGACAGATAAAAATGTATGCGGATTTGAAGTGCCTATTGCCTCCTGCATTGGAGACCAGCAAGCAGCGCTCTTTGGCCAAGGATGTTTTAAGCGCGGAGAAGTAAAAACAACGTATGGAACAGGCTGCTTCATGCTTATGAACATTGGCAGCAAACCAATTCTTTCGCAACACAAAATGGTCACCACCATTGCATACGGTTTAAATGGAAAAGTGCAGTATGCGCTCGAAGGAAGCGTATTTATGGGCGGCGCTACAATCAAATGGCTTCGCGACCAGCTGGGAATCATTCGTACTGCCCATGAATGCGACACACTTGCAGAAAGCGTGCCAGACTCAAACGGAGTTGTTTTAGTTCCTGCATTTACCGGTTTAGGTTCACCGTACTGGGATGCATACGCACGTGGCATTCTTATCGGTCTAACACGCGGAGTAACAAAGGCGCACATCTGTCGTGCAACAATTGAAGCAATCAGCTATCAAGTAAAAGATTTGCTCGTCTGTATGATGGAAGATGCAGAAATAAATATCAAGCAAGTAAAAGTTGACGGTGGCGCAAGTGTAAGCAATGTTATGATGCAGTTTCAATCTGATATTCTGAACAAACCAATTTTCAGACCGCAGAATGTTGAAACGACTGCGCTCGGAGCTGCATTCTGTGCCGGGCTAGCAGTTGGTGTATGGAAAAGCAAAGAAGACATTTTAAATTACTGGAAAATAGACAAAATATTCACCCCCGACATGACAAATTCGAAGCGTGAACAATTATATTCTCTGTGGAAGCGGGCTGTTGAGCGCAGCAAAGAATGGGCAAAACCAATTGGCATTCCTGCAAAGAAAAACAATTCAAAAGGAAAAACAAAATGAGTGAAAAATCATTTGACGTGGTTATCATCGGAGCCGGCATAAGCGGTTCCTGCATTGCGCGTGAATTATCAAAATTGAATGCAAAAATTTGTCTGCTTGATAAAGAAGACGATGTAAGTTGCGGTACAAGCAAGGCAAACAGCGGCATCATACATGCAGGATACGACCCTAAGCCGGGAACACTCATGGCAAAATACAATGTCCGCGGAGCAGAATTGTATGCCGACCTTGCAAAAAAACTGAACTTTGACTACGCGCCCATCGGTTCACTTGTTCTTGCATTTGACGATGACGGAATTGTAAAAATAAAATCTCTTTTTGAGCGCGGAAAAAAGAACGGCGTAAAAGAGTTGCGCATTGTTGAGCAGGAAGAACTTCGCTCCCCTTGAGCCAAACATAAACGAAAATGCGAGTAGCAGCACTATTTGCTCCAACTGCAGGAATAATCGCGCCGTATCAAGCAAACATGGGCCATTGCAGAAAAGTGGGTCACAAACGGCGTCACATTCTTACGAAACACGATGGTACATTCCATAGCAAAAGACAAACAATTCTTTTCATACTACAGACAAGTTCAGGTGAACCTTACTGGCAAAATTTGTATGTGAACGGCCGCTGGGACTTGCAGCAGACAAAGAATAAGCCGTCTGGCAGGCCGCACGGGGATTTCACAATGGTGCAGCGAAGAGGAGCAATAATTGTTTGCTCGACAACAAATGCATGAACTTGGTGAACCACGTTCTATTTCAAACTCCGGGGGCCACTTCGGGAAAAGGCGTTACTGGTCACACGCCCCACTGTCGATGGCAACAATTCTTATCGGTCCAAGTGCACATGAAGTTACTCCTGCCCATGACAGGACTACACAGGCACAACTTGCAACCTTCAACAAGAAAGCAGTTCTAAAAGCAGCAGCGACGCGTTCAGTTACAGACATTCCCCGCAGAAAACATAATAAATTCTTTTTGCAGGCATTCGCGCTCGCGCTCGCATTTGAAAAAACTTTCAGATGGAACAATGAAACCCGAAGATTGACTTTTATTGTTGAAGAAGATAAAAGAACGTGCGCGGATTTTCCATCAATGTAGGTGGGCATTTGTTCACCGGATTAACTTCTGCTCCGGCAATTGCAGAAGAAGTTGTCACTTTGCTCAAGAAAGCGGTCTCAAAGCCGGGAAGCAAACAAAAACTTTGTTGAAGCACGTGAAGGAATTACTTCGTTTAAAAACGCAACGCACGAAACAAAAAGTTGCACTCATTAAAAAAGATTCACGATATGGGACAAATTATTGCCGTTTGCGAAATGATTACTGAAGGTGAAATAGTGGCGGCAATTCATAGCCCGCTCGGAGCTGTTGATCTTGACGGCGTAAAACGGCGCACTCGTGCTGGCATGGGGCGTTGCCAGGCAGGCTTCTGTTCACCACGCGTCACCGAAATTCTAAGCAGGGAACTTGGCATGCCAATGGTAAGTGTCACTAAACGCGGCGGAACTTCCTACATATTGGACAGCAAGACACGGGCAACTGTGCCAGATGTTGCAACCACCACTCAGCAAGGAGGCACAAAATGAATTCTATTTCAGAAAACATATATGACTTGATTGTAGTAGGTGGCGGTCCGGCAGGACTTGCAGCAGCAATCGCAGCAAAGCAAAACGGACTTGAAAAAGTGCTCGTACTTGAACGTGATTCACGCGCAGGCGGAATTTTGCTTCAGTGTATTCACAACGGGTTTGGGCTTCACTACTTTGGTGAAGAGCTTACAGGTCCTGAATATGCTGGGCGTTTTGTAAACCAGGCGGAAGAATTAAAAGTAGAAACAAAAGTAAACACCATGGTTCTTGAAATTCACAAAGGAACACCGCTGCACGAAGTTGTCGCAATCAATTCTGTAGACGGACTCATGTGCTTAAAAACACGCACTATCGCGCTCGCAATGGGCTGTCGTGAGCGTACCCGTGGCGCGCTAGTCATACCAGGTACTCGTCCGGCAGGAATTTTTACAGCTGGGAGTGCACAGCGTTTTGTAAACATAGACGGTTATCTTCCAGGGAAAAAAATTGTCATTTTAGGAAGCGGCGACATAGGTCTTATCATGGCACGTCGTCTTACACTCGAAGGCGCACAGATAAAACTTGTGTGCGAGATAATGAACTATTCCGCAGGACTTGCCCGCAACATGACTCAGTGTGTTGAAAACTTCAACATTCCGCTTAAGCTCTCAACGACAATCACTCAGATTCATGGCACTGACCGCGTTACAGGAGTCACCATTGCAAAAGTGGATGAGCACCGTAAACCCATTTCAGGAACAGAAGAATACATTGAATGCGACACTTTGTTGTTGAGCGTCGGTCTCATTCCAGAAAATGAAGTGAGCATTGCAGCAGGCGTTGCCATCGATTCAATAACAAGCGGTCCTTCTGTAAATCAATATATGGAAACATCTCTTCCAGGAATTTTTGCCTGTGGAAACAGCGTCCATGTTCACGACCTTGTTGACTATGTAACCGAAGAAAGTATTTTGGCCGGAAAATGTGCAGCCGACTATGTCAAAGAACAGCTCGCTTCCGCAAACAAAGCTCCGGTCAAGAAGGAAACTGTCATTCTTCCGGTCACACCAGGCAACCGCGTGCGATACACTGTGCCACAGCATATTGAACTTGCTGGCAAAACTTCCAACGATGAAAAGATCCGCATTATGTTCCGTTCAACGGATGTATATCGCTCGGTGACCGTTGCAGTATATGCGGGGAGCACGCTTCTTGCCCAGCAAAAAAAACGCATTGTCCGTCCTGGAGAAATGCAGACTGTGGAGCTTAAAAAGACAGAGCTGGAAAAAGCATGTGCCATTCCGCAACCTGTAACTGTTTCAATAGAAATGCCGGAGGATTCAATTGACTAATATGGAAAATACAAAACATCTTACTTGCATCATCTGTCCGATGGGCTGTCAGCTTGAAGTTTTTCTTCCTGATGGTTACACCGAAGAAAATAAGCGTACGATAAATCCATCAACATTCAAAGTGAGCGGCAACACCTGTCCCCGAGGAGATGCGTACGCGCGCAAAGAACTCACAACTCCGGAACGCACACTTACTTGCACAGTCGCAGTTTTCCGGCGGTAGGCGCGCTCTTGTTTCTGCAAAAACTGCCGGCGAAGTTCCCAAAGAACAATTGCTCGACTGTATGCAGGCAATACGCAGACTCACCGTGCAAGCACCCATTCACGCAGGCGATATACTTGTATATGATTTATTGCACACCGGCGTAAATCTTGTTGCCAGGAGAGACGGTTAGAAAAATAATTTTTAGCAAGACAAAACAGTCACTATTCGCTATACTCGCTTGCATGATTCATTACGCAACATCACAACGTGCGGTTGTAGGAATATATTCTTGCAGCTCTTACTATTTTCATCTGGGGCATCACCTTTGTCTGTACAAAATATTTGCTTCAGACATTCAGTGCGCTTGAAATTCTCATAATCAGATTTGTCTTTGCATTACATTGGCCTATGGTGTCTTGCTCCCACGGACTCTTACTCTTGCGCAGAAAAAAGACGAGCTTCTTTTTATAGCAGCTGGTCTTACCCGGTGTAACCGTATACCAGTTTATGGAAAACATGGCAATTAATTTTACTTCCGCAAGCAACGTAAGCATCATCCGTTTCAATTTGTCCTTTATTTACGGCAATCATTGCACAATTATTTCTACATGAAAAGCACATGACGCTTCCTTTCATCATTGGATTCATCGTTGCCATCACGGGTGTCGCCTTAGTGAGCTTCAACGGAACAGTTATGTTGACCTTAAGTCCAAAAGGAGGACTTACTTGCACTCGCCGCAGGAATATGTTGGGGGTTCTATTCCTTATTTGTATCGCTCATCAATCAAAAGGGTTACGGAACACTTGCGGGAACACGACGCATTTTTTTTCTGGGCACTCATATTCATGATTCCGCTTACGCTCTATGGCACTTTTTTTGGCGGAACACAGACTGCCGTACATTTTTCTGCAGCAGCAAACAAAGCACGCTGGCTTGACTGGAAGAACTGGATGAATCTTCTTTTCTTAGGTTTGATTGCAAGCGCATTTGCATTTGCCGCATGGAACAAAGTGTGTGCATACATCGGCACTGTCCGCGCAACCGTCGGTATTTACCTCATTCCTGTCGTAACAATTATATTTGCCTTCTTCGCACTTGGCGAAAAAATTACGCTCATGGGCGGAATCGGCGCATTGCTTACAATCACCGGCCTTTTCATTTCTGAATGGAAATCAAAAAAAATCCATTCTCAAAATTAAGATTCTTCAGCACAATAAAAACGCAGTAGCAAAGAAAGTCTGAATCTGATATATTCATATCATGAATAAACGTTATCTCCTTCTTTTTATTACAGTATTTATTTCTTGTCTATGTCTGTCTTCTTGCGGTGCTTTGTCTGTGCAGCAAACAATTCAATCAATCACGAGCATGAAAGATGGCAGTGAAAAGAAACCCGTGTCACGAACCATAAAAGTTTCAGGTTCCATAAAAAAAGACGACTGGGAAAAACTTGACAATGCGCTCCGCAGCAAGAAGAACATTCGCATTTATCTTGATCTATCAAAATGCACTCCCGGTTCTGAAGATGGTGATGCTGAAATTCCTAATTCACTTTTTACACTGCTTCCTTCTCTTACAGGATTTGTATTTCCCGAAGGCATCACTTCAATAGGTTATAATGCTTTTACTGCGTGCCCCAATTTAAAGTCAGTATACTTTCCACACTCTACAATGCATTGCATCGGACATTATTGTTTTTCAGAATGCAAATCATTAACTGATGTTCATCTCTATTCTTACGATGGAAAACTCACCGACTGTTTTACAAAATGTGGCACACTCAAACTGCTTGAAGTTCCAGACAAACCTCTGTGTGCGCAGTTTGAGTACGGTCCATACGAGCCGACATTCAGCGAAACAAAGATTTCTGAAATTCGCACGCCAACAAAGAAAATATCATTTGATGAATGGATTTCATTGTGCTCAAAAATGACTCCTCAAAACGTTTCTATTACAAACGCAATTGCGTCTTCCAACGCCTCGCAAAAATACAACGCAACAAATTTATATGACTCAACAAGCGCTTCTTGGGTTGAAGGAAAGAGCGATGACGGCATTGGCGAAAGTGTATTTCTTACATTTGAAAAGCCAACAACAGTGGAATACATTGAAGTAAAAAATGGTTTTGGAAATCTTGCCTATTTTTACTCAAACAACCGCGTAAAAGATTGCGAAGTTGTATTAGATGATGATGAGTCCACAAGAACAAAAGTAACACTCGACGACACACCGATTGTGCAGAATGTACTTCTTGAAAAATATGATCGACTCTATTCAAAATTAAAACTCACAATCTTAAGCACTTACAAAGGTTCTTCGTCAGACAACGACACATGTCTTGAAGAAATTTCTGTAAATGGAAAAATTGGTCGCACGGTTAAAGATGCAGATGGAAACGAAATAAAATCATATATCTATGATTCTGAAACAAACAAACTCTTCAAAGAACTCTTCACTCTTGATGTTGGTTCAGACAATATACGCATTTTACCAAACGGATTGCTACAGGTACAAAGCACATTCTGGGAAACAGGTGAAAAGGAATGGTCAACCATTGATTATCCTTTTGAAGGCCATCTTTATTCTAATTTCTGGCCGGGAACAGGCGGTGGTGGTGAAGAAAATGATTATAAAATTTTTCTTTTCCCAACAGGGCGTCACATTCTTTTTATCTGGCACTATATTCACGGAGACAGCCACTCCGCGGAGCCACATGCAGACTTGAGCTGCTATGTATGGCAGAATGGCAACTGGGTTGTTGCACCAAAAGACGAACCAACGCTTAAAGAAATAAATGCGCTTCGCACACTTATTGCAGCACGCGGACTGTCATACGACTTTACAACTTCATATAATCAAGATGTCATTCTTTCTGCATGTGCTATTTCTGGTCGACAAATTATTTCTGTGCCATTTTCATTTTCTTACGACGGCAAAACATTCTTACCGTATGAACAAACAGCAATCACCGCAATAGCACTTGGCACACCTGCGCAAATGACTTCTTCCAGCGACTGGAAAGACGAACTTGCAAAAAATCCGCTCGCTGTTGCGGCTGCATTCAATCACTCAAAAGAAGCTGTACAATTTCTTATAGACAGCGGCTGCGATGTAAACAAAGGATATGATGTTTCTGATTACGAATCAGACGATTCAGACACAGCGTCTCTTAAACCGCTTGAAGCATGTGATGCCGGAAAAAACACTCAAGAAATCAAAGACGTTCTTTTAAAAGCAGGCGCCTCTTATTCACCAAGAATTTTACTTGCTGCATTTATGTCAGGAAACATTGCCCGTGTAAAAGAATACGCCACCTTAGTAAAAGACAGTTCCTTAACACTAAGCGCTATTTTCCAATATTTTTCAGAACACAATGAAAGCGCAGAATCACTTGCTTATATCACTGCTTCGCTAAAAGCAATCAAACAAAACGGCTGCGATATAAACGGATTTAATTCTAAAAACAGCTTAAATTCTCCTGTCACACAAGCTATAAGATATTATTCACCTTCTTTGCTCAAAGCTGTTGTTGACGGTGGATGTGCAATACCGGCAGGAAGTTCACTTATTGACGCAACCGAATGTTATCTTGGCGCAGACGAAGGATCTGATTCAGCGCAAAAAGAAGTCCTTGAGTATATTATTCAATCAGGCGTTAATCTAAATGGAGTAGACAAAGATGGAAATTCCATTCTGCATTTTCTTGCAAGAAATTGTTATGATGACCGTGCAATTTCGCTTGCAAAAAGATTATTTGCGCTTGGATGCAACACGGTTAATCTGAAGAACAATGACGGCGACACAGCGTTGCAAAAAATAATCAACAACAACGAAGAATACACTGACTATGAATATGATTACATTGTTTTGCTTTTATCACACGGGGCCGACATGACAATCAGGGACTCTTACGGACAGACAGTTCTTCAAAATTATATTGCAAACGTATACAACGGCGGTCATGATTCGACTGAATCACAAAAGCAAAAGCTGGTCACCTTATTGCTCAAAAATTGCAATGATATAAATCAGCAAGACAGTGACCATCTTACGGCAATGCATACGCTTCTTGACAGCGGCGCTTCAAGTAAAGAAAAAGAAGAACTTTGCAAACTACTTCATTCATATGGAGCGACTGTTACCAAGGCGGAACTAGAAGAAGCGGATTTTTCAAAAGAAGCTATTTCAGAAATTCTGAAATAATTTTGATTAATCTATTGTCTTCATCGACTCAACCATATTAATGTCGCGCAAACTTTTTCGCATAACAATATTCACCATGAAAGTGAATGCGACAGAAATACATGCCGCATAAATAAAACTCGGGGCGTATATTGTACGTCCCCACATTGCAGCATTTACCTCAAGCGTGCTCACCACAAAACGATGAAGCGGAACGCCAAGCAACAGTCCCAAAGCAATTCCCATAAAGCTCAGAAAATCAATTTCACGGAATATATATCTTCGCGCTTCCCGCTCATTGTAACCAAGCACAAGCAATGTTGCAATTTCTCGTTTGCGTTCGCAAATATTTATGTTTGCAAGATTATACAGCACAACCATTGATAAAATTCCAGAAGAAAGAATGAGCACAATGACAACAATATTTATGCTACTCATTGTTTTATAGGCAGTATTCTTCAATGTTTTTGTCAGCAGCGCATATAGCACGGCAGAACTCGACATTATTCTTGTAACGGTATCATCATTATTGCTTTGTGGCGTAAGATTGCAAAGAGCCGCTGTATATGCAGGCTTCTTTGCAAATAATGATTCATATGTTTTGGGGAACAGATAGACATATGCATACACGTAATTTTCCGCACCGCCAAGAACAATTGTTTTTGACTGAATGCCATCCTTGTTTATAAGCGTCACATAGTCTCCGGCAGAAACGCCGAGCTGCTCGCAAAGTTTTTCAGTAATGACAATACCATTCTGTGTAAACGGAATTTTTTTATGCGACAGTCTTTCACGGAACGATACAAACTGTTCAAGCGATGCAGGTTTTTCCGGCACGCAAATATTTACCGGTTGCGTCTTGTCACCATTTACAATGGTTCCGTTCTCGCTTGAAAACTTCATCCATTCAGTTACCGTATTTTTATCGTTAAGAAAATCATGAACTTGTGCATCATCTTTGTCAGCCGTTTCGCCATTGAACACAAGTGACAAATCATATTTGTTCACCTCGCCAAACTGTTTATTCACAATATCAAAAATTGAATCATGCAAGCCAAAACCTGCCGTAAGAAGCGCTGAACACCCTGCAACGCCAAGAACCGTCATATACAAACGCTTTTTGTAACGAAACAAATTTCGCGCAGTCACCTTACCGGAAAACGGCAGCTTGTTCCAAATAAATGAAACTCGTTCCAACAAAATTCTTTTACCAGGACTTGGCGCTTTAGGTGTCATAAGCACTGCTGGGGTTTCTTTTGTTTCGGCAAGACACGCGGCAAGCGTTGCAATAAGAATGCACACAACAGCAATACTTCCGGCAGCAAACGCAATATTCCAACGGAACGGGGTCTTAACCGGCGGCAATGAATACATCATTCCGTATGCATTGTTAATAACTTTCGGGAAAATTCGAAAACCTGCTGAAAGTCCAATCACGCATCCCAAAAGAGTTGCACTCAGGGCATACACTACATATTCAGAAAGCAACTGAGCAGTTGAAAATCCAATCGCCTTGAGCGAGCCAGTTTCCGTGCGACGTTCTTCAACAAGACGAGTCATCGTAGTAAGAGAAACAAGCATTGCAATCAGATAAAAAAACACAGGAAACACTTTGCTCATTGATGCTATTTTTTCTATATTGCTCTGATAGCTTGCATATCCAACATTGTCTTTGCGTGTATGAACACCCCACACGTTGTCATGTTTTTTTTCAAGCAATAAAAGCTGTGCATTGACTTCATTTATGAGTGGCAGTCCGTTCTCCACTTCTGATGGTTCTTCGAGTGTTTTTTGCACATTGTCAGCAACATCATTGATTTTCTGAGCAAGTTCACGCTGTGTTTTATTTTGACTGAGCAACGATGCAATTTTCCGTGACTGTTGCACGCGAAATTCTGTGTCAGAGGAAAGTTTCTTTTCCGCATCACATAAAGTATTCAACGCATCTGTTATTGCAGGAACCTGTTCTTTAAGAAGTTTTATTCTTTGCTCCACAAGCGGAGTACATATGTTATTGATTTCCAGACTTGCTTGTTGTACAAGCGTCTTATATGACTGGGACCAAGTGCTCAGTTCCGATGCGCCTTTTACAGAAACATAAACATCGGTAAAAGAATCAAGCGTATAAAAAGAGCGCATGACGTACACAGCAAGTGTAACTGAACCAGAACCTTTTAAACTTGGTTCCGATTCTGCGGAAATAAACATTGGACTTGTTACCACACCGGTGACTGTAAGTTTATCATCTGCATATCCCGGAGCCTTATTTAAAAAAGAAATGCATTCGCCGGCCTTAGGAAGTGTTGTAGTATATCCGTTAGGAGACTGCACAACGCATTCGTTGGCACATTCAGGAAGCCGCCCTGAAACAAGCACAAGTTTATTCAATTTCTCATATTCAGTGCCATTTTGGGCATCATCGAGGTATCCAAAAATACGAGCTGTATAGTGCGTTTTGTCTTGCGACACCAGAACGGCATCGCTTACATACGCCGGTTGCACTGCAGAAACAGTTTGTAAATTCTTTATCACAGCAATATCATCTTTAGAAAAACCAAGCGTATTCTGTACATCAATGTCATACCATGAAGTGTCATCCATTTCTGCATCCATTGCATCTTCCATATCAGGAGTTGTTGCTACAAGCCCCGCAAGAAAACCTGTGCCAAGTGCAACTATGGCAGCTATTGAAAGAAATCTGTTGAGACTGTTTTTTATATTACGAATGCTGTTCTTTGTATACGCTTTCATTTCTCTGTCACCATTCAATCTGTTCGACAGCAAGCGGATGTTCATTCATTTCCACACTTACTGCCTCACCATTTTTAATTCGGATAATGCGGTCTGCCATATGTGTAATGGCACTGTTGTGTGTAATGACGACAACCGTTTTTTTATTCTTTCTGCATGTATCCTGCAAGACTTTTAAAACAGCAGTGCCCGTATTTGTATCAAGCGCACCTGTTGGTTCATCGCACAATATAATCTGAGGATTCTTTGCAAGAGCACGCGCAATTGAAACACGTTGTTGTTCGCCTCCAGACAGCTGAGCAGGAAAATTATTTTCACGCCCACGAAGCCCTACTGCTTCAAGCACATGCATTGCATCAAGACTGTTGCTGCATAATTCCGCTGCAAGTTCAACATTTTCTTTTGCAGTAAGATTCTGCACAAGATTGTAATGTTGAAAGACAAATCCAACGTTATGCCGACGATGGCTAGTTAATTCCTTTGCAGAAAGTGTTCCTATTTCTTTGCCGCCAAATTGCACGGAGCCAGATGTCACAGAATCCATTCCGCCCAATATATTAAGCAACGTCGTCTTGCCGGCACCACTTGGTCCAACAATGACACAGAACTCACCTTGTTCAATTGAAAAAGTCATATTGTTAAGTGCATAAATTTTTTGCTCCCCGCTCGTATACACTTTGCATACCTTCTTGTTGAATTTGAATATACGCCATATCAATCTCCTTCATTCAATAGAGCCATATATATGTATCGGGCAAATGTTCATTTAAAAGTTGACGTGCCCCCGTTTTCCATCATTATTTTGAAAGCTGTTCCACTTCATATGCAAATGCGCTGAAATCTTGAAGATGATGATACAAAGGAAGTAATTATTCATTTTTGTATATGGAATCTTGTTGTTATTCCACCACATCACTATTTTTATCTAACAGCTGTTTTGTAGGCCGGAACAATTTTTCCGCAAAGCAAAAGCATCATTTCATACAATAGTTTATGGCCGGTTCGTTAGAAACGCCAGAACCGGTGTTATGGAAGCTGGCGAACATGTGTAATTACGAAGAAACCATCTGGAAGAAAATTTTCTAAGCAGCTTTACCGCCTCGTCAAGTTTTCTGCCGCACGTTTTTTATCATTGCAAAGCAAAATATCTTTTCCTGCTCGAACAAATCCCCATGACGAAAAACGGAACTTTAGGAAACAATATCACATTGATTTATCACATTAAAAATATTATCCATTTTTTCAGCATGTTGTCCTGATTGCGTATTGTTGCAGGAGTTGCAAACGTATACACATAGATCATTTGCAGCATCCGTATACACCAGTTGAATAAGAATTCCGATTATATTTGCACAGGCTGCACCACGACTATGTCCGCAAACGATACAACAGATTCCTCACCGATTTATTTTTTGTATTATCCGATATGACTCAAGGAAAATATCTTGAGCCGGAAAATAAAAAATTTTCAGCCAAACTGCGTCGCATTTGAATGAGATGGAGCAAAATCAAAGTTGGAATACCATTCTGCCTCCGTCTGTTCCACGTACGGCAATTACAAAAGCCATCGCGCGCTATTCCGCCTACAAGAACCTTGCCTTTACCAACGGTGAATGCAGCCGTATGTGAAATTACATCGTCACTTTTTTCATATCCTTCTTGCACAAGTATTGTCAGATTGGTACTGAAATGTAATAAAACTTCCCTCTTTATCTTTTAAAATGTTTTGAACAGACAGTAAAGCAAGTCTTTGCCCGCCGGAATTGGAAAAAAAAACGGTACTTTTCTTTTGGAAATTAAATTGTTTTTTGGCAGAACATAAAGGCGGATAAAATGAAAAAATAAAAAGAAGCCACGAAATCTTTTCATACCCCCAAGTATATTCAGAAAGCATTATTTTATACAGCGCAATTGATTTGACCAAATACGTGTATTTTTACGATACTTTATAACAAAATTATAAGGAAATGACCATGATGGATTACTAAAAAAAAAACACAACAAATCAATTACAAACTTGCTATAAAACCGGTTGCCATTTGGCTGCGCCTTTACCGTTAGCTGCTTCGGTACTTACACCGCTTGGGATTATTTTCGCTGAGTCCTGGCCAAATATCTCTTACCATCATGCATATTCCCGTTTATTCTTGCCAACATCTTAGCAGGACTTTTCCCCGGAATTGGGAAGGTCGGCCCTTATTTTGGAATTTTTAGGCATCTATCAGGCTGCAGATAAGTCCGTCCGGCGCTGCTCATTGATCCAACTTTTTTGTGAATCCACTTGTGGTCCGGTTACGTGCCACGACATGTCTCATTGCCGTGGAAACATGGGGAATATGACAACGTTTGCTTAAAAAAACTTCCCCGTAGCCAAGAGCTGCCAGAAACGTAAAGATATGCATAAAGAAAACAACGTCAGGCGCATCCAGCCGCATTTATCAAACATTGTCAGCGGTATAAATAAGCGCACATTTTACGGCCTCACCTTTCCAAACACCGTATTTGGTTATAGGCATGCCCCTGTATCTGCTGTACCAACACTGAAACAACTTCAGCAATGAAACAAACCCCATTGGCTAAAACCTTTGCAGGATACTTGGAGGCATACTACGATGGGCCCCGAAAACCGCCCCTTCTTTGAAGGCATGACAGACTGCCAACAATATCACCGACTACCAATTCTTAACCCAAGGGAGAATTTTCGCCGATGTAAAAAAAGAAAATCAAAAACTTTCTGAAAGCAGCAAAGACAAAAATAAAAAGCGGAATTGTTAGGTAAACTAGCCTTTCATTTTTTTTCGGTATACTTTAGTTCTAAAGAGAATTCGTGAATTATTGGCCGACTGGTTTTACAGGTTATACAACTTGCTAAACGTCTGATTAATGAACAGAACGATTGTCGTTCTTATCGACAACAACGAAGACACCGTGGCGCCACGCAAGCCAATAGGCTTGACTGCACCCGTCATAAAAACGCTGACGGGAAATAAAATCTTGAAAACACTCGAATCTGCAGGAATTGCAAAAGCAGATGCGCCTTGTCTGCGTCACCGACAATGATGAAATAAAACATGATTACCTGTTCACTTGTTGATGCCGTATACCCACGGGTTGCCTTAAGATTGCCACGTGTAAGAAATTATGCATATTATGTAAACACAAACGCAGCTGCAAAACATCACGCAGAAACTTTCATTGGCAACCATCGTCCGCTCTACGGAATAGACTTTATGGTTCATCCAGACGTAGAGGCTGCAGAAGCAATTGTAAGCGCAGTAGAACATGGCGCTGTTTCTGACGCGCTCACCTTTGGCAGTTCAGAATACGAGCTTACCCGTGTGCAAGTTGAACAGATGAGCAAGATGGACGGCATTGAAGTAAAGAACGTGCGAACCCTTACCCAGCGGAAATTTATCGTTGTCTACGTTGAAAGCAAAGGCATTGCCTCTCTGCCAAGTGGCGACACCGTACTTCATGCAGGTGACAGCATTGGAATCCTCACAGCAAAAGAAAATGTGCCCTCGTTACTTGAATTGTGCGGTTCAAAAGTTGAAGCACTGAAAAAAATAGCGCTTGTGGGCGCCGGAAGAATTGGTACGATTGTTGCAGATCGCATCATGCAGAAAGAACGCGTTTCTCTTTTTAAAAGATTTGTTGGCAAAGCAAAAGCAAAAATTGCCCAGGACTTCGTAATTATAGACAGCGATGAACAGCTGTGCAAAGCAGCCAGTGAACGATTTCCCACTGCAAATGTTTTCTGTGCAGATATTACAGACGAAGGTTTTATTCAGGAAGAAGGACTCGATTCATTCAACCTGGTAATCTGTGCAACACATAATCACGAGCTCAACATGGTTGTCTCTGCGTATCTTGAATCACTTGGCGTAGAAAAGACAATCGCACTTGTTGCCCATTCAGCATTTGGCGAAATTGCGCGCAAGCTGGGAGTAGACGTTGCGGTTCCAATCAGAGATGCCGTTGTAGACAGCATCATGAGTCACCTCCGTGGAAAAGCTGTCACCGGAATTCACTCTGTTTCCAGTGGTGATCTTGAAATTATTGAATGCGACCTTCCTTCTTCGAGCAAAGTTGTTGGCAAGACACTCAAAGAAATTGCTTCTTCAGGAGAATATCTTATTCTTCTTGTCAAAAAACCAGGCAGCAATCAATATGACATTCCGGTGGGCAGCACGGAACTTACCGTAGGCGACCATCTTGTTCTTATTTCAAGAGCCGCAAATAAAAAAGTCCTTGAAAAATTCAGCGGTGCAAAATAAGGAACGAGTAAAATGTCTTTCTTTACTGTTGTGAAAATTCTTTCAGTGCTCATTGCAATTATTGGAACAATGTTCCTGCTGCCAATCGGTGTTGCTTTTGCATACAATGAAATGCAGGTGCTTCCTTCTTTCTGCATACCGATGGTGGCGAGCTGGATACTTGCGCTCATTTTTTTACTGGCAGGAAGAAAGAAAAATACAACGCTCACCACGCGAGGTAGTTTTGTTGTCGTAGCACTCTGCTTGGATATGTGCCAGTTTGTTTGGCGCGCGCTGCCACCTCTATTTTAGCGCGGCCAATTCCAAATATCACCAATGCAGTTTTTGAAAGCGTCAGCCGGCTTTACTACGACAGGTGCTACCATTCTTTCTGACGTTGAATCCCTTCCACGGAGCATCAACGTATGGGATGTCAGACACACTGGCTGGGCGGAATGGGAATTGTCGCGCTTACGTTGCATTGCTTCCGCTACTTGGGCGTTGGCGGAATTCCAACTTATCAAAAGCAGAACACCGCCCTGACAAAAACTTCGCCCAATACAGCACGAGAAGTGGGTATTATTTAGGTTTACCGTTTGCAGACTGCCCTACTTGTGTTCTGAATGGATTTTTTGATGTTGACAGCTATGCATTGCACACTAGGAACTGGCGGACTTCATTGCAAAAACACCGTCATTGTGGTTAATTTATTTAGGGGGCAATTCTTTGCACGCATCTATTCTAGTCAGATCCCCCATGCACGCCCCTCCTAACCCCATCGCTTTGGGTGGTCTCGTGCTTGCGAAATGGAATTTAGTTCGATGCCGATAGATATCCCAGCCTTATCGATGCAGATATATGACACAGGACACATATAATCGGCACAACCTGGCTGTGGTCTCTCTGAGTCCAGCAATGGCAACAAAAAAATGCAATTAGCTGTCAGGGGGCAGCAATAGTCTGAGATGTACGGACGTGCAGCAATCGACCATTAGGAATTCTGCAGCAGACATTGCCATGTGTCCTAGCGAACCACATTCCAAATTTTCCATCGTACGCAGTCCACCTCCGCGATACTTAACAAAAAAAAATTCCGCTCAGCGTACAAGAATAAAAAGCAGACCACTCAAACATACAATAACATAAAGCGGTAAATGGTGCATCCGCCTTATCTATCTACAATTCTTGAGCTTGGCAACAATACGGCAGGAATTTTTTAAATCATTGCGATTGCAACATTCCAGTTGTTTTCCATTCTGACAACAAGCAAGGTTTTTTGGCAACGGCAGACTTACACTCTTTGGGAAACCCGCAAGTCAGAACAATTATCTTTGCGCCCTCCTTCTTTATGCGGCGGTTGTTCCGCTCAAACGGCGGGCGGCATTAAAGTTGTTCGCTGGGCAATTCTTTCAAAACAGCTTAAAAACGAAAATCAATAAAATGATTCATCGCGGAGTTTTTCAAGCATTCAGCGCTCGAACAATCGGCGTGGGAAGAAAAGAGCGTTGTATTCAGCGTATCAGCATTTTCTTTTTTTGTATTTTTCTTGTACTTTGCATCAACGAACACTCTTTGCAATCTCTTTTTTTGGCATAGATTTACTTAGCTTCTTTCACCGGCGCACTCAGCATGCTGGGAAATGTTGGTCCCGGCATTTGGCAAACGTTGGGGCCGCAAGCTGCAACTACAGATTTTTAACCTGTCGCCGTAAAATGGTGGTAGCTGGCTTTTT
>JGI20225J20221_1001392_pt1 | contig 25403 bp, 19 predicted proteins | sample BioMet4_FD_20221 | JGI IMG/M metagenome (IMG submission 20221)
GAGGTTTCAAAAAGGGCTGAAAATCGCAGTAGAACTTTCCGTAGAACTTTTTCGCCCTTTTCACAGTAGAACTCAAAGCAGAACTAACTGATTGTGGCGGTGGTTCCTGGCAAAAACGGAATCGCAGTAGAACTGACAGTAGAACTCAAAGGATGGCATTTCCCGAGGGCTTTTCGGGGGCTTGGGATTGGCATCCGGATCGGACGAAAGTAGAACTGTTTGTAAAGAAGCGCGATTCTTAGATTCTTAAGGCCATAACTTAGGAAATTGGCATTTCATCAAAAACGGGGATTTGGCTCTTTTCCCACTTTCCCGGCAGCTTCGTTTTTCGCACTCTCCCAAGCAAGGGTTTTTGAATCCCTTGCGTTTATCTCTTATTATTCCAAAGAAAATTAGCAATCATCGGAGAAAACTCCGTAATCTTCGGTTGTGAAATGAGTGCATTTTTTGCGGAATCATTAGAACTTATGGTATCTGATTTAACAGGCGTCATCGTGTCTTTTCCCTTCTTGCTTTAGAAAATAACGTCGAATTCTCGACTGCGCCCTTCGCATTTTTCCTATTATTTGAGGCTATTTCCATCCTTAATACGTGCACCATATCAAAGCGCGCATAAATACGCNCGCNCTCGCGTGNGCGCAAGACTGGTTGTTNNNTTNNTTNCNNNTATNNTTTTCNTNGGAGGATGTTTTATGGCAGGACACAAGAAGGAGAAATATCCGTTTCGCTCAATCAGCCTTGGCGCTTACGAGGATGGCCCGCAACTCGTCCATTACGGAGTTCTGACGTTTACCGAAAACTATCTGAAGCCGGAGTGCGAGATCCTGGAGTACGACAAGGCAAAGTGGCACATCAAGGTACGGTGGATTAAACCAGAGCAAACCGGAGAGGAGATCATGGAGGCGAACAGCCAGGGGGACTTCGAGAACATCCTTATCTGCATGGATCTCGAATAGGCTATTTGACACGCATGGTTTTGGGATGTATAGTAATTCCAAAGAAAACCAAAGAAAACCAAATAATGAAGACTTGGGAAGCGGTATTCAAAATCAAAGGCGTCAACCAGTCCGAGGACATGAGCCAGGATCGGGATACTCTTTTGAAAGTTATCGCGGCCCACAACGAGTCGAATCTGAAGGGAAACAAGGTCGAACTTTTGGAGATCACCAAATACTTTCTCCGGGTCCGCCTTACCCTGACCGAGGAGGATTGCGGGAAGGGCAGGATCGACGTTGCAAAGTACTTTGCCAATTACATCACGCGGCCCTTGTACAAGGTTTATGGGTGGAACCGTTTCTCGAGCTACCCGAACACCCTCTTCGTCACTCACAGCTGTGAGGAGACGACGGGACAACTCGGGCAACAATCAGAATCTGATACACAGATGCCGGACAATAGCGTTGCGATGAAAGCCGCCTCGATTCTTTTCGGCGCTTTGAAAGCCGAGTCCGACCCTAAGAAAAAGCTCAATATCATCGAATCGCTCGGAAAATCCGTTAAGAACATGCCTGCCGAAAACGTAGAATATATAAAAGAGTTTTTGACGGGGTGTCTGGACGACAAGGACAATCAGATCCAGGCGGCAACGCTGTTGCTGCGGCTTGGTCTTTAGCCATTAGGGAGGAACCAATTATGGCAATTGCTTCGATCATCAAGTACGAGGGCGGCAACGACACGTTCGTGTGGAAGCACCCGTGCGAGGACTTCAACACCGCGACGCAGCTCATCGTCCACGAGAGCCAGGAGGCCGTCTTCTTCAAGGACGGCGTCGCCTATGACTCCTTCGGGCCGGGCCGCTACACCCTGATCGCCGACAACCTCCCGAGGCTCCGGACCGTGATCGGCAGCCTTTTCGGCGGGGCGGACAAAACTCCGTTCCACTGCGAGGTATACTTCGTCAACAAAGTCGACGTCATGACGAATAAGTGGAGCACCAATCATTCGATCCCGGTCCAGGACCCGATGTACAAGATCCTCCTTGACGTCAACGCCTCGGGCCAATACGGCATCAAGATCGAGAACGCCAAACTATTCCTCGTCAAACTGATGGGGACGACCGACGAGTTCACGACCGCCACGCTGAACCAGTACTTCGGCTCGCTCATCATCACCAGGGTGAAGGACTACCTCGCAAAGACGATGGCGAACGAGAAAATCTCGTTCCTCGACATCCATGCCCATCTCAACACGATCAGCGAATCCCTCCGCGTCCAGTTCGAGTACGAGTTCCAGCCCTACGGGTTCAAACTCGTCAATTTCTTCATGGACACGATCGACGTGCCCCACGACAGCGTGGGCTACAAGAAACTCGAAGAGGCCTTGGCCAAGAAAGCCGAGATGAACATCGTTGGCTACGACTATTCCGAAGAGAGGAGATTCGACGTCCTCCAGACCGCCGCCGGGAACGAGGGCGGGGCAGGGGCGATCGCCGCCGCCGGAGTCGGGCTCGGAGTCGGGCTCGGAGCCGGGAAAGAGGTCGGCAAGGACGCCGGCCAGTTGCTCTCCGGCGAGCCCAAGACGATCGAGTGCCCGAACTGCCACAGACAAATAGCGGCGGATTCCGCCTTCTGCAACTACTGCGGGAAGAAAGTCGAGAGCCCCAATACCATCGTCTGCCCGAAGTGCGGGGCGGTTCTGCCCGCCGGGTCTAAGTTCTGCAACAAATGCGGGGCCGCGGTGGNGGAGACCTGCCCGAAATGCGGCGCCGAGATGCCCGCCGGGTCGGCGTTCTGCCCGAAGTGCGGCGCCAAGAAAGGGGAATAGGCCATGAAACACAAGACATTATTCGGGTTCCTCGCCAGCGTCTTCTACCTGGCTTTCATGGCGCTGGTTATCGTCCTGCCCATCGTTTTGGTCAAGGCCGACAACAGCGTTCCGGCGAAGGCCACATTCATTATTTTCAATTGTCTTTATTTGACGGGATTGTTCGCCTATCTGATGGGCCTCATCGTCAAAGGGGACGACTTCTACCGGGATTTCCCGCTTAACATGGCTGTCCCGGCGAAGATGTACCCGATATTCTTCGCTCACTTGCTCGTTTCGTCCCTGATGTTCGCCTTCGTTCCTTTCGGCTATTCCTGGGTTTCACTGATCGTCGAATTCGTTTTGTTCATCGTCTTCGCGCTCATCATCGCTAAAGTGGGAGTCGGGGCGGTCATCGTCAAAGACCAGCAGGACCAAACGAAAGCCAAGGTCGACTGGATGAATTCGGTCAAGGAAAAAGTCTCGCTCATGAAGGGAGACGCCGACAAGGTGGACTTCTCTATCAAGGACGAAATATCTGATGATCTCGAGAGGATCGGAACCGCGCTGAATTCCAGTTATCCGGCGAGCCCAGCCGAAGCCGCACAAGTTGAAAAAGAGATTTGCGACAACGTTGATTTGCTTTCCTCGCTTTTGAAGGCCCTTGTCGATAGCCAAGTTCGTTCAGCTGATAAGTTCACAGCGATCAGCGATGAAATCATCAAAGAAGTAGGGGAACGTACTTCTATTTCCAAAATGCATAAATAGGGAGGAAGTTTATGAAATTCTTACAAAAACTAGGGAGCTTGGCCGCGTGCGCGGCGTTGACAGGTGCAACCCTTTTGTTTAATGTACCGCGATATTCAGTTTCTGTTAAAGCTGCAGCTCAAACAGTAACTTTAGGAACGGGAAAGATTGTTCAGGTTTCTTGTGGAGCTTATCACACTCTGGCTTTGGATGAATTTGGCAATTTGTGGTCTTGGGGATTAAATAATCATGGCCAAATTGGGAATGGAACGACCGTAGATCAAACGATTCCTGTACAAATTATGGCCGGCCATAAATTTGCTAAAATTTCAGCAGGAGAGAATGCCTCGTCGGCGCTGGATACAAACGGATATTTGTATTCCTGGGGATATCTTAACAACGCTACGGGGGTAGAATGCTCTTCGCCGACTTTGGTTTCTTCATCAACGACCTACGCCGATGTCTTGACAACGTGCTACGGCGTCTTCACGCTTGACCCTTCGGCATCAAAAAACCAAATTAATGGTGTTACTCTGACAAGCCTTCACGGGCAGTTAGGCAATTACTCTCCTGTCGGTTCGTATTCTGCAGCGGGATATTTCGCCTTAAACTCAACAAGTAATGCCTATTTCGTTTCTAACAGTTATGTTGGAGGACTTTTATGGAACTGCTCAGAGATTGGAACCTCAAGATATAAAACGTGTGAGGGGCTTGTCCACAGTAGCTGGTCTACCGGAGGTTCGAATAAGTATTATTGGTGGGGGGCTTATTCGTTTCTCGGAGTTACTTCCGATGGTGCGCTAGAAAAAAAGGAACAATTGTCGGGTAGTTATACTTCAGACGGAATCGGGAAAGCTGATATTTCAAGTTTGGCGAATATGTCTTTTGCCAATTGCTCGGTTTCACAAAATACCAAAGGCATCGGATACGCAATTACAGTCGAAGGCGATCTTTATTCTTTTGGGTACAACGATTCACCTTATAACCTTTTGGGAAACAGCACATCGTCCTCCCTCGAAGAATCAACCACTCCCTTAAAAGTGACCGCATCCGCTGCATTTTCATCTGTCTCTTCTGGCTTCGACCACTCTTTTGCAATCGATAAAGATGGGCAGTTGTGGGGATGGGGTAGCAATCTTTATGGTCAACTCGGTTTTTCGGGTGTTGCTTCTGAAACCGTTCCGACATTGTTGCCGACTTTCGTAAAAACAACCCAATACTCGTTTACTTCACTAATTGGTGAGACTTTTTCAGGAACGTTTGCCCAAGCGGGAGCGACTTCCTATTCAGTTGCAACAAACGCTTCGAAAGGAGCTTTGACAATAGACTCTTCCACTGGTGACTTTTCTTATATTCCCAACAGTAGTGCAAATGGGCAAGATTTTGCTCAAATTTCTTATGTTTTTAACGGCGTTACTATTACCGTAAACGTAAATATTACTATTGATCGCAAACCTAAGATTGTCAGCACTTCGACATCGTTTGTTGTCCCCGAGGGAGGGAATTACTCGGGTGTTGTTAATGGGGTGGATGAGGACGGCGATACTTTGGTTTATTCGGTTAGCGGCAATCCCGCGAAAGGTAACGTTGTAATCGACCAATCGTTGGGCAAATATACATATACACCTTCGTTGGGGCAAGCGGGAAACGATTCATTTACTATTTCAGCTTCAGATGGCCAAGCCTCTGAATCAATCACAATTAGTGTCCACATCGAGTCGCAAATTGTTACCAACGATACCTTGATTATTGCGATTGACAATACGCTGCCAACCACGTATTCGGGAAATGTAGGTGCCTCAGACGCCGATGGCGATGTACTGACGTATTCGGTTAGCACGAATCCGTCAAAAGGAACGATCAGCATTTCAACCGACGGCACATATTTATACACGCCGGCGTCCGGGCAGTATGGTTCAGACTCTTTTACCTTGCAGGTTACGGACGGGGTTAAACCGGTAAACATTCAATATTCGGTTTCTCTATATATTGTCAAAGATAATGGAACCATTGTTGACCACACTATTTCTACAGGCTCTACTTTTGATGGACAGATTCTTACCACAGCACAAAACGTTACTCTTGCCTATTCGGTGACGACTTCTCCAAAGAAAGGTACAGTTAATATCGATTCCGCTTCTGGCAAGTATACCTATTCTGCCGGAACGGGATATGCCGGCAGCGATTCATTCGTCGTGACCGTAAACTATGGTTACGGCAGCTATACAAAGACTATTAACGTTTATCTTGACACCGCGCCGGATGTTTCTGCTATTACCACCCACGTCACCACAAACCAGGGGGTCAGTTACACTGGTTCCGTTCAAGCGACGGATATTGATGCCGGTACGACTCTTGCCTATTCGGTCTCTGAAGAGCCAACAAAGGGATCCGTTACTCTGAATGAACACACGGGAGGTTACAGTTACGTTCCTTTAGCGGCCTCGGCTGGAGATGACCATTTCACAGCTGATGTCACAGATGGAACTAATACAGTCCATGTGGTGGTTTATATTCATATAGAAACGGCTATTTCCACAAGCTCAACTATTAACAAAGTCACCAGCCAAAATACATCGGTAAGTGGAACTATCAACGCAACCGATGCCGATGGGGACCCGCTTTCCTATTCGCTTAGTTCTTCGGCATCTCACGGAGTCGCAAGCGTAGAGGCAACGACAGGGAAATACGTCTACATTCCTAATACCAATTATTACGGCAGCGATTCCTTCGTGATAAAAGTGGACGATGGGACGAGCCCTGTTCTCGTGACCGTCAATGTCAAGGTCAACCAAAAGCCAACCACTAACGCCCCGACGCAGAGCTTCACCACGAAAGGACAAGCCATCAGCGGCAACGCGAATTGCTCGGATCCTGATGGTGATGCGCTTACCTACTCGATTTCCGTTCAGCCCACCCAGGGAAGCGTGATTCTTGACGCTTCGACGGGGGCGTTCGCCTACACCCCGAATTCGGGCGCGGCTGGAAATGACACCTTCAAGATCACCGCGACGGATGGTTGCGACGACATAGTGGTGACCGTGGTCGTCCACAATGAGACGGATTTGGTGGTCGCCTCACAGGCTTCTGACCTCACCGTCAACCAAGGCAAATCCACGACCGGGCAACTGTCCGCCTCGGATGCCGATGGTGACGCTCTTGCGTATTCCGTTTCCGCCCAACCGGCAAAAGGAACGCTCGCGCTGAATGAAAACACGGGCGCTTGGACCTATCTGGCGAATTCCGATGCCAAAGGGACCGATTCCTTCACCATTTCCGTGACCGATGGGAATGTGGCCAAGTCCTTTACTTACAATTTGACCATCAATACACCGGCCGAGTTCTCTTCCTCAAGCAAAACGAGCGTGGCCACGAACCAAGGTGAAAACTACACCGACAGCGTTTCCGCAACGGATCCCGATGGCGACAAGCTGACCTATTCCGTTGTTCAGCAAGGCTCCAAGGGGACGGTCACAATCAATCCGGACACGGGAAGATACGTCTATGTTCCGACGGCCGGAGCGGCCGGCAACGATACATTCGTTCTTGGCGTCTCCGACGGCAACTTCGTGACCGAACTCACCGTTAAGATCCATATCGAAACCCCGATTACCATTGCGGGGGACACGCAAAAGGCCGAAACAAGCGAAGGGGACATTGCTACGGGGTCGGTTTCCGCCTCTGACCCGGACGGCGATGCGCTTTCCTATTCCATTTCCCAGCAGGGAACGAAGGGGAACGCTGCCATCTCGAATGATGGTAAATGGTCGTATTTTGCCAGCAATGGAGCCGGAGAAGACACATTCGTCATCTCGATTACCGACGGCATTCACACAGTCTATGTGACCGTTTACGTCCATATTGACTCAAAGCCCGGATTCAGCCAGACCTCCAGCAACGTCAGTGTGGGGCATGGGCAGTCCGTGAGTGGTGATGCCACGGCGACAGACGCGGATGGAGATGCTCTTACTTACACCATATCCACGCAACCCCAATCTGGAACGGTTGATCTGAATTCTTCGAATGGACATTTCACCTACACATCGTTGAGCAGTTCGAACACCAGCAAAGATTCCTTCGTGGTGGCGGTTACTGACGGCAAGACGACCGCCTATATGACGGTCAACGTTACCATCAACAATTCCGCAACCGCGGCTAATGTCACAACGACGGTTACGAATGGCCAAAGTACTTCTGGCAAGATTAGCGCGACCGACCCGGATGGTGACGTGCTGACTTATTCCATCGGAAGCCAAGGAAGCAAGGGGAACGCCTCGATCAACACCGAAACCGGAGAGTTCACCTACAGGGCAAATTTGAACGCCAGCGGTGCTGACTCGTTCGTCGTCAACGTTTCGGACGGAATCAACGTTACCCAGGTAACCGTCAATGTTTCGATCAACACGACCACCATGACGGTTGTCCTCGGCGCGGTGGGCGTCATCGCTTACACCGGCGTGGTCATCGCCGCCGTTAAGCTTATTTCCAAAGGGTCCAAGAAGCATCTTGAGGGCGGGGCCGGGAAATGAGTCAGCACTATAACCCCCAAACCAGCGGGATGCTGGAGAGGTATGGGAGAGAAGTGGCCCCTCTCCGAAAAGCGAATGAGAAGAACGACGTCGTCAACAAAGTCCTTATGGTGGCGTGCTTGGTGGTTTGCACGGTCGCCGGGGTTGTCGCCGGCTATTTCATCGGATACACCCTGGCCAGCACGTTCATCGGGCTTTTGGCCGGCGCGGCAGCCGCCCTCGGGCTTTGCTATCTCGTTTATTTCCTGAGAAAGAGGAGATTCTTGGCCAACAAGCAAAACGCGGATGGCGGGGAGAAGAGGATCGCCGACGAATACCGAGGCCACTACGGGATGCCGTCCCAGCCATTGGAAACGGAGATCGTGGCAACCAGTGACTCGCCGCTGAAGTCGCAGAAAGCGGTTTGCTGGGCCGACAAGGGCTCCGTCGTTCGCTTCGTTTCGCCGGATTACACGCATGATTTCGGTTGTTATTCCTTCGCTGAGGGTGAGCCTTTGGTGGTCATCCCTTCTTTTGAAGATAGTAACATGGTTTACATCAAGCTTTCCGATGGGGCTTCCGTTTTCTGCAGGCAAAACTGCTTGGCGGTGTTCGATTTCGAAAAAGGCCTCGGGAAAGACGATTTGAACCTCTTTGGCGCGACTATTTCGACAGATGGAGGCCTTCAGGTCAAAGAGCAAGAGAAAGCGACTCCGAAAAGGACCGATTCGCCGGAAGAGGCGAATCTCTCTTCAAGGCTCGAAACGGCCATATCAGCGATCATCGGGAAGGGGAACAGCACGCTATGAGTTACATCGTCGGCAAATGCCCGGAATGCGGGAAGACCATCATGCTTGGCGAAGGGGAGGACTCCGGGACCTGCTATTTCTGCCACAAGCAGATAAAAGCGAAGGACGCGATCAGGGCCGGGGTAGTCGCCCGGAGGGAAGACTCCGTCAAGAAAGCCGAGGAACTCTCCAAAAAGAACGATTTTGGGGCGACCAGGGATTTCTGCTACTCCGCGCTGGAGAAGGACCCCAGCCTTTGGGAGTGCCGCAAGATCATCTCTGAGGCCAACCTCAAGGAAGCCTGCCTTCTTGATTTCAAGAGATTCGACCTCCGGGGCGATTTCAGCGAATACGTTAAGAGCGTTGGCTTGGACGTCCTCCTAAGCGCCGAAGAAAAAAAGAAGAACATCTCCGATTTCGTGGGCGAGAGCACAAAAGCCTTGGGCGTTTTTGTCTCTGCCAGCGAGAAGCATCTCTCAGAGTTCCACGATGTCCGTGGGGAGGACTCCGACTACGCAGAGAGGTTGTTCTGCGTTTTGGACATCCTCAAGGACTACGACAAATATCTCGAGGAAAACGGGGGGAACAAGGCCCGGCTCGCCGTCCTTTCCCTGATCGTTGACTCATGCTCGCGGGCCGCTAACGGGGTCAGCCTTAACGGCAAGAAAGTGAAAGCCTCCCTCACCAAGGAGCAGCTTGAGGCGGTGGTGGACGTCTTTGATTCCTATTCGACGAAGCTTGAATCCCTTAACCCGGATTTCTCCGCCCCAGAGATAGACAGGGTCTACGAAGCCAAGGTTGAAGAGGACGAATACAACGCCATCTGCCCGATCTGCGACGCGAAATTGAAGCTGAATTATCAGGATGCGTTCGCGGAATGCCCGAACTGCCACAACAAGATCAGCGTGAAGGATGCCTTCTCGCTGAAGAAATTCGACACCCCGATCCCGGACAGCGAGCGCATGGTGAAGTACTATTTCGAGGGAAAGTTCAAGGAGGCGGAGAAGTTCTGCGACAACATCCTCTCCATAGACCCGAACGATCTGGACGCCGCCTATTACAAGAGCCTCTCGCTCATCGCGGAATCCACCCCGATGAACGTCAAGTTCGCGGATGGTTTGGAGGTCGCTGAGGGCTTCGGGAAGATGACGAAGTCCGACAAGTCCCTCTGGGCCGTCAAATTCCAGTCGTATTCGGTCGAGCTGGTCAAGAACCTGAACCCCCTCATGTCGCTTTATCTGGGCGACATCAAGGATTTCGGCGACAGCGAATCCGAGAAGAGAGAAGCCTCCGACCGGCTGGCCATGGTCTTCTCGCTCTACCGTTTCGCGGCCAATTTCATCACCGATGAGGCGACGAAGAAGACGCCGACGCTCGTTTCCGCGAGAAAAGACCTGCTCGTTGGGCTAGAATTGATGAGCAAGCAGTTCGTCAAAGACGGCAAGGCGGAGTATTCCAAGCTTCTGGAATCCGTCCTGATCGCCGAGAAACGTCTGCCAAAGGAAAAATGATCGACTACAAGAGAAATAGGGATCTGGCCAGAGCGGCCATGAAATCGCTGGCAATCCTTAAGGGCCACCTCGCGGAGGTCTACGACAACCTCCCGAAGGCCAACAGGGACCGTTTTTTCGACGGGAGCATGGACGAGTACATGGACAGTTTCCTCATCAACCTCCAGACCTCGCTCATAAAGCTCGGATACGCCGACGGCGACATTTCTAGAGAGCAGTGCATCATGCTCGACATCCTTTTCCGCGACGATGACCTAGTCACGCTGTCCAACAAGGATTCCGGCGAGAAACTCGATCCTTCTCAGGAAGGCAACCGCTACGAAAGCCTTTTTGACACCTACGGCGCGCGCCACAACGAGTACTTCAAGAAACTCGTCGAGGAGTTCGACGCCCGGAACAGCAAGAAATACCACGCCTTCTTTCAGGCGTTCGCCTACGCCGACGCGATAACCAAGACCGATTACCTGGACAAGATTTACGATGATATGGTCGACCTCTTCAAGGATTTCCAGAACATCGATGACACCGATGCCGATTTGATGATGGAGAAGATCGACAAGATCATGCGCGAGAGTTTCATCAACCAGATCGACGTCTACAAGCAGCAATACATCCACGCGATGGCCGGGAAGAACATCGGCGGGGCGGCTAGCATGAGAGCCGCCGGCCCGTCTTTCGACTTCGATTCCAGCCCGTCTTACGTGACGAAGTCTCAACTTTTGAAGTCAGACGTGAAGAAGATCAACGGCCTCAACGACAAGGAAGCGATCTCCAACGCGATACTCTATCTCGAGACGGACCTTGGGAGCGGGACGGCTTTCTACATCACCAAGTCTGGCCTCGCCATTACCTGCGCCCACGTCGTTAAAGATGCCTCACGGATTCTCGTAAAAGAGCAGATAGGGAACGCAAAGCCGCTCATTTCGGGGGCCAGAGTCCTCAAAATAGATTATCAGAACGACATCGCCTTGATTCAGGTGAGTTCGGCAAACCATTATTTCCTCGAGCTTGAGGACGACATTGACGAGGTCAAACTCGATGATCCGATTTCCATATATGGCTATCCGTTCGGGAGCATGGTCAATGACAACGTGATGGACATGAATATCTCCTTGACCAAGGGTTATGTGTCTTCAAGGCAAAGAAAAGAAGGGGCGAACATTTTTCTTATCGACATTTCGGCAAAGGCTGGAAACTCTGGGAGTCCAGTCATAGATATGAGGACGGGGAAAGTTGCAGGAATCCTTTGCGGTAGTCTACTCAACCAAAACGGCACATTAACAGAAGAAATCAATTATATGAGGCCATTGGATTATTTCTTTTACACCTTTGTTAGGTAATGAGAGACGAGATGATGTCTTTTTGACTTCTTTGTTAGTTTCCAGCGCTTATGTAGTCTCTTTGAAAGATATTGTTTTGATTTTGATGATTAAGTGATGCTTGCCTGCTAAAATAACACTGTGCGAGTGCATAGTTCTTTTTTTAAAAGGAATCCACTCCTATTAGGCAACTAACGTGGCAAAACAGTTTACTTATTTATCATTGTTTTCAGGAGCTGGCGGACTTGACATCGGCTTTAAAGAGGCTGGTTTCTCTCCTATTTTTTCTTCGGATATTATGGCCGATTCTCGAGATACTTATTTGTTTAACTACCCCAAGGACACTTATATACTTTCCGACATCAGAAAACTAAGCATTCAAGAAATCAAAAGTCAATTAAAAGGCCGCAAAGTTGACGTCATCATTGGCGGCCCACCGTGCCAAGGCTTTTCAAACATGGGCAACAAAAATTCGGCCGATCCGCGAAACACACTTTTCGAATCTTACGTGAAAATCGTTGATTTCTTGAAACCGAAATGTTTTTTGTTTGAAAATGTAAGGGGCCTACAAACTATGTTTGAGGGCCGCTATCTTCGCAATGTGATTTCGTCCTTTATTTCAATTGGATATAAGGTTCATTACTCTTTGCTCGACACTTCTCTTTATGGAGTCCCTCAAAAACGACAGAGGATTATTTTGTTTGGCTGTCTCTCGGATCTACCATTCTTTTTCCCTTTTCCGAATGTAGAGCCTTATGGATCGCTCAAAGCATACCGAAACGTCGGAGAGGCAATAGGCGACCTTGCTGATAAGGGGCCCGAATTCCCCAATCAAATTCCTTTGAAACATTCTGCCAAAGTGGTGGCTCGGTATCGTTTGATTCCGGAAGGCGGGAAACTTCCTTCACCAGATCAACTTCCGCCAGACATTCGTCGCTCAAACTTTGGAAATACGTATTGCCGTTTAGACCGAGCAAAAGTCTCTTCGACTATTGTTCCAGGGAATAATGCATTGCCAATTCATCCTTTTCTAGACCGCAGTTTGACCCCCCGAGAGGCGGCTAGGATTCAAACCTTTCCAGATACATACATTTTTCAAGGGGATAGGCGTTCTCAGTGCATTCAAATTGGAAATGCGGTTCCTCCGTTATTTGCTGCAAAGTTGGCAGTTACTGTCAAACAATTTCTGCTGGGCAAATTAAAAACAGGAGTTGCTCCGGAGCATTCTTGTTTTTCTGCGGACGATTTGCCTCCTTTAAAAAAGAAAAAGCAAACAAGGGCAAATTTAACGTTTGCCGATTTATTTTGTGGAGCCGGAGGATTTTCGGCCGGGCTCGAATCAGCCGGCTTAAAAGGGGCTTTTGGAGTTGAGATTAACGATTATGCAGTAGAGGCATATCGGAAAAATTTTGACCACCCATGCTTGCAACTTGACTTATCTTTGCCTTCCAACCAAAAAATAGTCGCTGAAAAGATCATTGATAGTCACGTTGACCTTGTTGCTGGCGGCCCCCCGTGCCAAGGCTTTTCAATATTTGGCAAACGTCGGTTCGTGAATACGAAGAAGTGGGATGTCTCAAAGGACGCAAGGAATGACCTCGTCTTCGCGTTTGCAAACATCGTCGTTCAGTCAAGGGTGCCTTGGTTCTTCATGGAAAACGTTCCCGCTATTTTATCAGCACAAAACGGTCAATATGTCGCAGAAGTTGAGAGCTTTTTCCAAAAACATGGTTACCGCATTGAACACAAAATTATCAATGCCGCGGATTATGGGGCCCCTCAAATCCGTAAAAGATTTATTTTGATTGGGACTAGAACAAACTTGGCTTTTCCGTGGCCAAAGGCCAAATATTACGCGAAACCGAAATCCTGGCAGTTGCCCTATCGGACCGTAGAGGAAGTCATCACCGACCTGTCCGATCCGAAAACATATGGTAAGTACAAAAACCACAACCCCTCTCATCATTCTAAGACGGTGGAGAAAAGATTTTCTTTTATAAAAGAAGGAGAAAAAATGGACGTTTCGTCCTTGCCTCCTTCACTTCGTTTAGGAACCAAGACCAATAAACCTGTCGCGAATTTTAGTCACGTTTTTTTCAGACTGAGCCGCTTCGAACCTTCTCCGACAATTGTTCCAGGACACAATGCCTTCCCAGTGCATCCGTTTCTTAATAGGACGCTGACTGTCAGAGAAGCTGCGAGAATACAAACATTCCCTGATAGTTTTGAATTTGTTGGCCCAATAATTAACCAATGCTTGCAAGTGGGGAATGCGTTCCCTTGTATTGTTGCCCAAAGTTTTGGTGAGAGATTAAGGACTATAATTAATAAAAAGTGGTCTGGTGCTTCTGAAACCAAATTAGCAAAGAAGTCCATGCTGGAGGATTAGTTTATGCCAATGAATCACCATGTCCTCGCAAAAGTTACTACAGACGCTGTTCTTCAAAATTTTAAAACCGGAAAATGGCAATGTGCCGGTAACTCTGGGGCGAATTTTTACCGATGTGGTGTAAGTGCCGACTTCCCGTCTCCTGATGCAGCTTTTTATGATCCGACCTTAAAAACGCTTGTTTCATTTGAGTTTAAACCACCCACTGAATCGAAAAGGGGGATTCTCACTGGAGTTGGCCAGGCTTTGGCGTATTTGCAAAGTAGCAACGTTTCTTTTCTGGTAGCGCCTGACCGTCTTCAAGATTTTGATTTGTCTTCCTTTTTGACTAACCTTTTTCAAAAGCAAATACAAGGAAAGTTATCAGCTGGGTTGATTATCTACAATTGTAATAATCCATCCCTTGTTTCTATGCCGGTTTCGGTACTAAAGCCTTCGGCAGTAAAAATATTGGCACCGCGATCGGATAGATTCTGGGCAAAGCACCAAGATTTGCCTGTTCCTCTTTTTCATTTGATACTTCACTATTATTATTTGAAAAAAGTTGGGCAGTTTTCTGGCGACGCATTTACAGAATTTTGGAATACACGAATGGTTTCGCCAAACATATTGTCAACGTTCAAACCCATCAAAGTATTCGACATCGATGGCGTCGTAATCAAGACTCTCTCTGGCAAAAAAGATTTTATGCAGTGTGAGAAGATTCTATCTCGAAGTTCTAAGATGCCTACCGCGCAGAGAATTGTGTATATTCAATCCGAAATAAATACCGGTTCTTCGAAAGATAATTTATATAATTCTATCAGGAAAAATTATGTTACTTTCTTAAAGCATCTTCAAATGATTGATTCCAACGGGGATTTAACTGAATCTGGTTTCGCCATGTACAATTTAGGAGTTATTAACGGGCCGTCCAGTAAAATGTTTTATGATTATTTTATGAAGGAAATTTTGACTAGTGGACACCATCTGGACCTAATTCTCGATTTCGATGCCCTCAAACAAAAAAATCCGTCATCTTCTGTTTCTGATATTTTGGAGTTAATGGAGGCCGATTACACCAATAGGGGAATGATAAAAAAGAACCCGAACCGCGTTGCCCCTGGGAAATCGAGCAAAGTTGGGTTCCTTAAATATGAACGAATTTTGTGGAACGCATTGGGCCTCGTGTCAAACGACGGCTTAATTGATTGGAAAAAGATTACGGAAGTTTGCTCTCTCCCCGATTTGTATTGAAGTGAAGGCTTTGAAATGTGCTTTGGATCAAAAAGAAAAACCGAACAAGTATTGGACGATGGGTCCATCGTCACCGACTTTGACGAGACCCTTTCGACTGCTTCCATTTTCAAATTATATTGTTCATTATTCGGTTCTGCGGTTAAGGTTGACCGAAATCAGGTGTTGATTGGGGATAAGGTCGCGCTGTTAAGCGCCAACATAACGTATTTAGGGGGTTACTGGGAACCATACAAAAAGCGGTGGCAACTTAAGTCGTATTACCCCGATTACGTTAAAGAAAATGAAAAGAAACACATAAAAACTTTTTTCGTAGGGATTTATTCTTTTCGCGGGCTTCATGTGTTCGTCATAAACGATCCGGTCTCTCACGTAGGAAAGAAAGTGCATAATTCTTCTTCGCATATTCATGTTTTTGATTTGCAATATGCATTAAAAAACGGTTCTTTCCGAAAGGTTGATAAAGGTGGGAATTTGCTCATTGTTTTAAACCAAACGAATTTTGTTTCATATATTAATGGTGCCGTTTCCGGGAAAACGGATTTTTCGGCTGAGTATTGCGACTCTATATTGTGTTATTTCGACCATTTCTTCGAATCCATTAAATCCCGCTGGTCGGGGGTAGAATGTTACAAGGAAATGGTGTCCGCCCATGACAACAACGCAATTCAGCCAGAATGGTGTGGTTTTTATTTTGAATATCTTTTTAAACGGTATTTGATAACACATCCAACCGATGACATTTCTTGGTGCAGTGACAAGAAAGAAACTGGGATTGACCTAGATTTGAAATTTCCGAAAACATCATGGTTTTTTGGCGATTTGAAATCTGACAGCATTGATTCTGACATTCTCGGAAATGACCAAAAAACCTTGAATACCGTCCTTACGGATAATAATGGGAAAATTTGGTATGTTACTGTGCGATTTTCCGGTGAAAAAGACTCTGCTCATGGTTATGAAGTAACCAAATATTGGGACCATTTAAGAGGAGACGTGTATGCTAAAAACAATTACATCGACATGGCTTCCAGATATGGGAAAAAGATGAAGTATTCAATTCGGATAAAAGAGGCACAGATACTCAATTTGGATCAAGCCGTTTATGAGATTTTGAAAATGCATCCCTTTTCCCAAGGGAAAAATTCCGACAATAAAGCCAGAGATCCAAAAATCAAAATTAATGATGAAGTGGCGGAAGCGATTTCTATCTATACCAAGTCTTTCTAATTTCTTTTATTGATGCAAGAAAGCTTCCTTTTTAGCGGGAATAATCATAGAATAAATCCATGCCAATCAACGAAAATTTCACGTTCATAGATCTCTTTAGCGGCATCGGCGGATTCCATCAGGCTCTCGCCTCTTTCGGCGGCCGGTGCGTCCTTGCCTCTGACATCGACAAGGAATGCATCAAGGTCTACAAGGCCAACTATGGGATGGATTCCGGCCACAACGTCCGCGACATCAAAGACCAAGACGTCCCCGATCACGACGTTCTCTGCGCTGGCTTTCCCTGCCAGGCTTTTTCCAAGGCCGGGAAGCAACTGGGGTTCTACGATCAGACAAGGGGCACCCTTTTCTTCGAGGTGGCCCGCATCCTGAAGGCGAAGCACCCGAAATACATCATGCTCGAGAACGTCCGCAACCTGGTCTCGCACGACAGCGGGAACACCTTCCATGTCATCCGCCAGACGCTCCATGACCTTGGCTATCGGCTCGAGGCCGAACCGAGGATTCTCAGCCCGTATCAATTTGGCATTCCTCAGATCCGCGAGCGGGTCTACATTCTTGGCGTCTACGACCCCAAGCACGCCGACAAGCCATTGGAGATCGAACTCCCAAAACTCATGGAGAAATCCGACAACTCGATCGATTCCATCCTTGAGGAGAATGCGGATCCATCCTATCGGATCACCGAGCATCAGGAGGAAGTCCTCCAAGCCTGGGACGATTTCTACCACGGAATCGACGTGAAGGTCATCGGCTTCCCCGTCTGGGTCGCCTATTTCAAGCGGAAGGCGACATCCGACATGCCGGACTGGAAGCAGGATTTCGTGAACAAGAACAATAAGCTTTACCAAGACAATAAGAAATTCATCGATTCGTGGCTCAAAGCCAATCAAAATTTGAAGGAATGGACCCCATCCGAGCGGAAGTTTGAGTGGCAGGCCGGCACGACAGAAGACTCGATTTGGAAATGCCTGATCCAGTACCGGCCCTCGGGTATTCGGGTCAAAAAGCCCGATTGTTTCCCCGCCCTTGTCGCAATCGTTCAAACACCGATCATTGGTAAGTACCGTCGGAAGATGACTGTTCGTGAAGAGGCGCGGCTTCAAAGTTTTCCTGATGATTTCGTTCCTGACCAAAACCGCCAACTGGCATATAAGCAATTTGGCAATTCTGTCAATGTGACAGTTCTAAAAAAACTATTCGAAGCCCTAACAAAACAATACTAATTAACATCGACTGAGGCATTATTATTTTCTTGGATGGCAATGAAGCCCCTCATTGCCATCCTTTTCTTGCTGAATTGTAAAATCTTTATTCCTTTCTTCCTAAAGGAAGAACTTTTTGCCCCTTTCAAACAAAAGGGCAAAAAAGTCATTTCGCCCCCTATTTATAAGTGGAGGGATGTTTATGAACACATCTAATTTTGAAAGCATACGGGAAAACACAGAAGAGGTTATCGGGATTCGGAAGAAACTAATCGCAAGGACGGCAACGTCGAATGACATCGCCGTTCTGGCGATGGCGGCAGATTCAGGGGATTGCCCACTTGCGGAGTTTCTTTATGGGGCCTGCTTATATTTTGGAGAAGGCGTTTCGGCGGATATGTCCAAGGCATTTACTTATTTCGAGAAATGCCATTCTCATGGTAGTGGTGACCTTCAAATGAAGATGGCGAGAATTTATCTAAATACTGGTACCGTCTATGTGGATAGAGCAGTTAAATGCGTGGAAGCTGCGGCGGAGGATTTTGATCCGGTTGCGATGAGGATGGTGAGATCGGCAAAAAGAAAGGCTTTCTTTCTTTGCGTTAAAGGGTTTTTCGGGATTAGATGAGAAACTTCCTGTCATTTCAGTGGATGAAATGGGAAGCCAATAGGGCTAAAATTACTAGCGAATTATATAAGCTGTTCCTAAAACGGCTTTCGTTTGGCAATGATGGGGGAGGACGTTTATGAGAGCGAACAACGCTTTTCTTCAGTATCTTGGCGATAAGTTCTATGACCAATTCTGCGATAAAATTGAAGAGTTTTTCCGCTATCATCTAGGCATACTCGAGGACAAACTACCCGATGCCGTAAGAGTGGAAGGGGCCGAGGTTGAGGACCTCGATTTCAAAAACATCGCCATTGAAGACGAAAGCGGCCCCAAAATCAGCTTTGATGTTTTGGTGGCTCCAGAGATTGATGCGAAAGCCCTGTATAGAGGCGACGATTACGACGAGCATGAGGTAAACGACATTTGGCTTTCCGTATCATGCAGCGCTGAAATAGGGCGCGAAATCACAAATTTTAGAATCCAATACATTGATGAGTTGAGCAAGAGAGGTCCTTCAAAGAAGCCCTTGGATGGGAACCTCGTCCCGATTGTTGGCCGATGCGATTACGATAAGGAAGCGGAAGCAATCCTCGAGAAATACGACCCAGAGGCCCTCGATGGATCGGAAAAGGTAAATCTCAAGAGAATCACCGATGGCATGAAACTCAATGTCATCGAGAGGAAAATCTCGGAAGATGGCTCGATATTCGGCCAAGTCTTCTTTGAGACCTCGGCGACAGAATTTTTCGATCCTTCGACTGGATGCCCTCGAAAAGAGCAGGTTAATGCCAACACGGTTGTGGTGGACCGCAATTCCAGTTCCATTTTCTCTCTCGGATCGGCGAACATCACAATAGCCCACGAAATAGTCCATGCCTTCTACCATAGAAAAGCCTTTGAGTTTGCCAGGATGCTAAATAAAGATCTCGCTTTCGTGCAATGCCAGAAAAGAGGCGGCATAAAAACCGCCGTTCCTTCGCAGACGACGGCTTGGATGGAAGCTCAGGCAAACGCAATCGCTCCGCATATTCTCATGCCAAAGGCGGCCTTTAAGAAAAAGGCCGACGAACTTTTCGAGCAGTATTCGCATTTTCCCTCCTCGGATCTTCTTGACTTGGTGCCGACAATTATCAACGAACTAGCCCTTTTCTTCGACGTGACTATTTATTCTGCGCGGAAACGGTTGATTGAGCTCGGCTATGAGATTGCCGTGGGAGCTTGCAACTGGGTCGACGGAGAATACGTAAGAACATTTGAGTTCAAAAAAGGCACCCTCAAACCCGATGAGACTTTCACGGTTTCTTCAAAAGACTTGACCGCAAATGCCTTTGCCGACCCTTCTTTGTTCACTGCTTTCTTGTCCGGGCGCCTTGTTTTCGCAGAAAACCACGTTTGCCTTGATGACCCTAAATTTGTTACGCGGGCGAAAACGGGCGTTTTGGTTTTGACCCCGTATGGCCGCCATCACGCCGACGAGTGTTGCGTTCGGTTTTCGTGCCGGCTTATCGGCGGTGGCGGCGACGGAGGCTTCGCCACGGCCTGCTACCTGTGCCGTCAGCAGAACCCTGAGCTACAGTTTCAAATCGCTTCATCTGGCGTCGGAAGCCTTCTGTCTTCGGACAATCCGAAAGAGGAGGTTGAGAAGTACACCAAGGAGTTGCGCGAATTGATGCTCGTCCAAGCGAAGCCGAGTTTGGCGGATTCGCTGAAATATCTGATTGACTATCGGGAAACCGATGTGAAACAACTCGCCGCCGATTCCGGTCTGAGCGAGAAGACCATTGACCGATACTTGGAGAAAAAGAGACCCGAGCCAGACAAAAGAACCGTCATTGCGATATGCCGAGCGCTGAAGCTCTATCCCAAGGTATCGAACGTAATTCTGGAGCAGGCGGGGATTTCATTCATCCCTAACGACCCCGAGGACAACGCGCTTAGTCTCGTTTTAATGATGGTCGACGCGACCCCGGAAACAATAAATGCATTTTTGATGAAGCAGGGGTATAAGCCCCTTTCCGATCAGAGAGAATAGAAAACAATTGTAAAGAAATTGGACAGCCCCTGTCACAAAGCGCCAGAGGCTGCCTTTTCTTTTTTGTCATACCTTAGTTTTTCAATCGGGAAAATAACCAGTTTTATCAGTATTAATCGAACGGAAATCCGATAGACAGCCCCTGTCTTCGGATTTTTTTATCGTGGCGTTATTCTCTTGCCATCAAAAGCCGAAGGAGGTGATTGAAAAATGAATGAAATCCGAAATAAGGACGGCAAGAAAGTGGCCGTGGTCGATGCGGCCTTGAAACAGGTTGAAATCCTCTTCAAGGGCTCGCTCACAAAGATTCGGTTCATGGATGATGGCTCCGTTTCCGTGACCAACCAATAATCACCAGCATCCCAAGACCCGCTAGACGGGCGTGGATCCGGCTTCCGAGGGAAGCCACCCCGCCCGCCTTTTCTTTTAGCCTCCTGGCGCCGGGGTTAGCCGCAAAGGCTCACCACGGGAGGACGAATATGTCCACAGTTAGCGAAATTAGTGTCGACCCTGAAAGAAAGAATCACGAAGGCGAGCAATACCTCTATGACGGAATCACCGGCAGATACACGTATTACCCCGCTGGGACCTTCCCCGACAAGGGGAAATTGGCCGAACTGAACGCCGAACAGAGGAAGGTTTATCGAGACCGCCAGAATCTTCTTTTCCCTCGAATCGGGAAGAGGCGCGAAGGCCTCGTTGTTGTTTCTGAAGTCGATGACATCGAGGCGAACGACGCCTCCGAAAAGGATAAGGGTCTCGACGACTACGAAGAAAACCGGGCTTATGTCAATGAATGCAGAAGAAAACTGAGAATCGCAAAAACGGTTCTGGAGGACCTCGATTACCAGATTTATCGAAAGGTCGTTGTCCTGAAGCTTATTTCTTTTTCGGATTTCGCGAGAGAAAAAGGGCTTCCAATCCCGACCGTATGGAAAAGAGCTGCGCGGGCGAAAGCGCTTGTTGACGAAATTATGAAAAAACCAAAATAAATTTTTATTTCATCGATGGAATCTATGTTTTACCCCATTTAATGTGAAAAATTTCATAGCGATTTTGTCCTTACTAAGTGAGGGAGGGCTAGTCGGAACAACAGGACACAGTGAGCGAGCATCCGAGACGTGTTGTCTCAAGGAACATAGCTTCCGTAACAAACCATGCCGAACCTCGCCGTTTCCAATCCGACACCCCTCCCATTCAAGGAGGCAATCACAAATGCCATATCAAAAGAAGCGCGGCCTCAACCGCAAGCCGATCACGAGAATCTGCATCCGAATTTATGACGAGCAGGACGCCGAGGAGCTGGACAAGGCGTTCAAGTCCAGTGTCGTCCAGACGCAGAACGACTTCTTCCTCGGGCTGATCCTCAAGGCCGTCCGGGAGCCATCCGCCCCCAATCAAGGCTCTGTGGATGAGAATCCTTCGGACAAAGCCGACATCAAGAAAAAGCTCGACGACATCGAGCGCGAGGTGCTGGACTCCGGCATCGCGGCGAAAGCCCTCGGCGAGAAGACCGAGAAGCAGCTTCTCGAGGCCTTGGCCATCGGGTTCTGCATCTACAACATGGCCATCTGCATCGGCAAGGACAAGTTCCCGCAATCGGTGGTGGAGAAGGGCCTCTTTGATTCCGAACCCCAGCGGTTCCGGGACAAAGGCAAGGGCAAGCACTGATGGGCGCGTCCCCGAATGTGGTGGTCCTCTGCCAGTTCTACCCGCAAGGGGCCGGCAAAAGGGCCTTCTACTCCTCGGGGACGGGCGACGGCGGGGACTACCTCCGATACGTCGAGAGCGGGGCGACCGCGACCGACTACGTCGGCTACGCGGACAACCCGTCCAAATCCGAGGGCGCCTTCACGGAGAAGGGCCTCATGACCTGGAGGGACAAGCAGGAAATACGGAGGAAGCTCCGCTCGACCGGCTCCGTCATCTGGGACGTCGTCATCAGTTTCGAGCACGACTTCGGGCTCGAGAAGATGCGGACATGGCAGGACGCCCAGGAGCTCCTCAAGAAGGAACTGCCCGGATTCCTCAAAGAGAACCGCCTCTCCTACAAGAACGTCACGTGGTTCGCCGGGCTGCACGAGAACACCGACAACAGGCACATCCACCTTTGCTTCATCGAGAACGCCCCAAGCCGGATCGTCGAGAACGACGAGGGAAAGGGGCGCTACTGGCACCGCGGGAAGATCGGCCTGATGTCGATGACGAACCTCCGGGTCCACGCCGAGCAGCGGCTCACGTCCAAGGAATACGACCTCGCGAGCTACCGGCGGCGCCTCATGGACGACTGCGACGACTCGCTCAACCGGCTCAGCGACTACGAGCTCGAGCAGAGGAAGCTTCGAAGAAAGCTTCTCGCCCTGCGGAACGCGTTGCCGGCCTACGGCGACTACTCCAGCAAATCGATGGACGCCGCCAGGGCAGCGGTCGACGAGGCCGTGACGACGCTCATCCACGGCAACCCGGAGATGATGGACGAATTCACCCGGCTCCTGGCCGACCTCGCCAAAAGGGACGAGGCCACAAGGGGAATCTGCGAGAGGGACAAAACCGNCCCCGCGCCGTTCCTACTGGCCGACAGATTCCAAGCCGATTTCTACCGCCGGCTCGGGAACAAGGTCATCGAATACGTCCGGGAGTCCAAAAAATCCGACGTCAAGTGCGGAAGAGCCATCGCCAAGGAGAGAAAACAGCGGTGGCGCGAGAAAGCAATCAAAGACTCACTGATCCATCACACAGCATCCCTCGAGAAGAGATGCGACGAAGAGGCNNNCGACTGCCTCGAGGACTTCGAGAGAAGGCTCAAGAAAGCCGANCACGACCGNTTGGTCGAGGAAGGAGAGATCGAACCCGAAAAATGAAAAACGACAAGCGAAAGAAAACGACCAAATGGCTGTGCATCGGGACGGGCCTCTTCTGGCTCTGCTACCTCGCGGGCTTCGGCCTGACGTGCGCCCTCAAGAAGCGGTTCGACATCCGGTACCTCGCCTCGGGCGAGTGCGTCGGGATCGCCGCCCTCCTGATCGGCGTCGCTCTGCTCCTCGGGTTCCTGTACTACCGGAAGCACTACTGGCTCATCAACTCCAAAAACATCATGAAGGGAAAGCCGAGCGACCTCCACTTCGGGGCGAACCTCGAGCAATCCCGCTTCATGGGTGACGACGAGATCCGGAAGGCGTTCGAGACGGTGCCGTTCGGCGAGCTGAAGGAGAGCGAAGTCGTCGGATCGCCGATCATGGCAGCCCGAAATGACGGAACCCTCGAAATAACGTTCGCCAAGCCGGCCCACTCGATGGTCATCGGGACGACCGGGTCGGGCAAGACCACGACCTACGTGTCGCCCACCATCCAGATCCTGTGCGAGACGAAGACGAAGCCGTCGATGCTCATCAGCGACCCTAAAGGCGAGCTGTACTCCGCCCACGCGAAGCACCTGGCCGACGAAGGCTACGAGGTAAAGGTCCTCGACCTTCGGAGGCCGTATCAGTCGGTGCGGTGGAACCCGCTCGAGAGGTCCTACGAGCGCTATCAGAAAGCGCTCCACCTAGAAGACGAAGTCGTTATGGAAGAAGAGCGCGGATGCTGGATTTTTGAAGGAACCGATTACTTCGATAAAGAAAAGCTCGACTCCGTGATTCAGGTCAAACGGCAAGAACTGAACGACCAGATTTATGAAGACCTGAATGACATCGCAACCGCTCTCTGTCCGATAGATAGCAAAGAGGAACCAATGTGGTCGAGCGGAGCTCAAAAATTCGTGTTGGCAATCATGCTTGCCATGCTCGAAGATTCCGCCGACCCAAAGACGGGAATGTGCAAGGAGAAATACAACTTCTTCTCGGTCATGAAAGTTGCTACTTCAACCGATGATGACTGCGCCGAACTTATTCGCTATTTCGAACATAGGTCGCCTCTCAGCAAGGCCGTGTCGCTCAGCAAACAGGTCCTGTCCTCAAGCGACAAGACGAGGGGGTCCTACCTTTCCGCGACGTTCGACAAGATCTCAATCTTCGCCGACCAGTCGCTCTGCGCCCTNACCTCGGNNAACGAGATCGAGTTCGGGTCGATGGGCGAGCGCCCGATCGCGCTGTTCCTNCAGATCCCNGACGAGAAAATTACCCGCCACACGCTGGCGAGCCTCGCGATCCTCCAGGCCTACAAGGAGCTCGTCGAGAAGGCGAACGAATGCCCGAATCTAACACTGCCTAAGCCCGTCTATTTCATCCTAGATGAATTTGGCCAGCTTCCCCGAATTGCTCGAATGGAGCAGATGGTGACCGTGGGCCGGAGCCGGAACATCTGGCTCGACCTCGTGGTCCAAAGCTACTCGCAGCTCGCGAAGGTCTACGACGAGAAGGCCGCCGACATCATCAAGAGCAACTGCAACATCCAGGTCTTCATCGGCACCACCGATCTGAAGACCATCGAGGACTTCTCGAAGCGGTGCGGGAACTACACCGTCGTCGAGCGATCCGTCGGCTTCAATTCGGTGAAGGGGGAGGACGTCACGTCCAACCAGTCCGCCAAGGAGAGGCCGCTCATCTACCCGAGCGAACTCCAACTGCTCAACAGGCCGGGCGACATGGGGCACGCCATCGTGACCGTGTTCGGCTACAACCCGATAAACAGCTACTTCGAACCATGTTTCAAGACCCCGGAATACTCGATGGGGCAGGGGACGGACAAGCCCCCGGAAGGAAGGTACTTCGACGAGGCGAAGGCGTTCTACGACCTCCGAAAAAGGAACCAGCTCAGCGCGCCAACGACATCCGAGGAACCCCAGCGGGAATCGCTCCGGAGAAGGATGGTCGTCGCCCAGATCTCCGAGATAGCGAAGGAAGGTTGCGAAGGCATCCTCGCGCCCGAGGACTGGGCCGACCTTGAGGGGGCGATCGAAACCCTCAGCCTCGGCGTCGCGATACCGATCCTGAACAAGGCCCTGGACTCCGCCACGGACCAGAAGAAAGACGAACAGGCGGAGCAAATCAAAGACGCGATAAAGCGCCTGTCGGACTACGTGTCCGAGAGATAAGGAGAAAACAACATGAAGAAAATCAGCAAGTCGAAACTATTGGCCGTCCTGGCC
>JGI20225J20221_1001393_pt1 | contig 25399 bp, 15 predicted proteins | sample BioMet4_FD_20221 | JGI IMG/M metagenome (IMG submission 20221)
CATCGTTCAGAAATGGAACCATTACCTCGTTATGGTCGCATTGTTAATATTGCATCTACCAGATACTTAATGAGCGAGCCGGGTACTGAGGGATATGCTGCATCGAAAGGAGGAATTGTTTCGTTGACTCATGCTTTGGCTGTTTCTTTATCGAAATATCATATAACGGTTAATTGTATTAGTCCCGGATGGATTGAAACAAAGGATTATGATTCGCTNACAGTGGCCGATCATGANCAACATNTATCGGGAAGAGTCGGAACTCCTCAAGATATTGCCCGGGCATGTCTCTTTTTGTGTGATCCGGATAATAACTTTATCAATGGCCAGAATATGGTNATTGATGGAGGTATGACGAAGAAGATGATTTATGTGTAATAGGATCTCTAAATCCTCCTCTCCAAATAAAAAAATATTTTCATCCATCATCTCTCACTTTTTGAGTTTAATTATCTGAAAATAAGACTTCTGTAAAAGTGAGGGATAAAAAAGAACCATCACTTATCCCTCGTTTTTGCTGTGATCCCTCACCAATTAGCTTCTTATATTCTTAAATTGACGATCCATAAACAGAGTTTTGCAAAAATGGAAAGAGGTGTAGTCTTTTGATTATACAATCTAACGTGTTTTTATAGTTCTTCGTCACTTTTCATGGAAGCAAACTGTCTCAAATGCTTATCCAATCAAGATTATACACACTTTATTATAAGCTACATATTGAATCTGATATAAAGTATGCAAAACATTAGAAATAAGAAGTTCAATATAATATTTCCCCAAAAAAAAGTGAGGTGAACCGTTTTTTGTTAGAGATCTTTAAAATTATTCAATAATGGTTTTAAACCATTCTCCAATAAATAAAAATCATTCATCAATAATAACGAAGCATTCCTCAATAAATATTCTAGATTGATCGGTAATTCTATTTTTTTTAGTAGTGCATCTCGTTTCTTTATATTAGTTGTGAAAATGTTAAATAAATAGCCATGTAAATGTGTTAATACATAATATGTTAATGTTAATAGGTGTGATTATTTGGAAGTTTTAATAGTTTACATTATAGACGTTTTTTTTTCTTGAATTTAAAAATGATTGTTATTTTTATAATTGAGAAAATAGATTATAAAATGTAATGTTGAAATATATAAAACAGGATAGATTGTGCTAATTTAAAATATTGTGTTTAACAATGTATTTTTTTCTTTTGTATTTGTATTTGGTAAATAATTTTATATTTGATTTCTGACATTTTTTTTGAATTTATTTGAAATCTAATAATTTTTTGTAGTCATAATATAGGCTTTTATATATTCTTTTTTGTTTTTTATGATGTGCGATAGTTGCGAATTTATGGTTTTTATATAAATTGATGTATGTATTTATTGTTTTATTATATGTTTCTAATTTATATTAATTCGATATTATTTAATATCTAAATCGCTGATATAGATATTCTAATTTAAGAAATAGGAGTTAAAACGAATCATGATTATTTATATAATTAAATTTAAAATTATTTGTTAGTTTAATAAAAAAGATGTTTCTTTGCGTGATTTTAAAAGTAAATATTTTAAATAAAACTTAGTGAAAGTTCTATTTTTATCTTGTTTTATAATCTTAAATTGCTGATTTATACAAAGTTAATTTAATGTTTTGTCTCATTATTTTAGATTATGTTGAGCGTGCAATTTTATATTGTTATTTATAAAAAGTGAATTTAGTGTCTCTTATTTGAATTTATTATATTTTCTTGTTATAAGGAACTAAATGAAAGAGGGTAGAAGACTTCTGTTATAGGTGGTTAGGTATAGTTGTTAGTATGAAGAAGATATTTTTGCTTTTATTTTGTATCCTTTCTCAGGTTGATATTTTGGGCCAATCATTTGGCTTAAAAAGTAATCTCCTTTATGATGGAGTAGGGCCTAATCTTGGTGTTGAAGTTGCTCTATCTCAACGATTAACTTTGGATCTTAATGCAAATTACAATCCATTCTCGGTGTCAGAAACTAAGAAGTGGAAACATTTACTTATTCAACCAGAACTTCGCTATTGGCTTTGTCAGCCATTTTCCGGCCATTTTATTGGTGCTCACCTTTTTGAAGGTGAGTATAATATTGGAGGTATTAATGTAGCTGATCTTAAAACTCGGCGTATACAAGGTAATGTATGGGGTGGCGGTGTAAGCTATGGTCATCATTGGATACTTTCTCCAAGATGGGGTGTTGAAGCTTCTGTAGGACTTGGTGTAGCCCGCTTTCATTATGGTAAGTATATATGTGCTCATTGTGGTTATAAAACAGGTACTTATAATAAAACGTATTTGGGACCAACCAAATTGAGTGTGTCATTAGTTTATCTTTTGAAGTAAAAAATTAAATGATGAGATAGATGAATATGAAGATGTTGATTATTATTAGAGACAATATGAAAAAAAGGCTTTGTTATTTCTTTTTGCTGCTGGCATTAGCTACATCGACCTTTGGTCAGGAAGCATACAAAGGCCAGATCTTTATAACTAAACAGCAATTTATTCGTCAAGGTAATATGTTACAGGTGAATATGCATATTGATTTTGAGGGGGTAGATCTTCCTTCTGACGAATCATTTACTTTTACGCCTGTGCTTAAGTCTGCTAAACAACAAATGATTCTTTCTCCGGTTATTGTAAATGGTCCACAAAAACAGAAAGTCTATCATCGCATGGAAGTTCTTGATAGATATAATAAAAAGAAACATCATGGTAACATGCCATTGTTCGTTTTAAAAGATAATAAGAAAAGCACACGAACATTTTCATATAGTACAGAAGTTCCGTATGATGAGTGGATGGAAGAGTCTGCTTTATATGTTGAAACCGAGGAATGTGGTTGTAATGGTAAAAGGGCCAATATATATGAGGATAAAATAGCCGAGATGAAAAAAATGCCAAAGCCGCATGTTTCCGATATATCTGATGATGTTGACAGGAATATGCTTGCATGGGTAACAATCTTAGCTCCTAATGATGATGATAAATTGCTGAGTGTAAACGGTAGTATACCTCTTGAAAAAAGAAATGGCTTGGATTGTCTACCCGAAGAAACATGCTACGAATTATATTATCGAATTCGTAATGTAATTAGCTCACTGAAAAAAATGAGAGGGGCAACTATTGCAAGTATAAATGTTACCGGATACACTTCTCCTATTGGTAATAATAAGGATAATGAAAAGCAAGCCGTTTCAAGATCACTGTTGTTGAAGAATTATCTTAGCCAGACTCATGTAAACGGAAAGTATCCGTTGAATATAGCTTGGGTTGCAGAAGATTGGGACTCAATAACAAGCTTAATCAAGGCTTCAAAAATGCCTCTTCGCGAAGCAACACTCGATATTATCAATACTGTTGAGTTAGTTAATGGACGTGAGAAAGTTCTGAAAAATCTGGCTTCGGGTATTCCTTATAAATTTATATCAGAAAAATTCTTTCCACAGGTTTGTCGTCTTGATTATGAAGTTAAATATAATCAGGAGCCACTTGATGCAGCAACGGGACTTTTGTTGTTAAAGACTCGTCCAAAGGCATTGAAATTGAGTGAATTTTATGCAATAGCAAATACTTATCCAAAAGGATCTCAGGAATACAATGATGTGTTTGATATAGCTGCGAGATTGTTTCCGGATAACCCGCAAGCAAATATAAATGCAGCGGCTGTGGCATTAACCAAGAAAGATGCAAAACTTGCCCGCAAGTATTTGGAAAGATTTGCAGCCCTTCCTGTAGCTTATAATAATATGGGATTACTCTATCTTCTTGAAGGTAATAAGGATAAAGCTGAAGTATATCTTCAGATGGCAGCTGCCGCAGGTACTCCGCAAGCTAAGGTTGCTCTTAAGTATATAATTAAAACTGAGTCAAAAAAATAAATATTAATCTTTAATTTTGCATTTGTATGAATAAATTTATTTACTTATTTGTAACCCTTTTTGCTATAAGCTTTTCTTCTTGTAATAATGAAGATGCAAGTCAAGGGGTTGAAACTATTACTCCAGCTACACTTAAGTTAACGATTGCTGGTATCGGAGTGAATACAAAAGCTACCGGTTTAACCGCAACCGATGGTAGTGTAGGTAGTAGCGAGGCTACAGTAAATAGTATGATTGTTGGCGTTTTTAAATGTACCCAAAGTACTCCAAACGATAATGATCCACTTGATAAAATTACTGAAATACCTACTGCTTCGTTAGGGGCTTCGATTTCTGTAGATGGACTAACTGCAGGAGATCGCTCGGTAATTGTTGTAACTAATTATGATGATGCTGCAAAAACGGCTTTATTGGCTGCAAAAACTCGTGGTGAATTCCTTGCAAAAACAATAAAGCTTAGTGTTACAACTGGAAGTACTACTACTACTGCTGGTTCTACTCAAGTTGCTACTTATTTACCAATGTCAGGAGAAGCAAAAGTTGGTACTAATAATGTTATAAAACTTAATGCGGCAACTAATAATGCAGATGTTACTCTTTCTCGTTTGGTTGCTAAGATTTCAATTAACAGTATTAATACAGCCTTTATTGCTCCTTATGCTAATGCTACGTTTAATTTGAATAAAATATTTATTTATGGAGCGTTGGAGAGTTCAACTGTTGCAGTTGGTACTAATTCTACAGTTCCTTCTGCTGTAACTCTAATAAATGGTGGAACAGTTAGTGGCTCTACTTGGGCTGTTGAAAAACCTTATTTACTTGATGCTGGGTCATTATGCTCTTTTTCACCTGTAACTCCTATTGTAACGTCTTATTCAACGGCTCATAGTTTCTATGTCTTTGCAAATGGTAATGGCACATATCCTTTAAAATTAGTTCTTGGAGGTGAGTTTGATATGGATGGAGCCGGTACAGTGGCTGCTTCTTCTACAACATATTACCCTATTATAATTAACCAAACAACCCCAACAAGTAGCACAGGAGTTGTTGATCGCAATACAATTTATAACGTGACTGCTACTATTAAGGGTATTGGTGTAGCTAATCCGTCAGAGAATATTCTACCTGCAAACTTGACTTTGAGTGTTACTCCAGCACCATGGACTACTTCTAATCAGACAGTTGAGTTTAATTAAAAAACATGTCACTCCCAAAGAATTATAAAAATAGTATGTTTTCAGAGAAAAAAGTTATACAGGCCTTTCTATATATTCTGTTAGTGCTGTCATTAAATGGCTGCATTATGGATGATATGAGCGGTTGTAGTCAATATGAGCTTACAGTGAAAGCTGTAACTTCGGATGGAGAGGATATTTCTTTGGATTCTTTTCATTCTTTGGGAGTGTATCTTTTTGCAGACAGCAGTTTTGTTAAAGTTCTCTATCCTGATGAAAATGGTAAATATTTACTAGGTTATGATAAAGGGGTATCTTTGACTTTTGTTGCTTGGGGGAATCTTTCTTCAGATAGTATAATACCCCCTGTACTCAAAGTAGGCACAAATATAAAAGATGCTTTGGTTCAATTAAAAAAGAATGGAGAGTATAGTTATTCTTCTCCTGAACTATTCTATGCGAGCCAAACCATCTCCTCTTCCTCTACTCGTTCGTTGGATGTTGAAAGTGATACAGTTTCATTGTTGCTAAAGCGCAAAGTTGGTGCATTAACAATAATGACTAAAAATCTGGAATTATATTTTGGAAAGTCTGATAATTATCGATATGTAATTCGGGAAACAAAGAACACTTTGAATTTCTTAGGTGAACTTACAGGTGAAGAAGCTAATTATTCTCCATATTCTTATTTTGATGAAAATCGAATTTTAACAGCTCCTGCTTTTAATGTTTTTCCTTCCGAGACTGATGGGCAAATAGAAGTAGATATTTATCGAGGAGATACAAAAGTTTATGCAACTACCACAGACTCATCTGGTAATCCTATAAAAGTAATACCTGGAAAACAATCCAATATTTATATATCAATTGAGTTTTGTGACATTACGCTTCAATATATAGTCAGTCCTTGGGGAGTTGTGGGGCAAAACGTGGAGTTCTAATTTTGTTTATCTATGCAAAGATTTGAAAGAATCATATATAGTTGTTTACGTTAATGTGAAAACATATCCTATTCCATTTTATAACTTTGTTGGAACTTTAAGAAAAACCTGTAATTGATAAAAATGTTGCATAATAAATTAAATATTAATCTACTCTTGTTATTTGTTTTTCTATTTCTGGTGTCATGTACACAGAACGATAAAACTGAGGAAGGAAAAACAGCTATCATTCGTTTGCTGGTAAGCAGTGCTAATTCCAATGTAAACACCCGTTCTAGTGAATTGACCACAGCTGAAGAAGATTTGATAAACGATATTCATATTTTGGTGTATAACAGTTTGGGTGAACTAATCGGTCATAAGTATACTTCTTATAATCCTTCCAATCCAGCTATTACAGTCGAGACTCGTAGTAGCAATTCAACTTGTACTATATATGCTATAGCCAATACTGGTTCTTCTACTTATTTTAATGGTAAAGCTTATTCTGAGGATAATTTAAAAACCTTAGTAACTGAAGATCTTTCATCAGTGGATGGCATAAAAAAAGGAACTTCCGGTAGCCAGTATTTTTTAATGTCAGGTAGTATAATAGTGTCTAAAATCGATCCTGGCACCAATACTGTTTCATCCTCTTTATCTTTGTCTCGTTTGGCTGCAAAGATAAAATTTAATATAACAGCAAGTAATGGAATAACAATTACTGATTATAGTGTTAAAAATATACCTAAGAATAGCTATCTGATAAACAATACAAGTGCAGATGCTGTAACAAATTACTTATCCACAGGATTAACTACTTTATCAGCTGGTACAACGTCGGTTTCCGATCTGTATTTTTATATGTATGAAAACCGTAAAGGAGGCCGTACAGGTACCGGTACTCCTACAGATCAGACTGGTAAAGCTTTGTATGCACCTGTGAATTCAACTTACATAGAGGTTCATGCAAAAAGCTCGACATTTAATGGTTTATTTAAGATTTATCTTGGAGCGGACAATGTGAGCGATTACAATATAAAGAGAAACAACAGTTATACTTATGATATTCAATTGCTAGGTCCCGGTTATGCAGATACTCGTGTAACCCACTATGGCTTTACTCTTTCAGCAAACAGTTCCACTCAGAATAATAGTTATGTTTATTCTTCAGGTGTATCCAATTGTTATATAGTAGCTCCAGGTAGTTCAGTTTATATACCGGTTATACGTGCAAATCAGAGTGCTTTGGGAACACAAATCAGCGACATAACCAGTAGTACAGAATGGACAGCATCTTTACTTTGGCAAACAGAAACTAATCTGGTATCAGTAACTAATTCATCAGATGCACGTGCTGATGGTTGCTTTAGGGTTGATGCTTCTGCAACAAAAAGTGGTAATGCTGTTGTGGTTGTAAAAAATAATTCAGGAACTATTCTTTGGTCTTGGCATATATGGGTAACATCATATAATCCTGATAATGGTGGAACTACCAATAAATTTAATGGTCTTGTTTGGATGGATAGGAATTTAGGGGCAACAGCTATGACACCTGCAACGGTCAGTGCTTTAGGTTTATTGTATCAATGGGGGCGCAAAGATCCATTTCCAGGAGGATCTAGTCTTTCAAATACTACTGCTGTTAAGGAAATCTATAATGCTTTGAATGCTCCTTTAACTGAAGGAGCAAGTGGCTCAGGGGTAAAGTACGAGGCTACTAATTCTACGAATAATTTATCGAACTCAATACATTATCCTATGACATATTATTATGGAGGCGATTGGTATACTACAACAACGTCTACTCAGAATGTTTCATTATGGGGAGGTGCTAGTTTGATTTCTCCAAATATGAAAACGGTTTATGATCCTTGTCCTGCAGGTTGGCGGGTTCCAGCTTGGATTAATAACAAATCTCCTTGGGAAGGTTTGTCTACAAGTAATGGAATCGTAAATTACGGTTATGATTGGAGCAACTTAGGTGCAGGATATTATCCTTCTTGCGGTTGGAGAGAATGTGGCACAGGAGTACTTGGCTATGTAGGTGATATTGCTGCTGGTGCATATTGGACAGCAAATGCAGATGCTGGTGGTGGTGGATATCATATGCATTTTTCGAATGTTCCGATGATTGCTGATATTGCTGGACGTGCTTATGGATTATCTGTGCGTTGTGTGAAAGAGTAAAAACAAAGTTGAATGATATGAAGAATTTTTTATATATATATCTGTCGTTTTTGTTTTTTATTTCTTGTCAGCATGATGATACTTCGTCAGTTTATCAAGGTGGTGAATCTTTGGTTGCCGTAAACTTACCTTTTCAGTTATCAGAATCATTTCCTGCAGGTGAGGAGTCTTCGTCAACAACAAATACAAAATCCTTAAAGGTTTCTCCTTTATCAGTTTCATATTCACCAGTTAGTTCCATTCAGACAAAAGCTTCAACAACCTTCTCTAATGTTTGGGTCCTTCAGTTTAATTCAGTTGGTACATGTGTAAAAGCAACAAACCTTGGCACCGTTTCTACCACAAATATAAATCCAACCTTGGTATCCGGTTCCGGATATACAATTTATGTGATAGCTAATGGTCCAAGTGCATTAAATGCATTTAGTACATCTACCACTCAATCTTCTTTAGAGAGTTCTTTGGCTTATTCCGAGAGTGTCATTAGTGATGCACCCTATATAGGGAAACTAGATAATGTTACTATATCCGTTGATGGAGTTTTGAATTCAGGTTCTTCTCAATCTCCTGTATTAACATTAACCCGAATCGCAGCTAAAATATCGTTTACACTTAACTATAATGTCAACGGATATACCCTCCAGTCTGTTGAAATGTATAATTCCCCCAGGAATATGTACTATTTAAACGGGAGCAGTACAAGTGTATTTCCGGAAGCATCTACTACCAATATAAACCAATCAGGATTAGCCGCTGCTATAGTCCCTTCAACAACTACCAATGGTACTTATGTATGGTATGTTGGCGAGAATAAGCGTGGTGCTAATGCGGCAATAACTTCTCCATATAATAAAGATTTTCTCCATACTCCGACTACAGATAATAGTTATTACTATTGCACATATATTCGGATCAATGCATTAAAAAATGATGGTTCAGGAAGATGTATAAATTATTATATCTATCTGGGTTTAAACAGTACTAGTAATTTTAATGTAGTACGGAACTATGATTATAACCTGAATGTAATGATACAAGGGAATGCTGTGTCTCAGGAATCTATGGATGGGGTTGATGGACGTGTTCGGATAGCTTCTTCAAATTGTTATATGGTAAATCCTGGTAGTACAATAACGATTCCAGTGAATATCAAAGGCAATGCAAATAAACCATTAATATCGGAACCAACTGAAATGACCACAATAGGTGGATTAACTCACTCGGCTGCTTCTGTTGCTGTTTTATGGCAAACATCTTCAAACTTAATTAGCAGTATAAGTAACGTTTACAATGGTAAAGTAAATGTTACGACATCAACAACTTCTGGCAACGCTGTTATTGCAGCTTATAGTGGAGCAAATGGTACAGGTACGATTCTTTGGTCTTGGCATATTTGGGTAACTAACTATCTACCCGATCTTCTTTCTGATGGGGTCGTTTATTCTTATAATAATAGTGTTAAAACTACCACTTTTATGGATAGAAATTTAGGAGCATTAAATTCAATACCTGGTAGCGTTTCTTCTTTTGGTTTATTTTATCAATGGGGTCGAAAAGATCCTTTTCCTGGAGCAAATGCATTATCGTTATCAACACCTAGTCTGAATTCTGTTCCAATATATGATAAAAATGGTATTTTATTAACGGAAGGTAGTGGTAGCTCTGGAACGGGAATTAAGAAAACAGTTGTCTCTGTTGCTGATAATGTTTTAAATGGCATTCAGAATCCTCTAACATTCTATTTTGGGTTGGAAAGTAATGCTGTGGATTGGTATTCTTCTACAACTAATATGCATAATAATGCTTTATGGAATGATGGCATAAAATCGATTTATGATCCTTGCCCTATTGGTTGGAAGGTGCCATCTTCAGGTGCAGGAACTGCTTCCCCTTGGTACAAATATGGAGTCGCAAGTTATACTGATTATGGTGGAGTATGGAATGCTAACTACCCAGGGTGGAACTTTATTAACTCAGCTTATAACTTAGGATGGTTTCCCGCTACAGGATGGAGAGATATGTATAATGGAGACTTATATAGTGTAGGAGTTAGTGGTTATTCTCATTCTTCATCTGTTAATATTGGAGATGTTTTTTATTTTGCATTTTTTAATACAACAGTATCTCCTGTATTTACAGGAGCTCGGGCACATGGCCTTCCTGTTCGATGTGTTAGAGGATAAATATACTTTAGTAGTTGTAATATGATAGTGCATTGTTAGATTGTTTTTTTTGAAAAGCACATATTGGCAAGTAATTCGAATTTTAATTTAAAATCTGATTCTAGATAAAATGAAAGTTGTTTTTGTGAATTCAAATGACTGTAAATGATAAAATTAAAAGATTAAATTTTTATTGTTTGATTTCTATGTAATAGTAAATATAATTAATAATAAATAAAAATGAGAAAAGAGCTTTATTTTTTGTTTTTTCTGTTGGTATTAACAGTAGTTCCTACTTTGGGACAGGAAGCCTATAAAGGGCAAATATTTGTTACCAAACAACAGTTTACTCGTCAGGGAGAAATGTTGCATGTAAATATGAACGTTGATTATGCTGGGATAGGTCTTAGTTCAAATCAAACTTTGACAGTTACTCCTGTTCTGAAGTCTACAAGTAGAAACGTAACAATGTCTTCAGTGATAATTAATGGTCCTGTAAGATACCAGAATGCAAAAAAGACAAATAAGAAAAAAAACTATAGGATAAATGTTCCTGTCGTTTTAGCAAAAGACAGCAAAAAAGATTTGCGTTCTTTTACATATAGAGTAAATATTCCTTTTGAAGATTGGATGGAAGGTAGTACTCTTTATATTCAGACTGAAGAATCTGATAAGAATGGTAAAAACAAGCACATGTATGAAGATAAGATCCTTGATGGAATACAAGTTTCTTCAGATGTAGCTTCTAATGTTGATGTTTTATATTCTGCAAGAATTGATAATAATCTTCCTTTATGGGTAAATATTGTTACTCCTGTTGCTGATAAGAATAAATCACTTTGCTTAAAAGGAAGTATACCTTTCCACGGAGCAAGTAATCTTGAAAATCTTTCAGAGGAAAAGCAGAATGCTGAAATCTACTATCGCTTACGGGATGCTGTTCGTTCTGTTCTTGAAGGATCAGGTACAACAATCACAAGTGTAGACGTGAAAGGATATACTTCACCTGAAGGTGATTATAAGAAAAATGAAAAGCAAGGTGCTAAACGTGCTTTGTCTTTAAAAAATTATTTGCGTCAGAATCGTGTAAGCGGTAAATCTCCGTTAGAAGTGACTTGGATTGCTGAGGACTGGGATTCAATAACTTCTTTGGTGAAGAATTCTGATATGGTTCTTCGTGATGCAGTTCTTGATATTGTTAATTCAGTAGATGTTGTTAAAGGACGCGAGAAGGTTTTGATGGGACTTTCAGGAGGTACTCCATATAAATATCTTGCTGAAAAGATATTCCCACAGGTTTGCCGTGTTGAATATGAAATAAATTATTCTCAGGAAACTGTTGATACTTCTACTGGCAGACTTCTCTTGCAAACCCGCCCTAGCTCATTGAATCTTTCAGAATTTTTTGCTGTAGCAAATAGCTATCCTAAAGGCTCAAAAGAGTATAATGATGTTTTTGATCTTGCAGCACGTCTTTTTCCTGACAGTCCAGAAGCAAACATTAATGCTGCTGCTGTAGCATTGACTAAAAAGGATACAAAACTTGCTCGTAAATATATGGAACGATTTGCAACTCTTCCAATTGCATATAACAATATGGGATTATTAAATATGTTGGAAGGTAATAAAGATAAAGCTGAGGTGTATTTTCAAATGGCTGCAGCTGCAGGTGTTTCTCAATCTAAAGATATACTTTCATATTTGAAGAATAATAATTAAGTCTAAATGTCCTCACAAAGATTATACCGTTATATATATTATTTTTGTTTTTTGTGCTGCTTTTTAAGTAGTTGCATAAATGAAGATATAGCAGGTTGTCGTCATTTTGCACTCACAGTAAAAGCTGTAGGTGCAGATGGTGAAGATATAAATATCGATTATCTTCATTCCCGGAGTGTTTTCATGTTTAAGGATAATGCTTTTGTTGGGATACTTTCAGCAGGTTCAGGCAGAACTTATCAATTGGGTTATGATAAGATTGCTTCTTTGGCATTTCTAGCTTGGGAAAATTTAGATTCTGATAGCTTGAATATTCCAAAACTATCATTGGGGAGCAAAATCGAAGATACTTTAATTCAATTGAAACAAGATGGTGGTTATGATCTTTCCTGCTCCGATTTTCTGGCTACTTGTTCTTCGGGTGTTCAGGAAGATACTGCTACTTTGGTTTTGCAGCGCACGGTTTCTTCTTTAACAATAACAACAAAGCATTTAGAGCAATACTTTGGCGAATCACCATCTTATCGTTATGAAATCCGGGGAACTAAAAATAGTTTTAATTTTCTAGGTGAGTTAACCGGTTTTGATGCCAGTTATTCACCAGTTTCTTATTTTGATGATAACTGTAATTTCGTTGCTCCCGTTTTTCATGTTTTTCCTTCCGGTGAAAATAGTCCGATTTCTGTTGATCTTTATCGCGGTGAAACCAAAATCTTCACAGCCAATACAGATCGCATGGCATCCCTTTGAAGGCTGTAACCGGAAAACAAGTGAATATATTAATAGATTTTTGCTCGTCCTTGTTTACTTTTAAAGTCACTCCTTGGGGCATTTTTGAGCAAAACGTGGAATTTTAAACTGAATTATTTATGCAATGATTCAAAAGAATTATATATAGCTATTTCCATGTAGCAGAATTAATCTGCTATTTTCTTATTGTTGTTATAACTTTTAGTAAAGTCTGTAATTGATAAAAATGTTGCATAATAAATTAAATAATAATCTAGTCTTGTTATTTGTTTTTCTATTTCTGGTGTCATGTACACAGAACGATAAAACTGAGGAAGGAAAAATAGCTATCATTCGTTTGTTGGTAAGCAGTGCTAATTCCAATGTAAACACCCGTTCTAGTGAATTGACTACAGCAGAGGAAGATGTGATAAACGATATTCATATATTGGTATATAACAACCAAGGTGAATTAATAGGTCATAAATATACTTCCTATAATCCTTCAAATCCGTCCATTACTGTTGAGACTCGTACTAGCAATTCAAATTGTACTATATATGCTATAGCCAATACTGGTTCTTCTACTTATTTTGATGGTAAAGCTTATTCTGAGGATAATTTAAAAACCTTAGTTACCGAAGATCTTTCATCAGTGGATGGTATAAAAAAAGGGACTTCTGGGAGCCAGTATTTTTTAATGTCAGGTAGTATAATAGTGTCTAAAATCGATCCTGGCACCAGTACTGTTTCATCCTCTTTATCTTTGTCTCGTTTGGCTGCAAAGATAAAATTTAATATAACGGCAAGTAATGGAATAACAATTACTGATTATAGTGTTAAAAATATACCTAAGAATAGCTATCTGGTAAACAATACAAGTGTAGATGCTGCAACAAATTACTTATCCACAGGATTAACTACTTTATCAGCTGGTACAACGTCGGTTTCCGACCAGTATTTTTATATGTATGAAAACCTTAAAGGAGGCCGTACCGGTACCGGTACTCCTACAGATCAAACCGGTAAAGCTTTGTATGCACCTGCGAATTCAACGTACATAGAGATTCATGCAAAAAGCTCTATATTTAATGGCTTGTTTAAGATTTATCTTGGAGCAGACAATGTGAGCGATTACAATATAAAAAGAAACAATAGTTATAATTATGATATTCAGTTGCTAGGTCCTGGTTATGCGGATACTCGTGTAACCCATTACGGCTTTACTCTTTCAGCAAACAGTTCAACTCAGAATAATAGTTATGTTTATTCTTCAGGTGTATCCAATTGTTATATAGTAGCTCCAGGTAGCTCAGTTTATATACCGGTTATACGTGCAAATCAGAGTGCTTTGGGAACACAAATCAGCGACATAACCAGTAGTACAGAATGGGCAGCATCTTTACTTTGGCAAACCTCTTCTGGATTAGTAACAGTTAGTAATGATGCTGCTGCCAGAACTTCAGGATGCTTTAAAGTCACAGCTTCTTCATCGGCAGGTAATGCTGTGGTTGCAGTAAAGAATACTTCAGGAACAATTTTATGGTCCTGGCATATTTGGGTAACTGACTATAATCCCGATGTTACAAATGAATCTATAAATGGCTATATTTGGATGGATAGAAATCTTGGAGCCATAACAAAGGCCACGAATTTAAGCGATAATACATATGCGAAATGTGGTGGCTTGATGTATCAGTGGGGAAGAAAAGATCCTTTTCCCGGTTCTGATGGTAAAACTACTGGAGCGGCTACAGTTTTACCGATATCAAATTTTACAGTTCCGTTGTATTCATCTGTTGGCCTTTCAACTACCCAGATTGACCAATATGTATATAGTGCTGAAGCATCAACTGCCCCTATTACTTATTCTAATCAATTAAAATATTCAGTAAATTATCCTTTGCTTTTTCTTAAAAATTGGGCTGGAAGTGAGGCTACTCAAGCAGCCTCTCACTCTACAGCAGGAGGTTTACATTCATGGGGAGGTGAACTGGGTGATCCTAAATCTATTTATGATCCCTGCCCTTCAGGCTGGCGTGTCCCTAGCGGTAAAAGATTTAGTAGCACATGGTCTAGTCCATGGAGCTCATGGACTTCTACTTCAATATTATCGGCCTCAGCATATACTACTGTTTCTTGGAATAATTCTTTATCTGGTTATTATCCAGCTGCTGGAGGTAGAACAACTGAGGGATTTATTTATGATGTAGGCCTTCATCTTACATATTGGTCTGCAACAGGTTCTGAATTAGGATCTACTACAAATTCAGAAATAGGTGGATATGACATGGGGATAATACCTGATGGCACTTTCTATCCAGGTTATGGAAGTTCTCGTGCTTATGCTTTTATTATTCGTTGTGTTAAAGAATAAAGTTGATTAGAATATGTTAGTACGAGAAAGATTAATTATATTAATATTTTTATTTATAGAAATATTACTTTTATCATGTACACATGATGAAAATTCGTCAGTTTATCAAGATGGTAAATCTTTGGTAGCCGTATACTTACCATTTCAGTTGTCAAAATCATTTCCGGCAGGTGAAGAATCTTCGTCAGTAACAAATACAAAGTCATTAAAGATTTCTCCTTTTTCAGTCTCATATTCACCTGTTAGTTCAATTAGGACAAAAGCTTCTACAACCTTCTCTAATGTTTGGGTTCTTCAGTTTACCTCTGTTGGTACTTGTGTAAAAGCAACAAACCTTGGCACCGTTTCTACTACAAATATAAATCCGACACTGGTTTCAGGTTCAGGGTATACAATTTATGTAATAGCTAATGGGCCAAGTGCATCAAATGCTTTTAGTACATCTACAACCCAATCTTCCTTAGAGAGTTCTTTAGTTTATTCCGAAAGTATCATTAGTGATGCAGCTTATATAGGGAAACTAGATAATGTTACTATTTCTGTTGATGGAGTCTTAAATTCAGGCTCTTCTCAAGCTCCTACGTTGACATTAACTCGTATTGCAGCCAAGGTATCTTTAACCCTTAATTATACTGTAACCGGATACACACTTCAATCTGTTGAAATGTATAATGCTCCCAAGAATATGTACTATGTGAATGGCAGCAGTACAAGTCCTTTCCCAAGTGCTTCTGTAACATTTATAAATCAATCAGCATTAATAGCTAATACAACTCCTACTACGGCTACCAACGGAACTTATATCTGGTATGTTGGTGAAAATAAGCGTGGTGCTAATGCGGCAATAACTTCTCCTTATAATAGAGACTTTTTGCATACTCCTACCACAAATAATAGTCAATATTATTGTACTTATATTCGTATTAAAGCATTGAAGAATGATGGTTCAGGAAGAACTATTAATTATTATATCTATCCTGGTCTGAATATTACAAGTGACTTTAATCTTTCTCGTAATTATGATTATAACCTAAATGTCATGATACAAGGAAATGCGGCATCTCAAGAGTCTATGGATGGTGTAGATGGTCGAGTTCGTATGGAAACATCTAATTGTTATATGGCAACTCCTGGAGGTACAATAACTATTCCTGTCAACATAAAGGGCAATGGTAATCAGCCGTTGACCGAGGCTCCTGCTGATGATTCTACAATAGGTGGGGTAACACATTCTACATCTTCTATTGGAATTTTATGGCAAACCTCTCCTGGCTTAATAACCAATATTAGTAGTATATATAATGGTAAAGTAAATGTTACAGTTTCTTCATCTTCAGGAAATGCTGTGATAGCTGCCTATAATAGCAGTGGTGTGATTCTTTGGTCCTGGCAGATTTGGGTAACAAATTATGTTCCTCTGACAAAGACAAACGGAACTACATATGCATTTAACAATTACACTTGGATGGATCGTAATTTAGGCGCAACGACTACTACTGTTGCTACAGCCTCTACTTTTGGAATGATGTACCAATGGGGACGGAAGGATCCTTTTCCGAACTCTACAGAAATAGCTGGTGGCAATAATTATAATGCTATTCCAATCTATAATTCGTCAGGTACTCAATTAACAGAAACTGTAGATGCAACAGGTACCGGAGTGAAGCATATATTGACTAGTGTCGCTAATAATTTACTTAATGCAATACGAAATCCATTGACGTTTTATTATTCAACAGAAGCCATGGAGTGGGATTGGTACACTGCTACTAAAGTACATAATGATGCTTTATGGGGGGCTCCTTCTCTAACTTCTTCAGGATATAAGTCAATTTATGATCCATGTCCTTCTGGGTGGAGAGTGCCTGCTTATAATAATGGTAAATCTGCATGGGATGGTTTGACATTGACTAATTTTACATGGGCTAATTATGGTAGAACATATTCAGAAGTTGGATATTATCCGGCTGGAGGATATCGATATGCAGGCAATGGAGCTTTTTCTCAAGTTGGAATTCAAGCTGAATATTGGGCTTCAACAGCGTCAACTCTTCCGTATGGATTAGAATTTCTTCAGGGATCATTGACTACATATTATGCAAATGCACGTTCACATGGTTTTATGGTTAGATGTGTTAGGTATTAGTTTCTAATTTTTTGTTTTATGAGAAATTTTGTATATATAATTTTGTTGTTGTTTGTTTCCTGTCAGCATGATGATACTTCGTATGTTTCTCAAGATAGTAACTCCTTGGTTTCTGTAAATTTACCATTTCAGTTATCAGAACCAATCCTGGCAGGAAACGTATCATCTGGAACTGTAAATACAAAGTCTACAAAAGCAGTTCCATTCAGTGTATCATATGTACCTATGCATGTTATAAATACGAAGTCTTCAACAATATATTCTAATGTTTGGGTTCTTCAATTTAATTCTATTGGTACCTGTGTAAAAGCTACAAATCTTGGAACCGTTTCTGCTACAAATGTAAATCCGACTCTGGTTTCTGGTTCAGGGTATACAATTTATGTAATAGCTAATGGACCAAGTGCATCAAATGCATTTAGTACATCTACAACCCAATCTTCTTTAGAGAGTTCTTTGGCTTATTCCGAAAATATTATTAGTGATGCACCCTATGTTGGGAAACTAGACAATGTTACTATATCTGTTGATGGAGTTTTAAATTCAGGCTCATCTCAAGCTCCTACGTTGACATTAACTCGTATAGCTGCCAAGATCTCTTTAACTCTAAATTATAATGTTAGCGGATATACACTTCAATCAGTTGAGATGTATAATGCTCCCCAAAATATGTACTATATGAATGGCAGCAGTACAAATGTTTTTCCGAATGCTTCTGTAACATTCATAAATCAATCAGCATTAATAGCTAATACAGCTCCTTCTACGGCTACCAATGGAACTTATATTTGGTATGTTGGTGAAAATAAGCGTGGTACTAATGCAGCAATAACTTCTCCATATACTAAAGATTTTCTCCATACTCCGACTACAGATAATAGTTATTACTATTGCACATATATTCGGATCAAAGCATTAAAAAATGATGGTTCTGGAAGAAGTATAAATTATTATGTCTATCTGGGTTTAAACAGTACTAGTAATTTTAATGTAGTCCGTAATTATGATTATAACCTGAATGTAATGATACAAGGGAATGCGGCATCTCAAGAGTCTATGGAAGGCCTTGATGGTCGCGTTCGTATGGAGACTTCTAATTGTTATACAGTAACTCCTGGAGGTACAATAACAATTCCAGTAAATATAAAAGGAAATGGTAATCAGCCGTTGACCGAGGCCCCAACAGATAATTCTATAATAGGAGGAGTAACACATACTGCGTCTTCTATTGGAGTTTTATGGCAAACCTCTCCTGGTTTAATAACCAATATCAGTAGAATATATAATGGTAAAGTAAATGTTACAGTTTCTTCATCTTCAGGAAATGCCGTGATAGCTGCCTATAATGCCAGTGGCACTATTCTTTGGTCCTGGCATATTTGGGTAACTAATTATGCCCCTCTAACAAAGACAAACGGAACTACTTATGCTTTTAATAATTACACTTGGATGGATAGAAACCTAGGGGCTACTTCAACAACTCCTGCAACCGTTTCAACATTAGGTATGACTTATCAGTGGGGACGTAAAGACCCTTTTTCTTGTGCTGGATCTGTTCTTGAATCTATGGTGTATACATCAATACCAATATATAATTCATCAGGCACTGAATTGACAGAGTTGGCTGAAAGCACCGGAACTGGAGTAAAACATGTACTAACGAATGTTCCTAATAATTTGCTCAACTCAATACAAAATCCTTTGACATTTTATTATTCAACAGCAGACATGGAGTGGGATTGGTATACCAGCACAAAGGTTCATAATAAAACTTTGTGGGGCGCCGATAATTTAACAAGTCCTGGATATAAAACAATTTATGATCCTTGTCCTGCAGGATGGCGAGTTCCTTATTGGAAAAGTAATTTGTCTCCATGGAACAATTTAACAACAAGTAATTTTGTATGGGCTGATTATGGAAGATCATCTTCTAGTACTGGATACTTTCCTGCAACAGGCTATAGATATGCTGGAACAGGAGCTTTTACTGAAATTGGTGAACGTGGACTATATTGGACATCTACGAGTCTTACTACGATCTATGCTTTTGATTTTGGTTCTTCTTTTGTAACTCCAGAATATCCTAATCAACGTTCACATGCTTTTTCTGTTCGTTGTGTAAAAGAATAACTTTTTAAAATAAATTCAATGTTTAGAACAACAATACTAATATTATTGGCTTCTGTTTGCCTAATTACTTCATGTAAAATGGATAAACAAAAGAATGATGCACAAATGCAACAACATTCAGAACAATCATTTAGAGCTCCAGAAATTCCCAAAAATATTGATACTCCTGAGAAAAAAGCTGATTTCATAATAAGGAACTATTGGCAGAACTTTAATTTTGAAGATACAACGTTGGTGCATCGTCCACAGATTACTGAACAGGCTTTTGCTGATTATGTGAATATATTGAGGCAAGTACCATTAGAGCTTGCTGGAGATGGAGTTGAAATTATGATGAAGAAAGCTGATGCAAATAAAGCAATGTTTGTTTGTTTTGCCACTCTTTGTGAGAAGTATCTCTATGATCCGAATTCGCCTGTGAGAAATGAAGAATTGTATCTAAGAGCACTGGATAATATTCTTGCAACAAAAAGGCTGGATGATATTCATAAGGAACGTTATAAGCATCAGTATAAAGTTGCTCTTCGAAATAGAGTAGGGCATAAAGCTACTGATCTGTCATATACATTGTTTTCAGGAAAAAAAGGAAATCTTTATTCCATAAAAGCTGATTTTACTCTTATTTATTTCAATAATCCTGAATGTAATGACTGTGGGGTTATAATGAGTAACCTTGCCAATTCAACTGTAATAAATGATCTGTTAAACAAAAGCAAGTTGAAATTGCTTGCTTTTTATCCTGATGAAGATCTTTCTGTATGGAATAGACATCTGGGTAATTATCCATCTTTATGGATTAATGGGCACGACAGTAATGGGGAAATGGTTAAAGACAAAGAAATATATGATTTAAAAGCTATTCCGTCTCTTTACCTTTTGGATGCTCAAAAGAATATTTTGCTAAAGGATGCCCGTTTTGAAGAAGTGGAGGAATATTTAAAATCTATATAAGTAGTTCTTTTAGCTTAAGTATGCAAGCAATATCAGGTAAGCGAGTATTTGTTAACGTTGATTCTCAGTGAAAGTTGTGGTCTTATTCAAGCTGTTATGGATATATTGAACGTTGTGTAAAAGAGTAATGTTATGGTTAAGTTTATTTTTCGAATAGAGTATATTTGCATGTTTTTACTTGTATGTGCTTTCTCAAATCTATCTTGCACAGAACGAGAACCATTAGACAATACTGAGGGGCAAGCAGTATTGCGCGTATCAGTTGGAAGCGATGCTGCTCAAGAAGTTTCTACGAAAGCAACTTTTAATGAAAGTGGAATATATAATTTGCATGTTTTAGTGTATAATGGTAGTGGCAATCTTATCGGCCATGGTTACAGTAACACCGGTAATTCTGTAACTTTGACTACTCGGGTTGGTACAGGCAATACCGTTTATGCAATAGCTAATACTTACAACTCTACATTGTTTGATGGTTTTGTTGCTACCAGTGAATTAAAACTCAAAACTTTATTGAGTTCAACTTCTACTTTGGAGGGCATAAAAGTAAGTGATAGTTCTACTTCTGGTTTAGTTATGTCTGGTAGCAAAAGCAATGTAACAATATCTTCTTCTGGAACAACAATATCCTCTTCTGATTTTGCAATATCTCGTTTATCAGCTAAAATAACATTAAATATAACCGGCTTAAATGGTATTGTAATAACTGGATATGCGATTAAAAATCTGCCTAAAAAAGGCTATATAGTTGCACGGCCTAATACTAATGAATCCTTGGTAACAGATCTAGCTGTTGGAGATGATGCCTCTTCTACTTCTACCGATAGGTTTGATACTTCAGTAACAGGCTTAAGTACAAGTAGCTATGCCACTTCTTTTTACATGTATGAGAATCGAAGAGGTGGGCGTGTTAATGTTAGTGGTACGACAGGTACTTCTACAAATGAACGTGAAAAGGTTACTTATGCTCCTACCGGGTCTACCTATGTTGATATATCTGCCAAAGGTACTACTTTTAGTTCCGTTTATAGAGTTTATTTAGGTGCAGATAACAGTCAAAATTATAGTGTAAAACGTAATGTGAACTATACATATAATATAACTCTTAAAGGAGCTATGAGTTATGATACCCGAGTAACAACAAGTATATTAGTTACTCCAACTGCAGTATCTGCTTCTAATTGCTATATGGTAACTCCCGGTTCAGCAATACGTATACCTGTAAGCCGTGCAAATTCTGCTATTTCAGGAAGTATTCCGGATGTTACAAAGAATTGGGATGCAGACTTGCTTTGGACTGATAATAGTGCAGGTTTAGCTTCAAATGGCGTAATAGAAAATATTGTTGCTGATTATTCAAATGGCGGTATCATTGTAAAGGCTGGAACTGCAGAGGGGAATGCTCTAGTTGTGGTAAAGAATTTGAGTGGTACCATTTTATGGTCATGGCATATCTGGGTGACCAGCTATAATCCTAATTCTACAGGAAAAACTTATACTTTGAATGGTTATACCTGGATGGATCGGAATTTAGGTGCAAAGAATGCAACTATAGGCAGTGTTGGAGCTTTTGGATTTTTTTATCAATGGGGCAGAAAGGATCCTTTCCCTGGGCCTAATGCTAATACTGCAGGTAATGGAAATATAATAACTCTTTATGATAGATATGGTAATGCTTTGGTTCGTAATTCTACCGGACTAAAGGTCGAGGCGGTAACAAATACTGTAGCAAACTACCTTCAAAAGTCAATAAATAATCCATTGACTTTTTATGCTGGAGTTTCTAATAATGATTATGACTGGTATTCGTATATTGCAAGTACTCATAATGATTATTTGTGGTCTACCAGTTCCGGTACCAAGAATATTTATGATCCTTGCCCGATTGGTTGGCGTATACCTTATAACACAGAACCAACGCTTTGGGCAAATCTTTCAGATTCCTGGGATGGAACTAATTTAGGTCAAAATTGGGGGACCAATTTAGGCTGGTGGCCTGCAGCCGGACATCCTTCTTGTGGAGATTATGGATTTGCAGTTGGATCTGGTTTCTTTTGGACTGCACAGTTTAGTGGAACTAAAGGGTGTTATATGGATTATTATCCAACAAGTCCTCCAACAGTAACTTGGACATTTGGAGGAGGTATTTCGAATCGTGCTTATGGGGCTTCTGAACGTTGTGTAAAAGAGTAATTGTATGATGAAATTGTTTTTTAGAGTAAAATGTAGTTACATGTTTGTGCTTGTTTGCATATTTTTTAGTTTATCTTGTACCGACCAAGAGTCTCCTGATAATACCGAAGGTCTAGCAGTATTGCGTGTATCAGTTGGAAACGATGCTGCTCAAGAAGTTTCTACGAAAGCAACTTTTAATGAAAGTGGAATATATAATTTGCATGTTTTAGTGTATAATGGTAGTGGCAATCTTATCGGCCATGGTTACAGTAACACCGGTAATTCTGTAACTTTGACTACTCGGGTTGGTACAGGCAATACCGTTTATGCAATAGCTAATACTTACAACTCTACATTGTTTGATGGTTTTGTTGCTACCAGTGAATTAAAACTCAAAACTTTATTGAGTTCAACTTCTACTTTGGAGGGCATAAAAGTAAGTGATAGTTCTACTTCTGGTTTAGTTATGTCTGGTAGCAAAAGCAATGTAACAATATCTTCTTCTGGAACAACAATATCCTCTTCTGATTTTGCAATATCTCGTTTATCAGCTAAAATAACATTAAATATAACCGGCTTAAATGGTATTGTAATAACTGGATATGCGATTAAAAATCTGCCTAAAAAAGGCTATATAGTTGCACGGCCTAATACTAATGAATCCTTGGTAACAGATCTAGCTGTTGGAGATGATGCCTCTTCTACTTCTACCGATAGGTTTGATACTTCAGTAACAGGCTTAAGTACAAGTAGCTATGCCACTTCTTTTTACATGTATGAGAATCGAAGAGGTGGGCGTGTTAATGTTAGTGGTACGACAGGTACTTCTACAAATGAACGTGAAAAGGTTACTTATGCTCCTACCGGGTCTACCTATGTTGATATATCTGCCAAAGGTACTACTTTTAGTTCCGTTTATAGAGTTTATTTAGGTGCAGATAACAGTCAAAATTATAGTGTAAAACGTAATGTGAACTATACATATAATATAACTCTTAAAGGAGCTATGAGTTATGATACCCGAGTAACAACAAGTATATTAGTTACTCCAACTGCAGTATCTGCTTCTAATTGCTATATGGTAACTCCCGGTTCAGCAATACGTATACCTGTAAGCCGTGCAAATTCTGCTATTTCAGGAAGTATTCCGGATGTTACAAAGAATTGGGATGCAGACTTGCTTTGGACTGATAATAGTGCAGGTTTAGCTTCAAATGGCGTAATAGAAAATATTGTTGCTGATTATTCAAATGGCGGTATCATTGTAAAGGCTGGAACTGCAGAGGGGAATGCTCTAGTTGTGGTAAAGAATTTGAGTGGTACCATTTTATGGTCATGGCATATCTGGGTGACCAGCTATAATCCTAATACGGGAACTACTTATACTTATAACGGCTATACCTGGATGGATCGGAATTTAGGTGCAAAAAATGCAACGATAGGTAGTGCCGGAGCTTTTGGATTTTTTTATCAATGGGGTAGAAAGGATCCTTTCCCAGGGCCTAATGCTAATACTGCAGGTAATGGAAATATAATAACTCTTTATGATAGATATGGTAATGCTTTGGTTCGTAACTCTACCGGGCTTAAAGTTGAGGCGGTAACAAATACTGTAGCAAACTATCTTCAAAAGTCAATTAATAATCCGTTGACTTTTTATGCAGGAGTCTCAGGTAATGATACTGACTGGTATTCGTATAATGCAGGAACTCATAATGATTATTTGTGGTCTACTAGTTCCGGTACCAAGAATATTTATGATCCTTGTCCGATAGGTTGGCGTGCCCCTTATGCAACAGCATCTACCCTTTGGAGTGGTCTGTCACAGTCTTGGGATTACACTTATCTTGGACAAAATTGGGGAGCCACTCTCGGATGGTGGCCTGCAGCTGGGCATCCTTCAGGAACAGATTATGCATTTGCAGTTGGATCTGGCTTTTTTTGGACGGCACAGTTTAGTGGAACTAAAGGGTGTTATCTGGATTTTTACCCAGTGAGTCCTCCTGATGTTACTTGGACATATGGAGGTGGAAATATGGTACGTTCATTGGGAGCTTCTGAACGTTGTGTAAAAGAATAGTTTTTATATTGAAATAAGACTTTATTCCATAAAAGCTGATTTTACTCTTATTTATTTTAATAATCCAGAATACAATGTCTGTGGTGTTGTAATAGGTAACCTTGCCAATTCAACTGTAATAAATGATCTGTTAAACAATGGCAAGTTGAAATTGCTTGCTTTTTACCCTGATAAAGATCTTTCTGTATGGAATAGGCATCAGGCAGATTATCCGTCTTTATGGATTAATGGGCATGATAGCAAGGGAGAAATGGTTAAAGACAAAGAAATATATGATCTGAAGGCAATCCCTTCTCTTTACCTTTTGGATGCTCAAAAGAATATTTTGCTAAAGGATGCCCGTTTTGAAGAAGTGGAGGGGTATTTAAAATCTATAAACATTTAGTGTTTTTGTTTATGTATTGAAGTGATTTTTATCTCTAAATCCTCCTCTCGAAATAAAAAAAATATTTCATCCCTCATCTCTCACTTTTTGAATTTAATTATCTGTAAATAAGACTACTGTAAAAGTGAGGGATGAAAAATTTTCATCACTTATCTCTCACTTTTGCTGTGATCCCTCACCAATTGTCTTGTCCTGAAAAAGGTGGTTCTTTTGCAATTTAGTTGAAAAGAAGAGTTCCCAGAACTAGTTTTCTTTTCAGTAGCATGAGCTTTGCCTTTCCATACATCATTCGTTTTATAGTCTTCAATTTATTAACAAAGCCTTCTACAATTCCATTAGAAAAAGGGTATTTTA
>JGI20225J20221_1001397_pt1 | contig 25275 bp, 19 predicted proteins | sample BioMet4_FD_20221 | JGI IMG/M metagenome (IMG submission 20221)
GGTGACCACAAGCAACCCACGGATAAAGCCCTGGTGGATGCCGGGGTCGTTAGAGAAGATGGGAAACTGAGCTTCGGAGCCAGCTTATTTGCTGATGCCTGCCAAGATAAAAACACGGCGATTTATTGTCGTTTTTATGGAGGTTTTGATAAAAACGCTGGCGTTTTGGACCAGGGGGATTATTTGGGCAATCTCATTGGCGGTTATCGTTTTATGAAGGCATTCATCGCGAAAAATATCCGCCATGGTTTTCGGAAGAACGCTAACGGAGGCCAAGATGAGATTATCTCTTTTCCCCCAACCTCCATTGATGAAGCTTTGATCAATGCCTTAGCCCATCGTGACTATTCGATTTCCGGGACGCAAATTGCCGTTAGTTTGTTCTCTGACCGTTTGGAAATTTCTTCGCCGGGATCCTGTCTCTTAAGTCGAGATGCCGAAGAATACGATTGGAACCACATTCCCTCCATTCGGCGTAACTTCGCCATCTGCGAAATGTTCTCTCTGGCAGGATTAATGGAAAAAGGCGGCAGTGGATTTTTGCAGATGGAAAAGGACTATGCGCCCTATCCCGATAAGCATCCGACGTTTCACGATTACCATGACTTTTCGCTTTTAACACTCTTTGACTTGTCTTATCAGGAAACTTCGTCCANCNCAGCCCCCATTAGGATGCCGACTTCCGGGCAGATTGTCTTTCCACACCTCAGCGGTTATCGCCCTTATGATGAGGCGGTTCTTCTTTTCTGCTATGATGGCCCAAAGAGCCGAGCTGAAATCCAGTCCCTGACGTCTTATGAAAGCCCCAAGGGAGTGATTGAAAACGTTATCCGTCCTCTTTTGTTAGCGGATTTGCTTATCAGTACCAATCCCGGGAGAGCTTTCAACAAAAAATATTTCACGAATAAAAAGAAAGTGAACAAAATCGAATCGAACTGAGGGGAGAGACGTTCTCTTTTCGGTTCTTTCTTTAGGGTTTGACTAAGATTTTTCAATGACAAAGCCCTTTAGGAAGGNCGAAAATAGCANTCAATATCAAAGACTGATGTTGAAATTAAAGGGGCCAAAACAAGGATGAGATATCCAACCAATAACCCAATCCGTTAAGGCGTTTCTTTGTTGTGGCGGGAAGAGCCGAGGCGTCCTTAGCGAAGAAAAGAAAAAAGAACAAACGAAGGTTATTTATCATGAGCAGCGTGATCATCCTCAACGAGACCCCCGAAGAGATCGATCAGATCTTTGACGGAAGGAAGCGTTATATTTACCGTAAGACTAGAGTCTCGGATAAGAGCACCTCGATTTATCTCAATTGCCTTGAAGCGGGCAATTTGATTGTGGGTGAAATCCAAATCAAAGGGATTTTGATCCTATCCCCCGAAGAGTTATGGGCCCAAGACGAAAGCCGCATTACGGGGATTGAGCCAAGAAGAAGTTTGCTTCACGCTTCTTTAAAGCGCCATCAGAAAAGCTCTACGCCGTAACCGCTTTAGGGGCCATCGTGATGATGGGAAAAACGAAGTGGTCCCCGCCAAACGAACCATGGTCCCCTTTTCCCCTATGATCTTCTGGGACAATAAGCGTCTATTTCCGTCATCCCTTTAACCCCCAAGAAAAAAAGAAGCACCGACCATTAATAAATCGGTGCCCTTTTTGCAGGGGGATATTCTCTTTAAAGGGCTTACGTGCCCATCCGTGCAGAAATGACGCTCGTGCAGTTTGGAGCAAACCCTCGGCCCAGTTATAGGGCTTTTCGAGTTTAGCCCATTCGGGCTTGAGACTGCCGCGATAAGTCAAGGTCGTAAGCTCCTTGCCAAAGGAAAGAAGGTAATCCGCGCGGGAAAGAGCGGTGATGGCATTTGATAACGAGATATCTTCGTAGGGCGGAAACAATGAATCGAAGCTCTGCGGGTATAACGTCTTGAGCGAAGTAGGAAGAAACGACGCTGACGAGATGGCATAGGAGAGAAAAAGCCCAGGGACTTGAATGGAAGTGATCCCGTCGGGGGATGGTGCTAATGACTGCCCGAGGGCATCGGCAATAGGTGATAAAGGGATTGATCCCGCTTTGTTAAAAGAGGCTCCGTCCATCGCTATGAAAAGCGGTGTTGGCTTTATCGACCGCTAAAGGAAGGCTAAAGCCGGCCTACAATCTCGACAACGCTTGAGACTGATCGTAACTAAAGTGTTAGGTATAGCGAGGCTGGTCAAGGCGCCGCAGCGGGCAAAAAACTCCCCGCTTTGAGCTCAGTGAGGTCTGCGCCGAGGATGGATTAAAACGTTAAGCGAAAAGATTTATCACTAAAAAGGCATTGATCCCGATACTTCGTCGACAGAATCAGGCAAAAACGAATTTCTTTAAGCGAGGCGCGCAATAAGCCAAAGGCGGATATCCCCCGATTCTTCCTCGAGCTCCTCCGCTAATCGATAACTGCGCTAAATGCCGTGCGCAGTCATAGAAGGCTTCTTTTTCCAGCGCTTTGAGGCCTCGAGGGGAATTGGTGGATCCCAAGAAGCGAAGGTATCATAATGCGAAAGCGCCCATTGGCGGAGCCGTCTTAAACGCCTTCGGGGATTCACGTAACCTCGCTCCCCGGCAGAAGGTTCGGCAAAAAGAAGCAACGTCGTCTTATCGTGATTAAAAAGGGCACGGCCATCGCTACTAAAAGCGGTGTTCTTGGCGTCCACGCTGATGGAACTAAAGCCCGTTTGGTGCGTTTCTTTGCCCGCGCGCTCCGCATAGACTTTGGTGGTGGCGGGGATCGCTAAAGTTTTATCGAGGGTCGATAGCCCCGCCAAGACCAAATAAGGGTTATTGGTGTTGCCAACGTAGTGGCCCCCATCCTTGTCATTGAAAGCGAGGGCTTTGCAGTTATAAAAGGCTTCATAGCCCACCGAAGTGATGGTGTCGGGGATCGCTAAGCTCGTTAAGGCTTTGCATCCGGAGAAAGCGTAAGCGCCAATCGTCGTTAATTTCTTGGGCAAAACGATTTCGGTGATCCTCTCTTTATCGGCAAAAGTCGAACCGCCAATCGCGGTGACGGGATAGCCTTTGTAATAGGACGCCACAACAATAGAGGTTTCGATGCCCCCATAATTAAAAGCGGTGTAGGAGGCTCCGTCGTCATTGAGGCCATAGGAGACTCCGACGGTGTAATTTTTGGAACTGATCAAATAGACGGCCCGGTAGGTCGCGTTTTCTTTGACGGGCACGATCGCGGGGCTCCATTCTTTGAAGACGTAAGTGTTTTCGCTATCTTCCTTTTTCGCAGGGTGCACGCAGGTGGGTAGAGCTCCTACGGGTAACTGCTCCGTTTGAAGAACAGTCCCATCGTCATCGACGAAGGTGATGGTGAAACGGGTGATCGCGCTGGAAGAACCGGTCGAAGTGGAAGAAGGATTTGACGAAAGTAATGGCCCACTATAGGCAATCGAGCCACAAGAGGTTAATGAGAGTAAAGTCGACAACGCTAAAACGAAACGGATTTTGTTTTTCTTGTTCATGAAGAGCCCCCTCTTTTGAAGCAAAAGCATTATAGGAAGGATGGTGCGGGATTGAAAGGGTAAGCGGAATGAGGAAACTGAAAAGAGAAGAAAAGGAGAAGCTTGGGCTTTGAATCCCGCCCGGCCCAGTTTTTAAACCAGGGTAAAAAGAACACCAAAGCGAAGTCTTATAAAAGGGCACCGAACGTTAATCGATGCCCTTTTTGCAGGGGATAATGGCACAATGCCTATCCTCAAGGAGGCTAATTTTCTTGCGCTGGTACTCCGGACTCTTAATCCTTTTTAGCAATCATTTTCTTTGCGTTCAATGAAGGAAGGGGATTTAGCCTGTCGGGCCAAATGCATAAGATATTAGAAGAGAGTTTCTGCATCTTCTTAATTTTCCGGGAGTTTTCATAAATGTTGGTGTCCAAGTACAACTGAGTCGGGCTGTTATTTGAAGACACTTGGATTAGGGCATTAAGCGAAGCGTCAGCTTGGCCCTTGTCTTGATAGTTTTTGTACATCGCAGGGCATCTTTCTTTAAGAAGATCCAAGAGATTGGGATAAACCGTTTTATCGATGATGCTGGTCGCAAAGTAGGCCGTAACTTTGCCATCCGTGCAGTTAAAATACAAGTGATTGAAGAAGTCGATATCGATGATGGTGCCATGAATCCGCCCCGTGCCGCCGATCCGTCTGATGTTATCCGAGATCTGCTTGAGGACGTTATTGAGATCATCCAAGGGGGTTTTGATGGTATTAATGACCTGATCCATCTGATCATAGAAATAGGTGACTTCTTTTTGAGGCAATCGTTTCTTAGCGCCGCCATTGAGGATGCAAAGTTCGCCTTTGTCCCCTTGGGTGATAAAACAATAAAAGCCCTGCTTTTTTAGCATTAAAATGCAGCCGGAATCCCGATTGTAGTCAACATGGAAGTTTTTGCCCGTTTGAAAGGAAAGGTAGTCTTCTTTGCTGATCGGATAGACGCCATCGGTATAGTCGGAGAAAATGTCGTAACGATTATCGTAGGAAAAATATTTGGCATGAACGTTCTTGCCATGGTAGCCGATCTGATTATCCGAATAGATTCGGGTGATGCCATCATCGAAAAAGGCATTCCAGTGGGTGTGTCCGCTGACATAGATAAAGTTCGGATGGAACAGTTCTTTGCTCGCCCAGTCTTTCATCGGCATATGGGTGAGGATGATGAGTCTTCGATCCCCCAGTTTTTCTTCGACTTGATGGTATAAGGATTCGAATTTATGGGTCTCCTCCTTTTCGATCGTCGGGGTGATGCAAGTTCCGTAAGCGACAGGGTAGGTGGCGTCATATCCCGAGAAACCGGTTCCGCCAAAGATGAGGATGCGGCTTTGTTTTGTTCGTTCTCTAATCTCTTCTTTGCTTTGGTTTTGCAAATCGTCAGCGCTGATTTTGGAGGCGTGGCCAAGATCATCGAAACAAAGAAGCTCATTCTGCAAGAGGATAAAACCATTGTTTGCTAAAGCCTGGCGGTAGTGGTCGTAGATGGCGTCTAATGTCCCGCTAGAAAATGGCCACGTTTCGTGATTGCCCAAAACAAAAATGATTTTGATTGTGTTTATCTTTTTGGAAACTGAGTCCGAGAGCATCGCAATGAATTCATCGAATAAATTAAGGTAACTGGTGGTATCCCCGCCGATGAGTAGGTAACAGGCCGGCCAGAAATTCTTCCCTGTCTCTTTTCCTCTTTCGTAAACCTCTGAAGTGATGTCTTGGAGCAACTGGTCAATGAGGCTTTGGAAAACGCGGAGAATATCGGAGTTTGTCCGGGCTTTCGCTTGCGCGATTCGGTGAGTAAGGTGGATGTCGCTGATGTAGAAGATGGGAAGTTCGTCAATATCGCCACCGATGCGATTGGCGACGAATTCTTGAACCGTTTTTTCTTCATTCGTCAGGGTCATCGTGTTTTCTTGGCTGATGGCTGGCAACGAAATAGGTTTATAAGGAATGCCGATTTTGTCCAAAACCGAACTCGGTAAAAGAGCGTGGGTAAAATCCAAACCTGAAAGATCATGGAGATCAGCTAAGCGGTCGCAGAAAAGGAGATTGGCACCCGCGAAATTGCCTTTGAGAAAGGCGGCATAGTCGACGAAGTAGGGGAAATCGAAACGGCGTTCCTTGATGACAAGTCCCGTTTCGTTGGTCCATTCTAGCGTTACTTCAAATGATTTTTTGGTGAAGCGGTTGAACGAACTGCTCACCCTGCGGTGCAGAGCGGAATAGCATTGGGGCGGAAGTTTGGTTTCGCCATCAATCTTGTAAGAAACGACTTCTTGAAGAGAAATCGGCGCGCCTGATAAGTCACAGCCAGAAAGGTCGCCATGCAAATACTTAGCAAATTCTTTAAGCGTAGCGAAATGAAGCGGAATTGTCACCAAGTTATCTCCGGGGCTGTCCGCAATTATCCAATCGGTATAGAAGCGAGTGCGACCATCGTAGTATCGCTGGTGTCGCCAAAGCGCATCTCCGCTTTTTAGCCGTGCGGCAAAGCAAAGAAAATCATTTTTATAATGGCTTGAATGCGGCACGCTTGGAGAAAAACTCTTGGATTGAAGTAGTTCGGCTGGATCGAAGAAATAACAGAGGGCTTTTAATTCGTGGTATGGAGAGAAGTTTCGACTGTCGAGGTCGGCGAGGATATCGCTTAGTTTATCTTTTCCTTTTTCCTTTACGTAATCGAAGAAGAAAAAATGAAAATCATCACGAACATCTTTTTTTAGATTGGCAATCGTGGGGGACGTTTCGATGAACTTCCATCGTTCGAGTCGCAATTGTTTTTGTTGCTCGAGATCTGCAAGATCTTTAGTTTCTTTTGGGGTCGGGTTTTCAGTGTAATCATCAATATTATCGTGAATAAATGGTTTTCTTGAAATGTGCGAGAGATTGATGCTGTACTTGGCAATATCTTCAGAGGAGAAAACATATTGGTAATACGAAGCGTGGCGATAGATCTGGCCATTGAGATAAACAAAGAATTCGTCAAAAGTGGGAAAGAAGAGTATGTCGTCAGACCATCCTCGGATTTTTTCCTCGACAAAAAACTGATTTTGGATAAAGTCGTAGCCGCATTTTTTCACTCGACGAAAACCAGTTTGCCTTTCGGCCTCAGAAATCTCTGGGATATGATGGCATTCTTCTGGAATATCAAAAATTGAAAAGCCCTTCTTTTTGACTTTTTTGATCAGAATGTTTTTGGTTCTTTCATCAAGGATTGGCGTCTCTGATAAAGACGTTTGGTTTTGCTCAACTAAATCCATCTGACTTTCAGTATACCATTTAGCAATTTTACTTGTCGTAGCGGAATAGAAAACTTGATTCTTGGCGTTTTCGAAAATCCGTTCCTGAAGTTGGGACCGTTTCCCTGCGTTTTGGGTTTCTCGGGAAGAGATAGTCTTCGTCGGTCTTGAAAGGCGTATTTGAGTGTCGTCTCTCATTTGCCTCTTGCAAAGCGGAAGGGGCTCGTCTATAGTGGGCTGTGTCGGTGAGAAAAGTACATTTACAAATATTAAATTACTATTATTAATACTTAATTTATATTATATTGTTGAAGCAACTTATTAGTCATAAATAATTCTTAATATTATCTTAGTTATCCTTATTGATAATGGGATTGTTGAGTCCAAGTTATTAAGTGAATCAACCTTAATCGTATTTGGTCTCTGTAACTTATTAGTTTTCAGTTCGTTTGATTTATACCATTTGGTTCTTTTCCGTTGTACTTCGCGCCGACACCATTGCTATAAAGAAAGGAGGTGATTTATTAGAAAGAATAATATCGCTCATTCTATTAAGTTGATCCGACTCTATTAAAGCCAATCGCCCAATAACATATTAAAGGAGGGCAAAACCATTATGTCGCTTACCTATGAATTGAATCATCCGACTCCGGTCCGGGATGTCTTAGCCAAAGCTGCCGAATCCTGTCTTGACTGGCGTTATCTTTCGTCGAACAAGCCGTTCTTGCCTAAAGAGGCGGAGATCAAACTCCCCCTCGATCCGACGCTAAGCCACCAAGCCACGACCTTAGGGATGGCTTTTGACTATGCCGCCCGCTTCCGGATTGCCAAAACAATGAACAAAGCCGCCCAAAAAGCTTCTTTGACGAAACTGGTCGCCGATGAAGCGGCCCTGGTGACGGGAGTGAACCGGATGTATACCCTGATGTCCTCGCAAGTCGAAGGCCTTGTGAACCAAGCCAAAGAGGCCGTTCGTTTCTATTACGCCGATAAAGCCGATTTGAGGGATATGCTCCAGGCTGCTTATGTCTTAGCCCTATTCGAAGGCGTCGCCCGTTCCGGCCATTTCTTCTTTGGCAACGACGAACTGATCCCCATCGTGATTGATTTTCCGAAAGGGGCAATCGAAGAGCTAGAACGCCTCTTGGATCTCTTTGAATCCTCATTCCTGCCATTGGTTCGTCCGGACATGGTGGTGGTCTTTAACCCCCAGTTCTCGGTTCCTTTGCCGATCGGGGGTTCTGATGCGGATTTCTATCTTGATGGCACCCTCTATGACTTCAAGGTTGTTTCCAGTTTTAGGAACTGGAAGCAAGAAGTGGAGCAGATTCTAGGATATTACTTCCTCGACCGGCTTGCGAAAGAGAAGAAAGCCGGGGTCAAGTGCTCGTTACAAGATTGTCCGATCCTTCATTTGGCGTTTTACGAGGCCCGGTTGGGCGAAGTCATTAAGTGCGACGTGACTGGCACTGAGCCCTTTGCCCAAGGCTATCGGGATCTGGGATCCCTCTTAGCGAAATAAAGAATAAGGAGGAATACTTTATGCATTACATGACGAAATTAGGGATCTACCTCTCCTCTTTAGGCGGTCTCACCTTCATGACTGGGATGATCTCTTCTTCAGTGAGTGGTAGCTCAAGAGGATCCTATGCCAGTTATGTCCCCGCCTGCGTGATGGGTGGAATCATCATCTTTTTCATCGGTTTTGCGATGTTTGGATACGGAATCTACAAAGAAGAGATTATTAAAGCGAAGAAATCATAGACTGCATCAATTCTTTTCACTAAAAAAGAAGCTCAGTTTAATAATTGATTTTATGCAAAATTTCGTGAGGGCCAAAGAAAACTTCCGCAATATGATCGAGCGCTTTGGCGATGGAATGGAAATCTTCATTCAAATTTAAAGATTTTACGGCGATTTCGTTTCCGCTTATTTTATATTTCACATCGACTGGACCGTTGAGACTCGTTTCGGCATAGAGCAGCATTCCAGAAACGCTTTTGCTTTGGTCTTGTTTGTAATTTTTAACATAGGCAAAAATTTGATAAAGATGTCCCGAAATAATGGAATTTTTCCCGTGGAATTCTTGCAGCATATTGCCGTAATATTTAGCGTCAATGATCAGGGTTTTGTCACCAGTTTTTGAAGAAAGAGTGACGTCGGTTTGCATCTTCGGCAAAAGACTGTAGGGGTTTGAATCGGCCGAGTCGTCCAAACACCAATCAATCGCATCCGGATTCACAGTTAAAAAATTGGAGTGGTGGAAACGGAAATATTCCAAAATAAAATGCTGGTAAAGCATCTCCATTTTTTGATCAGAGAAGCGCCACATTTTCATTTTCCCCTTTTCAGTTGTTGGCAAATAACTATCAATCACTAAGCGACAGATATTTAATAGCATCATATAGTTTTCGTTATTACGGTTTATTCCGATTACTGACCAATTGATCTCAGAAAGCGAAATCGTCCTCACGTCTTGGAGAAAAATCAGGCTTTTATGGATGCTCGTTTTGTTTTCTTTTTTCACTCTTTGGCTTTTTGCTAGAATAAGGAAAGTCAGTTTAAGGATTTGGTTAATTCGATTATCCACGGATAATTCATCGAATCGACAGGTGATTGCGTCTTTCTTTTCTTCGTGTTCAATAAAACTTGGAAGCAATACAATTCTTCCTCGAACTGATTTTCGGCTTTCTTGAATTGGGGTGTAATCTCTGAACAGCCCTCGTTTTATTTGGATATTCGTTCCATGAATCAGAATAGATGCGAGGAGATCCTCTAGATTATCGAATGGCTCCGTTTCGACTTCTTTGAATCCATCCTGAAAAAGGCACCTATAGGCATAGGCGAGCATATAGTAGATATTTTTTATTTGGATGCCTTTGTCAATTGTCATTTAGGATTTATTGGATAGCATTTCTTAGCTTTGCCGACCAATCGTTAAAAGTCGACATGTTGTCGAACCAATACTCGTGCAGCGTCGGAATGAGGTCGTAATTCACGATTCCACGAAGCCATTCGTCGGAATAGTCTGCTTTGTGGGCCTCTTCTTCGCCAAAGTTTTTGACGAAATAACTGTGGCCGATCTCATAACCTTCTCCTAATGAATCATCGTTATCGATGGCGGAATTCAGCTCTTTGATGACTCCGATAAGCTGATTCAACTTGGAGTTATTTACCCTTGCCAAATAATCTTTAAAACCTTGGGAATCAAAAGCGGACTTCATCGGATAGAAGGAAAAACGGCGTCTGAGGGCATAGTCAATCATCGCGATGCTCCGGTCTGCAGTATTCATCATTCCAATGAGAAAAACGTTTTCTGGGACTGAGAAAGGCCCAGCATGGGTTTCATCGCTATAGACCAAATTAACAGGTTTTCCGCGATAATCGCATTCGATCATCATCAATAGTTCCCCGAATATTTTGGCCATATTGCCGCGGTTAATCTCATCGATGATAAAGAAAAATTTGCTGTCTTTGTCCTCCTTAGCTTTCTTGCAAAAAGAGTAGAAAACGCCTTCTTGGAGTTTGAAGGTGCCTTGACTGGAAGGCTTATAGCCAAGGACAAAATCCTCATAAGAATAATTCTGATGAAATTGGACGAACTGAACTTTGGATTCGTCCATTTGTCCGAGGATGGAATAGGCCAGTCGCTTGGCCGCGAAAGTTTTACCGACACCGGGAGCGCCAGTTAAAATGATATTTTTGCGTTGGAGAAGGAGATTTTTTAGCTCTTCATAGTCTTCCTTTGCCATGAAGACTTCTTTGATAAAATTGTCCTCTGAATAAGGAAGTATTTCAGGGACGGGAACCAAGCTTGGTACGCTTTCATTTTGCTGGTCCATTGCCGATGGGTGATTCTTTGATTGGTCATAGGCATATGACGATAACTCTGGGAAGGTCTTAAAAGAATATTGCCCGTTTCCAAGGGCTTTCTTTAATGAAGAGCAGATTTCCAAATACGTTTTTCCGTCAGGGGAATCAAGGCTTTTTATGCCCGTTTCCGATAAAAGTTTTTGGTCGTTTTCAATCATCTTGGACGTCTTGGATTCCAAAGAAACGAAATCGTTGGGCCGGACCCAAAAGCAGAAAGAAGTCGGCATTTGATGGGTCAGAGCTTTGATCGCATGGACTTGGTCGTATTTTTCAGCGAAATTCGCTTTGGTTTGATCGTTCGGGTTCTTTACGACTTCTAAGATGGCAAGAAGGAAGGACCAAAGGATTTGGTTTGCCTTTTTCTCATCCATGTTGACACCCCAAGCGTAATTGAAACGTTGGTACCAAGCGGTAGGGATGCCATCAAAACCCGTCGGAACTTCTGATTTCATGTTAAAAACTTTTTTTAATCCTTGGCAAACGGCAATTCGCTTTTTGGCATTAGCACCATGGTTGAATTGGGCGATAGCGGTAAAAGGGTCGCACAGTTTTTCGGTTATGATGTGTCCCTGAAGTGGGACTCCAGTTTTTTCGAAGGCGGATTGAAGTTTCGAAACGAAAACATCGTTTTTGTAAGCGTCTTCAGCAAATTTATCGGCTAATTCCATGTAAAACGGAACCCAACTAAAGTCATTCTGACCTTCGATTTTTTCTTTATTTTTAGAAAGCTCGATGATTCGATCGAATTCATTCTTTTCCAAGCCAAAAAGGGTTATTCCTTGTCCACTATTCGCGAGAATGGATTTCACAAATTTTGTTTGAGAAAGAAGGGGATCTTGGGCCATCACTCTTTCGGAAACTGGATTTTCTAAAATTTGAGAAAAATCCGCTGTGATTATCTTTTTCTTCTCGTCTTTTCCGATAATTTTGCAGGTGCAGAAAGCGGAGGAAAACGGCTTGGTATCAAAACCAATTGCCTCGTCACCTGGTTGGCACTTCGCAAAGTCTTCTTTTAATTTGTTTGCAGAAAAAGTAGCTGTTTTTACCTTTTGAAAATCGTTATGGAAAGACCATTTGTTGCCGTTTGGCCAAGTTTTAATAACGAAAAAGTGATTATCCATTTTTGTAAACCGCCTTGTTTATAGGATAAACCAAAGGTTGAGAAAGTCCATTCCGCTCTTTGCAATTAAACTAGTTTTCAGTGTTGGAGGAAGAAGAAATGTTTTGAATCACTAAAGGCAGCAACTTTCGAGTTTTTGTGACTCCCAAAAGAAGTGTTTTCAATTTAAAGTTAACTGGCGCAGTTACGAAAAAATCCAGAGATCGTTCAAAAACCTTTTTCTTCAAGAAATACGACGAGCTGCTATAATCAATTAAATAGAAATGAACGAGCAAGAACGCGTCAAGCAAAAATTTTGTAGTTTCGATATCGCAATCGATGATTTTTTAAGTTTTTCAACGCTCAAAGAAAAAGACGACAAGATTGCATTTGTGCTTGGCAAGATGTTTACCGCGAATCATGTTTGGGATGCCAATTATGTCCAGAATGAAGCCTGGCACGAAGAGATATCAGACCTCATGGATGCGTTAGCAAAGTCTAAAGCTAAAGGGTGGTTGATTTTTGAGTATTCCTTATATAGTTTGAGCGACCGCATTGACGTTGTCTTGCTCATGGACAGCATCGTTTATTCCTTGGAATTCAAGACGGGAAAACAGCAAGTTACGGAGAAAAGCATAGAACAAGCTAAAAGATATGCTTATGATCTCAAAAATTTCCATGAAGCCTCCAAGGATCTTTGGGTTTGTCCGATTCTTATTGTCGAACACGAAAAAACATTGGACGTTCCTTCTTCGCTAGTCGGTCATTCGGAAGAAGGTCTTTTCGATCTTGTTTCCGTGAGCGAAAAAGGTATCGCCAAGGCGATTGACGTCATCGCAGAAGAGAACCGAAATCCGGTTTCAAAAATCAAGACTCAAGATGATTGTGATAATTGGATTCAGTCGAAAACGGAACCATCTCCAGATATTTTGAGCGCCACGAAAGTTCTCTATGACCACATCAGCACTAATAAAAAAGATTTTAATGAGTGTTTCAAATGCGACGCAGAACACCCGAATATTGTTAATACGACGGCAGTTGTGGAGAATGTCATTGCAAAGATTCGAAAAGATAAAACTAACAATAAAGCCATTATTTTCGTTGCCGGAGTTCCAGGAGCTGGCAAAACGGTGGTCGGTCTTAATGTTGCATTTCAACATTCCGAAGTGGACAAAGCGGTCTATGTTTCGGGCAACGGCCCGCTGGTTGAAGTTTTGCAGTCTGGCCTTCGTCGAGCGGTAAAAAACGATTATGACGACGCGATAGCAAATGAGACAAAACCAGAAAAAATTGAGAAACTCAGGGCGGAGAAAAAATCGAAGCTTGATGCCAAACGTGGCATCAATTGGATGATTGAACAATTTTCTGAATATAAGCGAGCCTTGGATTCAGGCCAACGTTCGGGAGTCCACGTTGTGGTTTTTGACGAAGCCCAGCGAGCGTGGACGAAAGAAAAAATGATCAGGGATGCGAGAAAAAAATCTAAAGGCAAAAAGACAAAAGGGCTGCGTTTGGAGATTCTCAATGCCAAGAGCGAGCCAATTACTTTGCTCGATGAATCGATGAAAGCCTTGGATGATTGGAACGTCATCGTTTGCCTTGTTGGTTTAGGCCAGGACATTCATGATGGCGAGGAGGGAATTAACGAATGGATAAACGCCCTTCTTTTGCCGCAGTATTCCGGCACGCAGGTTTATATGGGCGAGGGACTTCTCGCCCAAACCATCGATCCCATAAAGAGCGAATTAATTCAAAAGATCAAAATGTCGTTAAATTTCCATTACGGTCCTGAATACGATGGCTTGTTTCTGAAGGAATCCCTGAGATCGGTGACTGGGAATAAATTACACGAATTTACTGAAGACGTTCTTTCAGGGAATGCCCCTCAAGCGAAAAAGGATTTGTCTGAGCTTGAAGCGGCGGGATATGAAATCCGGTTATCCCGAGACTTGCCCAAAGCCAAAATGTGGCTTTACTCCCATCGCAGCCCCGGGGGCAGATGGGGCGTTATTGCTTCAAGCCATGCGGATCGGCTAAAACCTGATGGTATTGTTTCGGATGAGCGATGGCCCGATTTGAACTCGTGGTTCTTTGCCGGAAATGACAACCCAAAATCATCGAACGCGATGCAAACTGTTCTCAGCGAATTCTCCATGGAGGGACTCGAAGTTGACCGCGCTTGCGTATGCTGGGACCTCGATTTCATGTGGAATGGGACGCAGTGGTTGTCGAGGACGTATTCGCCAAGCAAAGGCTGGAGAAATGCATCATCATCGTTAGCGCGTTACATCAAAAATTCATACCGCGTTTTGATGACCCGGTCTCGTTTTGGCTTTGTAATTTATGTGCCGGACACAAGCGCCATGGCTGATCCGATTACGGGGAAGGACACGGACCCAAGTAGACCAGCCGAACTATACAATGATGTTTTTCATTTTTTGAGCGCTTGTGGAATCAAACCGATTTAGAGCATGTGGCTGTAAACTGGCTGGAGAACCTCCCCTCTGAATGGTAAAATAGCCAAAAGAAGAGAGAGGTACGATTTGGAGAAAAACTATGGTTAAGATCTATAACAAACTCGTTCGGGACAATATCCCTGACATCATCGCCGCGGATGGGAAAGCCTGCAAAACCCACGTCCTTTCAGAAACCGCCTACAAATCGGCCCTCAATTCCAAACTGAATGAGGAACTGAAAGAGTATCAGGAAGAGCACGATCTCCATGAGTTGGCGGACGTCCAGGAGATCATCAATGCGATTGTTGTGGCTAATGGTTTGACGCTGGAACAGTTTGATGCAATGCGGGAAGAAAAGCGGAAGACTAATGGTGGTTTTGAGAAACGAATCTTCCTCGAAAGTGTGGACGATCATAAATGAACGGTAACGTTTTAAAAGAAGCGAAGCTTAATGATAATGCGAATGCGAATCTCTTTTCTTGTATTTCCCAGTCCTTGTTTCGAGGCAAGCATACGACAACCTATAAATATGGGTTCCTCGAAGCATTGCTTGATAACATTTTCTTGGTTGATGACGATTACAAAATCGGAATCGACGCGATCAATCTGACTTTCGCCAAGATCTACTGGAACTTGGTTAATGTTCATCATATTCCACAGAGCCCGGTTACACCGGATGCTCCTGCCTCGGAGATGGAGCGGTTGGTTAAGGAGTTCTCGGATCGTTATGGTTTCGATGGCGTCCAATTTGATTCATTAAATGAGGCCTATCAAAACCAGTTCGAAAAGAAAACGAAACTTTGCCTAAAGAAATATGTCTTTGGTGCCTTCTGGGGCGATACCGAAGGCTATTTATATGGTTTTTCGAAGTCCGAGGATACCCTTTGGTTCAATGAAAAATCCTTCCGTTTTCTCTCGGAGAATAAAACTTTTATCGAACAGGTGAATTACTATGAATGGCTGAAGATGTGCGAAGGGATTTTAGCGAGGGCGGGCCTAAGAAAAGATAATCTCTCCAATCTCCTTGAAAATGTCACCAAGAGGGCAGATCTAACCTATTTTAAGAACAAACTAAATGCCTTAGGCAAAACAGAGACCTGTTTCTATTGTGGCAAACATTTAAGCAGTGGTGCTCCGCTTGACCATGTCATCCCTTGGGATTTCATTAAACAAGATCAACTTTGGAATTTAGTTTTCGCTTGTCCAGCCTGTAATTCTTCAAAGAATAATCGGATTCCGGATCAAGTCTATCTCGATAAATTAGTTAAACGGAATGCTGAATTAGGTCTTGATACCCCGGATATTGAAGGGCTAGTTTCGATCGCGAAGATGAATGGCGTTGAAGCGGGATGGCGCCCGAAGTAGCGACTATTCTCTGAAAATTAAATGAGAAAATATGAATAAAGAAAGAGAAAATTTGCGCTTCTATCTTGGAATTTTGATCACGCTCATAACCTCATTAGGGATTACAGGAATTGGTTTAATTGATGATCATCTTTGGGACATCATCATGGCTGTGCTCGGAATGGTCGTCTACGCTATCGTGGGCGTTCTTTTTGCAGCCGGCCTCATCCGAGGCAAAAACGTTGGGAAAGAGGCGTATGCTTGCGTTTTTCTCATTCTTCTTATTTTGGGTTTTTACATTTACGAAGGCATTATCAAACTTCAAGAGTGGGTCGTTTCTTGGCCTTTAATCGCAAAAATATGCGTTCTTTCCAGTCTTTCGTTTTTGATCATTGTAGTGATCGTGGCTATCTGCTATAAGGTTTTCAAGAAAAGGCGAATCAATGAGACGACGTAAAATGGTAAAAGAGTAAAGATTAGGCCGAAAGACGTGACAAATTGTTTTCTTTAATTTTTGAGACAATTAACTGGTCTGCCGGGCACCAGTCTTCTTCTTGTAGGGACGTAACATCAAGCCATGCTTCAGCGGAGTGGATGCCTTTTTCGATATCCAATCGTCCTTCTTTGACGTGAGCGTTAAAGACATCCATATCTAAGATAAACTCGGGATACTCATAGATGACGTTCATCAAAAAACCATCGATCGTGATGGCGGTGTCGAGTTCTTCTTTGATCTCGCGGATTAAAGCTTGTTCTGGGGTTTCGCCTTTTTCGATCTTGCCCCCGGGGAACTCCCATTTGCCCTTAAGAAAACCATAGTCTCTTTGGGCACAGAAGATCTGATTATCCTTATGGATAACCGCCGCGACGACCCTAAGCGTTTTCTTTGTCGGTGTCTTCGATTCCGAAATCATATTTATAAACCTCCGGGACGGGTTGTTCCAAAACGATATCAAAGAGCAAAGCCTTAGCGGGGTTGTCGCTCGGCCGAGGATTGGTCAGCTGTCCTTTGCCGAGATAGACAAAGGGGGTTTCTACGCCGTCTTCTTTTTTGGTCTTACGGACAAAAATCTCTGCAATTCCCATTCCGATCAACCGCTGACCCCGAATATTGTTTAAGGTAGTTTCGGTCTGGGACTCCCATTGCAGCACCTTATTCGAGAGGAACTTATCCTTATACTTTAGCCGCTCCTCGGGTTGGCTATCTTTATTGAGGTTGATATAAAGGCAAAGGTGGCCTTTGATGTAGTGGACACCCATCATGTAGAACATGTTGTCGTTATTTAACGCCATAAAAGTCTTTGGCGCGGTGTAACTACCATAAAGCTTTAATAAGCCATGCTCGCCATAAAAGTCGGTGCCAAAGCGTTCTAAGCCATAGGCGATCAAATCACTAATCCAAGCCACAAAGGCCCCGGAGGTGATATCAAAATTCAGGGCGTAATCCTCGCCCTCTTTTTTGATTAAAGCCATATAGCTAGCAGGTCTCGTGAAGGTCACTTCATCCTGCAAGATCTTTAGCGAATGCTGAAAGCTTTCTTCGTTAAAGTCATCGTTGAGTTGGCAATATCCCCGCAAAGCGGACTCGCTTTGCTTACCCGTCAGGAGTTTTTCGACCACAAGATATTCTTCCGGACGGATCAAAGGCAAATACCAAGACAAGGTACGAATCACGTTGACCTGCTCGCCGTTAAAGAAGGGGACATCCTCACCGCAACGAACTAAGAAGTCATAATAGGATTCGAACTTCTTCGTGTAACGGAGCAAATCGGCGCTGACTTCGGAATTGAGGAAGTCGGTGTGCTTCGGATATTCGCCGGGCTTGAGTTTTAAGTACTCTTTGAAGTTTTGATAGTCTTGTTTTAAAAGCTCGAACCGGTTGAAGTTGGTGTGCTCAATCGAATCGAGGATCTCTTCGCGGGATTCCTGATCAAAATGGACCTCTAATCCGGGGATATCGAGTTCTTCGAAGTCGGTCCGCACATGATCTTGGATCGTCCGTTTATCGACGGTGCCGGATTTTGATAAGGAGCCTAACGCTAAGGCGATCTGGACACTTCTTAAATAGGAGTTAGCAATGAAATCCAAGACGGTCAAATAAGGCTTATTCTGATATTTCCGTAAGCCCCGTCCTAATTGCTGGATGAAGATGGTGCTTGATTCGGTCGGACGGAGGAAGAGGACCATATTCATCGAAGGAACGTCGATACCTTCATTGAGGATATCAACGGTAAAAACAATTGACAGCGGATTTTTGTCATCTTGGAGATCGGAGAAAACCTTCAAGCGTTCGCCGGTGGTGTTTTGTCCGGTCAGACTTTCACAGGTGTAACCCAGCTGGGCCATATTCTGGGCCATGAGGCGGGCGTGCTCGACGCTGCGGCAGAAGCCGATGCATTTTAACTTCGTGTTCTTCGGTCGGTATTTTTCGATTTGATCCCTTACGAATTCGCAATGCGTATTCGATGCGATCATCTGGATCATCTTGCGGACCCCTTCGCCGGTGGTGTCATCGCTATAGTTCAATAAACTATCGTGGATGCCATAGTAGTGGAATGGCACGATCAAATCATTTTCGAGCGCTTCGCGTAGACGAAGATCATAAGGGACGTTCTTATCAAAGAGGTCATAGACCGACTGTTCGTCCATCCGGTCGGGGGTGGCGGTTAAGCCCAATAAGAACTGAGGCTTAAAATAATTGATGATCTTCCGATAGGTTTCGGCGGCAGCGTGGTGGACTTCATCGATCACGATGTAATCAAATTCTTTGGGATCGAATAAGTCCAAATTCGCCGCGGTGATGATGTTCGATGCGAAAATGAAGTCGCAGTTTAGTCCATCCTTTTGCTGTCCGGTATAAATCCCATAGGTTCTCGTCGTGCCAAAGACATGCATAAAGGTCTGCATCGCCGCTTCAAGGATCAAGTCCTTGTGGACGATGAAGAGCAGCTTCTTCGCCTGAAAGTTCAAGGCATCGAAGGCGGCCAAATAGGTCTTGCCCGAGCCCGTCGCCGCAACCACGAGGGCCTTATTGACGTTCATGCTCCGGTATCGGCTGATTTCCTTTAAAGCCTGCCTTTGCATCAAGTTAGGCCGGATTTGCTGTTGGTTTTGCGGATCAAAGAAGTCCATGTCCCATTGTTCAATCGCGTATTTCAGGTGTTCGGTGTATTGCCGGACGATATCGTGATTGAGGGGATTGGTATGATCCCAAAGATAATCAAACTCTTTGGCGATACTCTGATAGACTTCATCATCCTGGGACACCTCAATTGAGAGATCCCATTCCTTATTCTTCACGAGGGCATAAAACGTAATATTCGAGGAGCCGATGATGACTTCGTGGTGGTCTTTGAACTTAAAGATATAGCCTTTGGTGTGAAAGCCATCATCGCCAAAGCTTTCGTATTCCAAACGGCACTTAAAGTTCGGATAGGTTTCTTGCCACTTTAAGAAGACTTCAAGCGAGGGGATGTCGGTAAAGTTTTGATAGGTCGAAGTTAAGATCCGGCCTTGAACACCCCGTTTTAAAGCGTTTTCAATCGGATCTTGCAATAAGACCAAGCCGGCTTTCTTAATGAACGACACGGAAAAATCAAAGGATTCACAGGAATCAAGATCACTGATGATCTTATCCAAGAATCGGATGCTCGATTCATTGGTAAGGAACCCCTTGTCTGTCATAATGAAAACAGTATAGCAGCTGGGACAAGATTTAGAAATTCGTTTCATGAGATTGCGGATTGTAAAAACCGCTAATAACCAACAAATTTATCCGAATTATGATATGATTGTTTACAAATTTAGGAGCTCATAAAATGGGTAGATGCAAAATCTGTGGTAAGCCAACCTACGGAAAATTTCCGTATTGCCGTAGTTGCTACGAAAAAATCGAAGCTGAAAAGAGTCAAAAAGAAGAGAACAAAGGCGAACACAACAAGGAGAGTGAGGAAAAGAATTCTTGCTTGATTTGTGGTAAACCCTCGGGCAAATATCATTTTTGTTATGAACATTCTCAGATGGTGAAAAATGGCGAGATCATCAAGTGCGAAAAGTGTGGCACTTGGCATCTCGCGAAGGATCCCTGCCCGAAATGCTCATCGGAAAGCCAACCCGCCGTTTCTATTGCCCCAAAATCAACCGTTACCGTTTCGACGCCGCGAGGAAATGAGGACGAAGATGATGATGACCGTAAGGCCTTCAAACGGAATGCGCATAAGATCGGTGGCGAAGGGGACAATGACACCGTTTATTGCTTAATCTGTGGCAAGCCGACGATGCACGGACATCACTTTTGCTATGACTGCTATAAAAAATACGCCGATAAAGATTTGTTCCTTCAGATTTCCGGCTGCAAAGAAGCCGCGGTCTTGGCGGCCGATTACAAGAGCCCGAAGAAATGCTCCGATGGCCATAAGGTGAAGAGCAAGACCGAACGGGAAATCGATAACTATTTCTTCAATAACAAAATCAAACACATCTACGAGGCGTCTTTAACGCTGAATGTGAACGGAGAGGTCAAGAATTTTCAACCGGATTTCTGCTTGCCGGATTGGTTCCCCGATCAGCCGTTTGGCCCGCGGAGAAATCTTTATATCGAGCACTTGGGCCTTTGGGAAGCGGATACGAATAACTATGACGCCATCGCTAAATCCAAAGCCAAGATTTATAAAGAGAACGGTATTACGGTGATCTTCACTTATGAGCAGGAGATGGACGATATCGATGGGACGATTTCCCTCGATCTTCAAAGCATCCATTATGGTGATATTCTAGGCGATCCGAACGAAAAGAAATAATTCAAATCCATAGTTCATGAAATTAGACCCCAAAACGGATATCTTCCTTTTAAAAGAGAACGGCCAGTATCGTGATCGAACTGAAGACATCCTCTTTTATACTTTATTTTGCACTGGGGTCTATTCGGTGGAGTTTCGCAATAAACAAGGAACTTTCTACCGCTATTCTATGTCCCAAGTCCTTTTGGGGAGAAACGGAGAAGAAGTTCCCTGCCTCCAGCTCAAGGTGGATGAGCTCGTCTATGATAACTTTTGGAAAGTCCTTGTTTTCCCCTCAATTGGGTTGCTCAAGGTGATTTTTCACGATGGGACGAGCCGATTCTTTCCCCAGTCCCGTTGTGAGATTGCTTCTGACGTTCTGCGCGAGAGTTGCTCAGCTAAAAATATCTTGGATTACTACCGAGCCTTATCTGAAAAAATCGATGGTGAGGAGAGCGATGACGATCAGCCTCGTTTCATGCAGTCCCAGTTTCAACGACTTGAGCAGGTCAACAGCCAGAGCGTTCTTGGCTGCTACCTCAGTAACAACTGGCCCCGAAGCCGTGAAGAACATCCCCTCTATTTTCCCTTCGCTTTTAATCGGAGCCAATTTTCAGCGGTTCGGAACGCTTTAAAAAATCCGGTTTCGGTCATCGAAGGACCGCCGGGAACCGGCAAGACTCAGACCATCCTCAACATCGTCGCTAACGCGATTATCCAAGGAGAGAGTGTGGCTGTTTGCTCGAACAACAACTCCGCTCTCGAGAACGTCGTTGAAAAAATGGATGAAGAAGGCTATGGCTATTTGGCAGCGATGCTAGGCAATAACGTCAACGTCGAGACGTTTTTTGCCGAAGCTCATCCCCTCCCTCACCCGGGAATCGCACCAACGCCTTATCGCGATCACGATTATCTTGAGGCGCTAAAAGCCAAACTTTCCCTCGGCGAACTTCAAAACCAATATCAACTCTTGCTCGACGAAAAAGCAGGACTCGAAAAAGAACAAAAGGTCTATTCGGATTTGCACCCTAGCAACGATAGGTTTAGCCGTGACCCCGTCTATCAGAAACGCTTTCATCGAGCGAATGCGGGGGAGTTTTTAACCTTGGCGGCCCGTCTCGAAAATCGCGGCAAAGAATCCTTCGGCTTTTTCGCTAAGTTTTACTGGCATTTTCACCATCGGATTCCTTGGCGTCTTTTAGCTAAAGGCCCCCTTGATCTTTATGATTTTTGCTTTCATCGCTATTACGAAAGGAGCCTTCAGGATCTTCAAGAGAAAATTGACAAACTTTCTTTGCAGATTAAGGAATGGAGTCGTTTGCCTTATAACGATATTATTCTCAATTATTCCAAGTCGCTTTTTTCAGCGGCGTTAACCCGCACTGTAGCCTTGGAAAAAGAAGGGGCTTTTGCCAAGGATAATTACAAAAAAGACTTCAAAAAGTTCACCAAGCGGTTTCCCGTTATCCTCGCTTCAACCTACTCGTTGGCCAAATGCACGGCAACGGAATACCTCTATGATCTTCTTATTATCGATGAAGCCTCTCAAGTAAACATGGCCAGCGCCATTCTTTCTTTGGCCAAAGCCCGTCGAATTGTGGTGGTAGGGGATTTAAAACAATTGCCGCAAATCGATGATCCTCGGATGGTGAAACTGGATCGGCAATACCTTGAACAATTCCAGATCCCCGGAGCTTACCGCTATTGCGGCAATAATATCCTTCGTTCTTTCAAACTTCTTCTGGGTGATCGCCTGCCTGAAACGCTGCTGAAAGAGCATTATCGCTGCCAAAAAGACATCGTGGACTTTTCCAACCGCCGGTTCTACCAAGATCAGCTGATTTGTTTGACCACTGATGATGGGGAGGAGGAGCATTTGAGTTTGATCCACACCGTACCTGGCCATCATGCTCGGAAAAATTCGGAAGGCAGCGGGCTCTACAATCAGCGCGAAATCGATGAAGTGGTTTCACTGGTGAAAAAAGCCGACCCGGCCAAGTCCTTGGCGGTCATCACGCCCTATCGTCACCAAGCCGACATTCTCCGCAAACTCCTCCCCGATTCCGTGCCAGTAGACACGATTCATAAATTTCAGGGCCGGGAATGCGATGAGGTTATTTTCTCTACGGTCGCCAATGATGCGGAAGACTTTTACCAAAATCAGGAAATTCATCATAGTTTTGTCAATAACGCTGAGCTTCTCAATGTAGCCATGACGCGCGCTAAGCACCGTTTTACTTTGGTCACTTCAGACCAAATCTATCGCTCCTCGACAGGCTTTTTAGGCGACCTTATTCGCTATATGGCTTACGAGACACATACCGATGTTAGCGAAGGATGGGTGAAGTCGATCTTCGACATCCTTTACGCCGATTATTCGAGGAGCCAAGAAAAATTGCTCAAAGAAAGCAGAAAAGAAGAAGAAATCACGGAAACGCTTCTTTTTGATCTGCTCGGCAAAATTTTCAAAGACGAAGAATTTGCCTCTTATCGCTTTGCTCAACACGTTCCTCTTGCCGAGCTGATTTCGTTTGTGGGGGATTATAGCCCCGAAGAAAGGCGCTATTTGACTCATCCGTGGACCCATATCGATTTTGTGGTTTACAACATTTATGATAAAAAGCCAGTACTTCTCATCGAAGTCGATGGCGTAGCGTTTCATGAGCAAAAGCCAAAACAAAGGCAACACGATGCCTGGAAAGACGAAGCGGTGCAGCGAAGCCATTTAAAACTTTTACGCCTCAAGACGAACGGAAGCGAAGAAGAGCAGAAAATTCGAATTGCCCTTGAGGGGGCATAATTAAAGCCACTTCAAAAAACACCAAAATTGTCGGATTGGGGAGGGATGACTATGCATCCAACTCCCCAATCCGTTGCCTTTTTGTAGGGGATATTACACGAGAGAAAGAATTAACGGGCGTCACTCTTGATCCCGAGAGTGAAGACAAACCCGGATAAGGGGATGTCCGGCTGGCTCGGGGATAAGGGCAGAAGATGCTTTTGGATCATCGGCTGATAGAACGCTAATAGACGAGGAGAGATCGCCTCATAATTGGTGAGAACCCAAATAAAACGCTGCTCATTGAGGAACTTAATCCCATAGAGGCGGTATAAGGATTCCAGCGTGGTCTTAAGATCCATTTCCTTCTCGAGGGTCTTATAGGTATCGGCGTTCTCTAAGACCATGCTCATCTGATGTTCTTTGGCCCAGGCTTCAATGAGCTTAACGCTGTCAAAGCTTGAGGGGGTGTCGATCATCTGAAAAAGATGTTCATTGGGATTCTCTTTCGGACCAGTGGCTAACGCGAGTAACGAATCGAGGTTCGACTTCAACTTCGCCTTTTCAACAGCCTTCATGGTTTTTCTTTCCTTACTTTCTTGCTTGAGGATGATGGGGGCTTTCGCCTAAGGAGTTATCCTTCATGATTTTAAGGAAGAGCCCCAGTAGCGGAAGTCGATGGGCATTATTGTTGAGCAAGAGAACCCCCTTTGGCAAGAGTTTTATAGAATCAGTAAGTGATATCCCTCTTCCTCAGGATTCGTTTCCGTTGATTGAACCAAGATTTTTCTTTTAGCGGATCCCCAAAACAAAAAAGGGACGGATTGGGGAGGGATAGGGGGGGCATCCGCTCCCCAATCCGTTGCCTTTTTGTTGGGGATAATCCCAAAACTTTACTTCTTTTCCTCCGCCTTGAGATCCCAAAAGACACGGAGACTGAGAATGTCTTAATTTGATTCGGACTCCTCTTACAATAAAAAACAATCGAGGAACAAAACATGGCTATGGATCATGAAACGATTGGACGGAAGTGCTTACCGATTTTCGGCTGGATTAGTGTGGTGGAAGGCTACATCGTTCTTTTCGGGGGAACTTTAACTTGTCTTCTCCTTGGGATTATTTATTTTGCTCAGTCCCTTCCCGCTCTTGCCTCAGGGATTCTTTTTGGCGGGGTGCCAGGATCGTTCATAGAGGGGCTTGCTTCGATCGCGGTGGGTGATCTGATGATCCGTTTCGATGATAAAGCTGACGTTCGGGGTGTGATGCAAGACTTGAAGAAGAAAGAATCCTCCCCCAAGCCTCAAGCGGAACCGAGCCCGGTTAAACCCGCGAAGCCAGTCGAGCCCACGAAGCCAGTCGAACCCGCAAAACCAGTGGAACCCACAGAACCGGTTGTTTACCCCCATAATCCCTCGACGAGCTTTGAGCGAGGGGCACAAGTTTCTTATCAGGGCAAGAAAGGGACGATTACCTTTATCTCCGAAGCTTCCCAATCCGCGGCGGTGAAATTCNCCGATCAAAGCGTCGAGGTTATCCCCTTAAAATCCCTGACGCTCCTTTAATCGGGCCAAAGAAAAAGGAAAGAAGGACTTTGTTGGGGATAATGCCCTTCCCGTTAAAAACTCGAAGGGTTTTTCCATTAGCGTAGTCCTTCAAAACTCTAAGCGAGGTTTCACCCCACAAGTAAATTCGCAAACTACCCCCCAAGTAACCCCACAAGCTACCCCCCCCAAGTAAATTCACAAATTATTTCGCCTATTTTCTTTGATTCTTCCGAACGAAATGGATCGAAAACGTCATTTAGGCCTACCCTACATACCCCCCAAGCTACCCCCCAAGTTCTACCTCATCCAAACGAAAGAAAAAGAGCTTAAGGCTAACGCCCACGGAAAGCACAATCGATCATGCTTTGTTTTTTGGTGCTGATGACTTCCCAAGCCATTGCCTCTGCCCGATTGAGGCAAGTTCTGCAGGGGATAATGGCCTTCTTCTTTATTTTGTAGGGCAAAAAAGAAATATTCCTGTCTATATAAAATGAAAGAAGCTGTATCTTGCTCTCTTTCAAAAGGAGGTTTGCTCACTTGACCATGAGTACATCGGGGTGTACATTAGAAATGTACATTGGAAAGTACATTAAGGAGGGACGTCTTATGCCCACCATCAGTATTACCGAAGCCCGAAAAAA
>JGI20225J20221_1002436_pt2 | contig 25267 bp, 17 predicted proteins | sample BioMet4_FD_20221 | JGI IMG/M metagenome (IMG submission 20221)
TGAATCGGCTTCAAAGGCATTTCCATTATCCTTGCAATCCCATGTAAAGATAGTATCTTTGCCTGTTTCACACTTCCAGACTCCTGTAATTCGTTGTTTAAATAACTCAATCTGATTAAGATTTTCCGCATATTTCTTTTCAATAGTCTTATCTACCGTTGATTCTACAGCATAGATAATTTTCCATTTATCTCCTGCCTTTTTAAAAAGCATAAACATTGCTTCAGGATCAGATACCGTTGAATGTCCATCTTTAAAATTCATTGTACATTTGGCTTTTGCAGTGTATAAAACAGTCCATTTGTCCAGAATAGTATACTTTTCATCAAGAAAAGTGTATTTCTGATCAATCATGGTCTTAAACATAGAGTTTACACCCTTCAGCATATCATCATATCCAAAGATGTTTCCATTAAGGATATATCTGAAATCCGGTGAATTGTCAAACACAGCGGCAGCTATGTCAAAGTTTGCTTGTTCGCATCCTGTAATCAGATTATTAACCACGTTCTTTACTTCAGTTTTAATTTTATCAATTTCTTTGCCAGAGACTGAACCATTAGTGCTTGCATAGCAAAAAGAAGTTGATGTGATTAATACCCAGATTAGAAATAAGTTTCGAATAATTTCTTTTGGCTTCATGACATAAAAGGTTAAAGTTATAAGTTAATAGGGACTGAGAGAAACGGACAAAATATCCCATTATATAAAACAATATATTTCAGAGGGAGTTTGTTGAAACTATATTGAATTAATTGTTTTTATACCTGTTATATCTATATTTACATGACAGCGAATTTCGGAAGATAAAATGCTTTTTTGATGGCTTTTACAAAATTAATTTATAAATATTGATAATTTAACACTTTATTGCTAAGTGTTATACAGATGAAACATCCTGTCCATAAGCTTCCATTTCTCCGCTGATGAAGCTCCTGGCTCTGAAACCTGAAAGATAGACATGTATTCTTCCCATTCAGCCTGAAGAGGTAAGGAAGCCAGTTTTTTCATGGCCGAGTCCCAATCGAAATCGAGTGGTGTTTCCACAATCATAAACAAGCGTGTGCCTAGTATATATATTTCCATTTCAAGGATACCTACATCTCTGATTCCGTTACGAATCTCGGGCCATGATTCAGCTTCGCTGTGTCTTTTTCTATATTCGGCAATCAGTTCAGGATCATCTTTCAAATCAAGTGTCTGACAATATCTCTTTACTGGCCCGTTGTATTCCTGAACACGGTATCCTGTTTCTTTTGTTTCCATATTATTGGTGCCTTAAGGTTAGTTATTAATCTTTAGAACCAGTGGCATGTTGTTTGGCTTAAGATCAGGAAGAGTGATGATGAGTCCGGTATTGTCACGGGTGAACGAAGCTTTTCTGCTTCCCAATAGCTGTACTTTCTTAATCTCCTTTTCATAGTTAGGAGAACCGGCAGCCAATGACTTGATAACGATTTTCCCATCCTTAGGCCACTCCATTACAATGGCATACAGTGTTCCGTTCTTCTCTGTGAAACGGATATCTTTAGCAGTATATTTGTTCTTGCCTTCATTGAATCCTTGTGCATTCATCGGATTCTTTTTTTCGGCATCGGGGCCTTCGCCAAATATAGTCCAGGGGCGAGTGTCGAAGATAGATTCCTTATTAATATCCATCCATCCTGCTATTCCTTCCAATACAGCCACTTCTTTATCGTCGATAGTTCCATCACCGCGCACAGGAATGTTTAGCAGCAAGTTACCATTTTTACTTACTATATCAGCAAGCATCTGTATAACTGTCTTTGCTGATTTGTATCGGTTGTTATCATATACAGAGCGATTGTAATGCCAGTCGCCTATACATGAACACGTTTGCCATGCCTTTTCCTGCATTTTATCAGGGGCACCTCTTTCTACATCCCATACAAGGCATTCTTTTTGCTCGTCAGTGAGAATTTTACCAAAGATAACGGCATTCAGTTTGCCTTTGTTTCTCTTCATGTTACTGTTATAGTAATGAGCAGCAATACCGAGTCCGGCGTCACTGATAGGCCACAATGGGAGAGCGGTGTCATCAAAGTAGAGCAAATCGGGATGATACTTATTAATCATATCAACAGTTCTGTCGTAAAAATTTTCGCAATATTCTTTGCTGGGAACAGATGCACCATCTGCCCATTCCCATTGAGAATGGATGGCACCTGGATTTTGGTTTCTACTACTTAATTCATGATTCTGTGCATATAGTTCCTGCGGATCTAAACCATCCCACCATTGTCCTTTGCCATCTTCTTTAGTAAGTTTTCCATCATAAGGAACTCCGGCAAGTGGACCTTGCTTATCGGCTCCCTGAGCAGTTTCGTACCATGTCCATGCATGAGAAGCGTGGATGCTAACTCCGAATGGTAAACCGTTATGTCTGGCAGCTTTGGCCCATCCGTCAAGAATGTTCTTCTTAGGGCCTATCTGGGTTGAGTTCCAATTATGGTATTTGCTATCCCATAAGTCAAAATTGTCATGATGGTTACCCATGGCAAAGAAGTATTGAACACCAGCACGCTTATAGAGTTTTACCAACTTTTCCGGATCCCAGTTCTCAGCTTTCCATTCATGGATAACATCTTTGAAGCCAGATTTGGAAGGATGGCCATATTTTTCAAGATGTGATTTATACTGACGTGAACCTTCTTCATACATTCCACGGCCATACCAGTCACCATCTTCCGGTTGACATTGAGGTCCCCAATGTGCCCAGATACCAAACTTGGCATTGCGATACCATTCTGGCACTTTGTATTGTTTCAGAGATTCCCATGTAGGCTGAAACTTTCCGGTTTGCATTGGCTCTTTTGTGTTTTGTATGTGATGAAAATTCTCCTGAGCAAAGCCGGTTGAACCGAACATGGTAATAAATAAAGATATAAATAATGCGTTTCTCATAAGTGTGTGTTTTTTGTTTTTTCAAAAGTAGATATTCGGGAACAATTAATATTATACTATCTCGATATATTATATTAATGACATTATTTCGATAATTAATAATATAATTTCTATATATTAGTAGCTTAATAAGAAATAAAGATATATATTCGCCTAACTAAGATGAAAAGCACATGGTAAGAGAAAAAAAAGATAATCTGAATTTTACATTGTTGAACATTGGGCATGCAATTCATAATGCCGACTGGAACTGGGCAAATGTGAACAGTCCGTTTTCAAGATTATATTGGGTGGATGGAGGAAATGCAAAAATTGTGCTACCTGATGGTATTTATAATCTTACACCGGGGCATTTATATCTTATTCCCTCTTTTACCTTGCATAGCTATGAGTGTGACGGATATTTTTCACTATATTACATTCATATTTATGAGGAACAAACTGATAACCTGAGCATTATTGAGCAAATGAATCCGTCTGTTGAGGTTGAAGCTACCGAAATGGATACTTTGCTTGTAAAGCGTTTATCCGAGATTAATCCTAACAGGGAATTGAAACTTTATGATCCGTCATCTTATGATAATTCTCAGACTTTGGTAAAGAATATCTCAGAAAATGCGCAATTACCTTATTACTTACTGATTGAAACGAAAGGAATTTTGCAGCAACTCTTTTCCCGATTTCTAAAAGATGCAGAACAAAAGGTTGAAGTTACCGATAATAGAGTATTGAAAGCTTTACGCTATATCCGAAAGAATATAGATAAGCCTATCAATATTAGTCAGCTTTCCGAACTTTGTTTTCTTACAGATGATCATTTTATAAGGCTTTTCAAAAATGAAATGAAATGTACACCGACTCAATATATTAATCAGAAAAAAATTGAGAAAGCTCAGGTAATGCTTATTATTGACGATATACCAATAAAAGAAATTGCTTATAATCTGGCATTCGATAATATCTCTTATTTTAATAAGTTGTTTAAAAAGCTAACAGGATTAACTCCTGGAGAGTATAAGAAACGACTTCACATGTAATAATCATAAAAAAGAAAATCTTATTTTTGCAGAATAAAGAGCATTCTTGCTCGATAAATACTATCGGAAAAATATATTCTCAAAAATTTGATTTAAAAATGAAATCATTTAATCGGCTATCTCTGGCTATAATTTTATTTATTACCGTTTCGGTTTTTTCTAAAGGTGCAGAAAGTTCTGTTAATGTAAAGAGAGCAGCTCGCACAAATTATGTTTCACTTGATGGGCAATCTCTGCCAAAGGGGAATGCTATTGGTAAGGATGGTGAAATTCATAAAGTAGATGTTCCTTTACTTCATTTAGTAAGAACTAAATCCGGATTGCATAAGGGTACGGTGTTGCTAATTCCTGGAGGGGATTATGAAACATTAAAGTTGAAAAGTGAATGTGAATCTACTACCAGATTTCTTAATGCACAAAACTTTGACGTAGCTGTTCTTGAATATCGTGTGGGTAGTGATATACAAACACGCAATATGGCTTTGACGGATGCTCTTAAAGCTTTCAGGTTACTTAAGGGCAATAAGAATCTTCAAGGTTTGAATACTGATCACTTGCTTGCAATGGGATTTGCTTCGGGAGGACATCTTGCTGCAAAAGCTGTGCAAAGGATGAATAAAAAGGAACAACCCAATGAATTGATTCTTGTATCTCCTTCATATATGAATGAAACTCTTGCCGGAACTATTTATGCTGCAGTTTTGCCTCCTCTGGAACCCGTCGGCAGATTACTTACTATTGTTCCCGATAATGGAGACAAAGCGTGGGTGAAGAGTTGTGAGGAATATACTAAAACATGGATAGGGTATGATGGAAAGGCGTCTTGCTACTCTCAGAAAGATAATGTTTATGTTTGTGGCAAGGATACCATTGCTTTGGACGGAAATTTTAAGCTTTCGGGTATTCTTAAGAAGTTTTTGGAAGCAAAGCCTGAGACTGAAAAGACTGCACAGAATCCTGCTACTGTTCCTGTGATCCAAATCTTCTCGAAGGAAACCTCCCGTTTCTTCGACTAAAGGTATTTGTCCGACTATGGACTCAAAGAGGTTTTTAATAATCACCTATCTTAATGGTTTGTATTACGTTCTAGTATGAAATTCAGGAAATCGTTGTTCTCGGTCAAAGAGTCGTTTACCGCGAATACTAATATTAGGAAGTTGTCCTNTACAATACTGCGTGCGCAAAAAAACAGACAAGAGTCAGGGTGAAGAACAAGTAAAATACTATGCAGTTCCTCTTTCGTCGGGAACCATCGGAACAAATGAACTGGCAGAAAATATAGCCGGTCGGTGCACGCTTAGGCCGGGAGACATCCGGGCTACCATTATTGAACTTATGTACGTCATCGAACAGGAACTTCACCAAGGCAATAAAGTCTGCCTGGAAGGTATAGGCATCTTCAGTCTTTCCGCTAGTAGTGAAGGTTTTGATAAACCCGAAGATTGTACTCCCAGTAAAGTGAAGGCAAAGCGTATTTGCTTTTTGGCGGATAAAAAGCTGAAAAAGAATTTGAAATTTGTGAAGTTTGAGAAAGATAGGAGAGGGTGAAGGGCTATTCATATTAATAACTTGGATTGCTTTATAGTATTTATAATATTGATACTCTATTCCTGTTAATAGGAAATCCAAAGAGTCTTGTAAAATAATAAGCAAGATATTAAGAACCATCTCGAGGATATTCTCGGAATGGTTCTGAGGCAAAGCGATAATCAGAATTGGTCAATGATTGCCATATCTGTCTTCGATAATAAAAAGAGGTTATTCTTTAGTTTCATATTTTTGCACCATTCGTTTTAGCTTCAGATAAACTTCATTTTTTAAATCTGCAGGTTCTAAAATTTCTAAATCTTCTCCCATAGAAAGCAGCTCTTGAATAAAATCATAAGTGTGGCAAATTTGAAGTTCAAAAATAGAATACTCGTCATTACATTCTATTTCATTTTGACTGCAGTGGAATGGAAGATTACGAATATAAGGAGCTTGTTCTGCAGATACCTTTAAAACTGTTTTAGTAGGTACTTTTTTGTTTTCCTTGATAATACCAAATGAATCTTTATAATAATCTGCCGGAGTAAATTTGGAGGGATATTTAAACTTTCTTTCTCCTAAAGTGATACCCTTAACTCTATCTAAAGCGTAAGAACGAATCTCATTATGAAAAGTGTTCACGCCTATAAGGTACCAGCGTTGTTTGAACAAGCGTATAAAATATGGTTCAATAATTAATGGATAAGGATTGCTCCATGTATAAGCCTGATATTCCATTTCTATTTGGAATGAAGAACGCATAGCTTGTACAATTGTATCTATAAACTGTATTCCGGATGGAATTTCTTCAAAAAGAATATGCGCTTTCATGTCAGCATTTTCCTGCAAAATGTTATTCAGAGAGAAGTTGTTAAGTAGCCACATCTTTAGTTTATCATTAAAAATGTCCTCAGAATTTTCAATATAATATTCGTTAGTATGTTTATCACATTCAATATTGATATCAAATATTTCTTCTATAGATTCCCGGTGATTGTGAAAAGTCCGAAGTGGAATATTCTCTCGTTCTTTATCTCCGTTTTTCCATCGGCGATTTATTTCTGAAAAAGTAATTCTTTTGGAATGATAGATTGTATTTACCAACCAAATTAACTTATTTAATTGATTCTTTGCCATCTACTTTAGATTTTGTTTGGTACGCAAGATTAGTAGCAATTATCTTCTTTCATCTTTATATCACAATGTTGTTATGGTATAAAAATAAAAGAAGATTATGCTGATGTAAAGCACAGATGCTTGCTATTTAGGATTATGATTGTAGGATGTCATTTTTAAAGATGATTTTTATAAATGAGTCCGCTTTAAAAAGTGGCATTTTTTAGTTTTACATTATAATTAGTTGAATATTCTTTGCCGACCGATAGGAATTAGGCATTATAAAATTCACAAAAAAGAAAAGCATCTCCATTATGGAGTTCTTTATATCTCGAAAATTGGTTTTTGAGCCATTTTTAGTCGTTCCTTGACATGTTGTTATCAGATAAATCATCAGTCGTACATGATTTATCCATAAACATCTGGCGTAAGAGTACAGTTTGTGCTTGAGCAATCCTCTGTATCGGGTTTTGTTGTTTCTGGAATGGAAACAATACTGAAACATGGTTGCCTCGACATTGTTTCTTTTCATCTGCTCCTCTATGGGGATGGATGCGAGTTTGCGTTTTAGAGCAGAGTTTTCAATCTGCTGGACAGTGAAATACTTGTATTTGGATTTGCCATTAGTGGTGATTCTCCATTTGTCCCCTGTTTGGTAGGCTGGAATAATTTCCCCTGTATCAAGATTGGTAACAATCAGGTTGCCATCCTTCATTTCCAAATCATAGATGGATTGTCTGCCCTGTAGTCCGGAAATCATCAGTTCAATATTGTTTGTATCGGCAAAATTCCTGTTATCAGGTGACTGATAGGCTCCATCGGCGTAAAGCTTTTCTATTTTGTCATCGGTGACATTGTTCTGAATGTGAGTAACAGCCTCCTGCACATAGTCATTGTCGGCTGCACTTACAGGCTTCACCTGTACATCAACAATCAGATTAGGTTTACTGTCCTGATCATCCTTTTCATTGCAGGTTTCAGTGATGTTCACACTATATCCTTTGACTTTCTGGTCGCCTTTCTTTCTGTAAGGAGCCTCAGGGTCATTATGGTTCTGAACGCTTTGGGCACTGATTTCTTCTTTAGGACGTGGAATGGCTACCCCTTTTACTACTTCATATTGTTCGTGGAAAACCCGATGAAGAAGATCGTATCCAATAGTCTTCTCATTCAAACGTTTTAAAACCTGATAGATAAGTATACCAAGTGAAGACAATTTAGCTTCAATGCTTTGACTGTTTAGATGATAAACCATTTTCTGTGCGTCCTCTTGCTCAAAAGCATCTATCAATTTGCGAAGCTTAGGATTCAGAAGGGTGTTTCTACTCTCTCCCAGACCTTTGATGAAATGACGGAAAGTATTGTGAATGATCTCGAACCGTGAATACCAGGCGATATTGCTGCCTATTAGTTTACTGTCCATGCGGACGGACTTGCAGGAAATCTTGAATTGTGATAGCTGGTCTGAGGTAAGCTGGTCAAAACATTTCTCCATAAGATTGATGCCCTCTTCCATCTCGTATTTACAAATGCGCCTTCTCAATAGATAGTAGGTATCCAAAGAGGGAGTAACATCGCTTAACGACACAAGCCCAAGAGCTTTACGGACAAGCAGGTCAAACTCGCATTTCTCAAATAGATCCTCGTCACTACAGCCGAAACCTTCCTTGATTAAAGACATGCCGATGATTACACGAATCGAGGCATTGGGGGCACCCATATTCTCTTTTTTGAAAAGAGGAGAAAAAATGGATTCATCAATCTTTGATGTCACATTACACCAAAACTGGTTATGCCAATCCTTAGGATCATCATATTTCTTAGTTCCACGTTTACCCAATTGGGTAGAGGGCGTGGAAAACAGTTCATATTGAGGGGTAGTATCTGTCTTTTTAAACATACTGCATTTTTCTTTTTGATGTCACAAGGTACAAAATAAGTATCTGATAACAATGGAATCAACGAATTTTTATAGTGAGCAATAACATTTTTAATTAACTAATAAACGTCCACTACTTTTTAAAGTGGACTCATTTATTAAAATAGATTGAATATATTTACTTATTATTCAATCTATTTTTGTTATATATTGTTCTATATATTATAATATTCACGGACAGAGCTAAAAAGATTGGAATCATGAAATTTACTCCTGAAAAATACTCCATTGCAGATGAACGAATGAAACCGTTTATCGATCCTGTAGAAATATGGGATTATCTCAATAATGCTGTTCCTTCAAAACAAAAAGTACGTGAGATTATAGCCAAATCGCTTGCCAAGCAAAGATTGAATCTAGAAGAAGTTGCATGTCTTGTTAAGGCTGATACTCCTGAACTGATTGAAGAAATAAAGGAAGGTGCAAAAACGCTTAAACGTACTATTTACGGGAATAGAATTGTGCTGTTTGCGCCGCTTTATATAGGCAATAAATGTACAAATGATTGTCTTTATTGTGGTTTTAGAATATCAAACAAAGATGCTGTGAGGAAAACTCTTTCTGACCAGGAGATTGTGAAAGAGATAGAGGCATTGGAAGATAATGGGCAGAAAAGGCTGATTCTTGTTTATGGTGAACATGCGGAATATAGTCCCGAATATATTGCTCATACAGTTAGGATTGCTTATGCCGTTAAAAAAGGAAATGGAGAAATAAGGAGAGTAAATATCAATGCAGCTCCATTGGATATTGAAGGCTTTAAGGTTGTAAAAGCAGCTGGAATAGGAACTTATCAGATTTTTCAGGAAACTTATCATCCGGAGGCTTATAAAATTTATCATCAACGAGGTAAAAAAGCTGATTATAATTACAGGTTGACTGCTTTGGACAGGGCTCAGGAAGCGGGTATTGATGATGTGGGAATAGGTGCTTTGTTTGGCTTATACGATTGGCGTTTTGAAGTGCTTGCTTTGGTAAGACATGCAAATCATTTTGAAGCTTGCTATAATGTGGGGCCACATACCATCTCTTTTCCCCGAGTTAAGGATGCTTCAGGACAAAACCTAAAAACTAACTATTTTGTTAGTGATGAGGATTTTACTAAACTGATTGCTATCTTGAGATTAGCTGTACCTTATACAGGAATGATTCTGACGGCAAGAGAACCTGCGGCCTTGAGAGATGAAATAATACAGTATGGAGTTTCGCAAATAGATGGTGGAACTAATATTGAGATTGGTAGCTATGCTGAAAAAATTGTTCAGGAAAGGAATCTGAACAGGGGACAGTTTCAGATAAATGATGACAGGCCCTTGAATGATATAATTGATGAATTGCTTGATCAGGGTATGATTCCTTCTTTCTGCACAGCTTGTTATAGGCTTGGCAGAACAGGAGAGCATTTTATGGAATTCTCTGTCCCTGGATTCATAAAGCGTTATTGTACTCCTAATGCCATTCTTACGCTGGCTGAATATCTTATTGATTATGCACCTCAACATACTGCAGATAAAGGGTGGGGTGTTATTTATTCTACGATTGATAAGATGGAAGATGAGAATATGAAAGTTTCTATCCTTGAGAAGATAAAACAGTTAAAGTTGGGAAAGAGAGATTTGTATTACTAATTCTTACTGATAATTATTATAGATTATGGCACGTGATTTAAAACCGCACATTGGAATTTTTGGTCGGAGAAATGTGGGCAAGAGCTCATTCATCAATGCACTGACGGGACTTGATGTGGCTATTGTGTCTGAGGTTCCGGGTACTACAACTGATCCTGTAAAGAAATCAATGGAGATTCTGGGAGTTGGACCTGCCATTATTATTGATACAGCGGGTATTGATGACAGTGGGGAACTTGGCGAAAAAAGGATTGCAAAGACGCTGGATGTAATTAAGCAAATAGATTGTGCTATATTACTCATTACGGATAATACCTTTGGCGAATTTGAAGAAACACTGATACGGAAATTTTATAAAGCCGATGTGGACTGCCTGATTGTATATAACAAAGTGGATATGGAACCCTTGCTGAATAGTACAATCAAGGAAATTCAGCAATATACCAATGCGCCTATTGTTGAGTTTAGCGCAAAAACAAATTTCAATATTAACTGTGTTATCGAAACGCTTAAAAGTATTATTCCCGAAACGGCTTATCAAAAGCCTTCATTATTGAAAGGATTGATTAATCGTGGTGATATTGTTTTGCTTATTACTTCAAATGATTCTGAGGCTCCGGAGGGCAGACTTATTTTACCTCAGGTAATGGCCATTCGTGATGTATTGGATAATGGAGCTATTAATATTGTTGTAAATGAGACTGAACTAGAGTTGTTCCTGCATAACACAGGTATAAAACCCAAATTGATTATAACAGATAGTCAGGTATTTAAGACTGTAAATAAGATTGTTCCCCCTGATATTCCGTTAACGGGTTTCAGCGTGGCTTATGCTCACATGCGAGGTCCTTTTGACGATTATGTGAAAGGGGCCGGGAAAATATCAGATTTGAAAGATGGCGATCACATTTTAATTCTTGAATCGTGTACGCATCAGGTTAGTTGTGATGACATAGGGAGGTTTAAAATCCCGAAATGGCTGAGAGAATATACGAAAAAGCAATTGGACTTTGACGTTGTAGCCGGACTGGACGAAATAAAGAATCCAATAACAAATTATGCATTGGTTATTCAGTGTGGCAGTTGTATGATTACTCGGAAACAGGTATTTAGTCGTCTGGCTGAGGCTATTGAAGCAGGTGTCCCAGTTACAAACTATGGATTGACTATTGCCTGGATAAATGGAATCTTTGAAAGAGNGGTGGTTATTATCGTTAAGAAAGACGTTATCAACCTTTTGAGTTAGTTGGGAGAGTCCATATGAAAAGACGGTTATTAAGAGAGGAAATAACTTATTCGGGAAAAATAGTTGAGTAGCACAAGAAGAAATAGACATTATCTATCATTCGCCTATTATAGAAGAGAACTGTTGGAGGACGGACAAATATTATAAAGCGAATGGCAGTAGTATGTAGTCGAGTATTTTCCTCGATAACGGGAAAGCTTCTAAGGTAAATAGGTCCGTTATCAGTTAGGTATGAAACATTATTGACCCTGTGGACGAAGTTATGGAGTCGGTCCCTGCTATTTATGGGACAAAGGCTCATTAGTATGTTGACGTGGTGACCTTATTGGTTTACGTATTAAACAATAACCTAAGAAATAAAGCAGGTCAGGGCCGATGTTGCAAGTTTCCAAGGTTAACGAAAAAGCATAATAAAGAGAGTCTGGTAAAGCCCTAAATGATATTTGCTGAGAATTGAAACATCCAGCGAAGATTTGTGTAATAAGAAGCGGAAATCATAAAGTTTCCAGATATTTTCTTTCTGATACGGAAATTTTAGAGATTGTTGAATTTGCACAGGAAAATCACTTGAAAGGCGTTGTTCTTCAGTCGGGAGAACTAAGTAACGAAGAGTTTGTAAATAGAATAACGGCATTAATAGCTAAGATAAAGAAAGTTACAAATCCGGATTTCCGTATTACTCTTTCTCTTGGAGAGCACTCTTTGGATACGTACAAAAGTTGGTTTGATGCAGGTGCTCAGAGATATTTGCTGAGAATTGAAACATCCAGCGAAGATCTGTATAATAAGATACATCCATCAGATGAGTTGCATAGCTTCAAAACTCGTCTAAAATGTTTGGATTATCTTCGGGAAACTGGCTATATGACGGGGACGGGAGTGATGATTGGTTTGCCTTTTCAAACGATTGAGAACCTTGCAGACGATTTATTGTTTATAAAAGAAAGGGATATTGATATGGTAGGAATGGGGCCATATCTTGAACATGCGGATACGCCCTTATACAATTATAAGGATTTGCTGATGCCTCTTAACGAGCGGTTTAATTTATCCATTCGTATGATTGCTGTTTTAAGGATATTGATGCCCGATATAAATATTGCATCGACTACAGCTCTTCAGTCTATTATTCCAATGGGAAGGGAAATTGGTTTGAAAGCCGGTGCAAATGTAGTAATGCCAAATCTTACGCCATTGAAATATAGGCGCAGTTATCTTCTTTATGAAAACAAGCCATGTATCAATGAAGATGCGGATGATTGCCTGAATTGTCTAGCTAAAAGGATAAAGATGATTGGTGAAGAGGTTGCATACAATGATTATGGTGATTCTAAACATTATATTAATAGAAAACTAATAGTATAATCTCTATGATAACAGAAGACGACATTTGCAATGTTCACATGATGACTGAAGAAGAAAAATATAATCTTCTTAAGGATGTTATTATTGATTATGATCGGAAAGAGGATAATCTNATTCAGATTTTGCATATGGCACAGGCTATATTCGGTTATCTTCCTACTGAGGTGCAGCATTTTATNGCCAGTNANATGGANTTGTCTGTTTCGAAAGTAAATAGTGTTCTTACGTTTTATTCTTTCTTTTCGACAAAGCCGAAAGGNAAATATACTATTTCTGTTTGTCTNGGAACAGCCTGCTATGTTCGTGGAGGTAAAGAGGTGCTGAATAAACTGAAAGATGAATTGGGTATAGATGTGGGCGAAACTACTCCGGACAAGAGGTATTCACTTACTGTGATGCGTTGCATAGGCTCTTGTGGACTTGCTCCGGCTATGACTATCAATGGCAAGGTGTATAAACAGGTTAATCCCAATAGAATAAAACGAATATTGGGAACTTTGAAATAAGCCAAAGAAAAATCTAATCAATAAATCTATGAAAATCAATACAATCAAAGATCTTGAATCGATAAAGAATGATTTTCTAAACAAAGAGAAAGCATTTCAGTTTACCGCTCATATTTGTTATGGCGCGGGTTGTATATCTTCTGATTGCAAGAAATTCAAGGAGGCGTTTGAGCAGGCTCTCGAACAGGAGCACCTACAATCGAAAGTGAGAATAAAGCTGACTGGATGCATGGGAGCATGTACTTTGGGGCCTACTTTAATCATCAATCCAGGCAATACTTTATATTGCAATCTTAATCCTGCAAGTGCTTCATTTATTGTGAATGAACATATTAAAGAAGGGAGAATTGCCGAAAAATTCTGCTATAAGAACCCTGAAACCGGCGAAGTAATTCCTGATTTAAATGAAATACCATTCTTTAAGCATCAGAAAAAGATTGTACTTCAGAAATGTGGAACTATTGACTATGCATCAGTTGACGAATATATCGCTCATGATGGATATTTTGCATTGGCTAAAGCGCTTACCATGAATCCAATAGATGTTGTTGATGAAATTAAGAATTCAGGATTACGTGGTCGTGGTGGTGGTGGCTTCCCAACAGGAAATAAATGGGAAATGGCAAATAAGGTAAGTAGCGATCTGAAATATCTTATTTGTAATGCAGATGAAGGCGATCCGGGTGCATTCATGGATAGAAGTCTGCTTGAAGGAGATCCTCATTCGGTGATAGAAGGTATGTTGATTGCCGGTTATGCTATTGGCGCTTCAAAAGGTGTAGTCTATATAAGGGCTGAGTATCCTATTGCAATTGAAAGATTGACAATGGCTATCAAAGCATCACAGGAACTAGGAATTCTTGGGGATAATATTTTGGGAAGTAAGTTTAGTTTTGATATTGTAATCAGAATTGGGGCTGGAGCTTTTGTTTGCGGAGAAGAGACTGCATTGATGGAATCGGTGGAAGGAAAGAGGGGAGAGCCTCGTCAGAAACCTCCTTATCCGGTGCAGAGTGGTTTGTTTGGAAAGCCTACGGTTATCAATAATGTAGAAACATTGGGCAATGTTGCTCAAATTATATTAAATGGTTCAAAATGGTTTTCTTCTATTGGAACAGAGAAAAGTAAGGGTACAAAGGTGTTTGCTCTGGCCGGAGCTATTGTGCACAAAGGGCTAATTGAAGTTCCGATGGGTACTACGCTCGGTGAGATACTTTTTGATGTAGGTGGAGGTATTCCAAGAGGAAAATTATTCAAGATGGCACAAACCGGAGGCCCATCGGGTGGTTGTCTTACTGCTGAGCATCTTAATACTCCTATTGATTACGAATCTCTGACAAAACTAGGGGCAATTATGGGCTCTGGTGGTTTGATATGTACCGATGAAGATACTTGTATGGTTGATATGGCTCGTTTCTTTATGGATTTTGTTCAGGATGAATCGTGTGGAAAGTGTGTTCCATGCCGTATCGGAACAAAACGGATGCTCGAAATTCTGGAAAGAATTACATGTGGAGAGGGAAAAGAAGGGGATGTTGAGCTTTTAATTGAATTGGGTGAATCAATCAAGGATTCAGCTATTTGCGGTTTAGGACAAACAGCTCCCAACCCTGTTCTTAGCACAATTAAATATTTCAGGCACGAGTATGACGAGCACATAAAGATGGACTATTGTAGGGCCGGAGTTTGTGGCAGTCTTTTCCTTGCTCCTTGTCAGAATGCCTGTCCTGCAAAGGTAAATGTTCCTGGCTATGTTGCATTGATAGCTGTGGGAAGAGTGCGAGATGCCTATAACCTTATCCGTCAGGAAAATCCATTTCCATCTATTTGTGGTAGGGTTTGTACTCATCCATGCGAGAGTAAATGTCGCCGTGCCCAGATTGATGATCCTATTGCAATTGCCGACTTGAAACGCTATGCTGCCGATTTTGTATATAATTCAGGAGAGCCTTTGGTAACTCTCAGTTTTCCTAAGAATGGAAGTTCTGTAGGAATTATTGGTGCCGGCCCGTCCGGATTGACTTGTGGCTATTATTTGTCACGGCTTGGCTATACTGTTGATATATACGAGGAGAAAGATGTTGCAGGTGGAATTTTGGCTTACGGAATTCCTGAATATAGGTTACCAAAAGAAGAATTGAAAAAGGAAATCGACGCAATTGTTCAGTCGGGAATTAATATTATCTACAACACAAAGGTTGGAAAGGATATAACATTCAGTGAATTGAAAGAAAAATATAATGCGATATATATTTCAATAGGTACACAGCTTTCCCGAAAAATTGGTATAGAAGGAGAGGAAAAGGGAGGAGTGTATCACGGACTCGATTTCCTTAGAGATATTAGTCTGAACAAAAAAGTAAAAGTGAAGGGAATTGTTGCTGTTATTGGAGGTGGTAATACAGCCATTGATGCAGCAAGATCGGCTCTTCGCCTTGGAGCTAAAGAGGTACATATACTCTATAGAAGGAAAATGGAGGAGATGCCTGCCGACAGAAGGGAAATAGAAGATGCAATAGAAGAAGGAGTAATCTTGCACGAATTAGTTGCTCCGGTTCGTTTTGTGGGTGATGGAAAGGTTACAGGTATTGAATGCGTAAAAATGATACCCGGAAAGTTTGGAAAAGATGGCAGGCGGATACCGGTTGAGGTAATAAACTCTACGTTTATGATGGATATTGATATGGCTATTCCGGCAGTGAGTCAGTATTCCGATTTACCTTTTATTCCAAAGGGTGAGGTTGGAGTAACTGATTGGGGAACATTTATCGTTGATCCGGAATCGCAGATGACCACTCAACCTGGAATTTTTGCAGGTGGAGATATTGCCCGTGGCTATGATGTCGTGATTACAGCCATTGCTGATGGTAAAAATGCAGCAAGATCTATTGATAAATATTTAGGCGGAACAGGAAAATTAAATATTGGTGAGCCGATAGAAATACCGACAAGAGGAGTGGATGAAGGAATTACAGTTGAACATGAACGGTTTAAAATGCAATCTCTTGATCCGAAAGAACGGGAAGGCAACTTTGATGAGGTGCGGTTAGGGTATCACAAACTTAACGCTATAGCCGAATCAATGAGATGTTTAAGATGTTCTGATCGTAATACTGATCGTAGTTCGGAAGATTAAAAAGCTAAAATTAAGTACTATGATAAACCTGATAATAAATGATAAAGCAGTCCAGGTAAAAGAGGGAACTACCATTTTTGAAGCTGCAAAACAGAATCATATCTTAATCCCTCACTTCTGTTATATGGAGAATGTACATCAGATTGGATCGTGCCGTATCTGTGTTGTTGAAGTGGAAGGCGCTAAAAATCTGATGGCATCGTGTGTAACCGAAGCTAAAGAAGGAATGGTTATCCATACCAATTCGGAAAGAGTACGCAATGTAAGAAAAGTAATCTATGAGCTGATGCTTTCAGATCATCCTAAGAATTGCCTTACTTGCTGGAGAAATCAAAATTGTGAACTGCAGGAACTAGGTAATTTAATTCAGGTTGATGAGTATAGGTATGAAGGTGCCAAATCAAAAGAATTTGTAGACAGCTCCAGTCCGTCAATTGTTCGCGATAGTTCAAAGTGTGTTCTTTGTCGCCGATGTGTAACTGTGTGTAACCAAGTTCAGGGAGTTTGTCTCATGAATCCACATCATCGTGGCTTTTCTACATTTATAGGGCCATCGGAAGATGAGCTTTTGGGAGAATCAATTTGCACCAACTGTGGTCAGTGTGTTTTGGTATGTCCTGTTGGAGCCTTGAAAGAGAAAGACTCAACACAAGAGGTATGGGAAGCCCTGTATGATAAATCCAAAACTGTTATTGTACAGACAGCTCCGGCCGTGCGTGCAGCTCTAGGAGAATTGTTTGGTTATGAACCCGGTACATTGGTTACTGGTAAAATGGCTTCGGCCTTACACAATATAGGTTTTAAGTTTGTTTTTGATACCAATTTTGGTGCCGACCTTACTATCATGGAGGAAGGATCTGAATTTCTTGAAAGATTAAAAGATATGTTCTCTACTAAGAAAAAAGAGGCTGTTCTCCCAATGATTACCAGTTGCAGTCCGGGCTGGATAAAGTACGTAGAACATCATTATCCTGATCAGTTGGCTCATCTGTCTAGTTGTAAATCTCCTCACATGATGCTGGGAGCATTAACTAAATCTTATTTTGCAGAAAAGGTTGGTATTGATCCAAAATCTATTTTCATGGTATCAGTTATGCCTTGCACGGCTAAAAAGTTTGAGATTATTCGTCCGGAGATGTATAATGACGGATTGGCAAATGTAGATGCAGTGATTACTACCCGTGAGTTGGGACGAATGATTAAAGACGCCGGAATTGATTTTAGAAATCTACCGGATGGAACGTTTGATAGTCCGTTGGGATTGTCTTCTGGTGCTGCCGATATATTTGGTACAACCGGTGGTGTAATGGAAGCAGCTTTACGTACAGTATATGAGTTAGTTACGGGTTGTGAACTTCCTACAGAAAAGCTTCACTTAAAGCCTCTTATGGGATTAAAAAGAATTAAGACAGCAGAACTAAAGATAGAAAAACCATTACCGGAGTTTAATTTCCTGGCAGGAGTAACCTTAAGAGTTGCCGTTACAAGCGGGTTGATAGGTGCAGCTGAATTAATGGAAGAAATAAAGAACGGCACGAGTACATATCATTTCATTGAAGTAATGGGGTGTCCCGGAGGATGTATCAGCGGAGGCGGACAACCACGACCTGTAAATGATGCATACAGGATGAAGAGACTCGATGCTATTTACAGAGAGGATGAAGGGAAAACTTTACGAAAATCACATGAAAACCAAGATATAAAGATGTTATATCGTGAGTTCCTTGGTGCACCTCTCGGACATAAGTCGCACGAACTGCTTCATACAGTTTATACGCAACGAAAAAAAGAGTAAACAATATTCTTTTGGATATACTATTCATTATTTATTCAATATTAAGCTATATACCATCTTGAAGATAATAAATGAGGATAACTTTTATACCTATAATATCAGATAATTAATTAAATTAAATTTCTTTATTAATAAGTCGAAGTTTGAGTGCTTATTTTCTTGTTTGTTTGTTTAGTTGAGAATATATTTTTAGTATATTTGCCAGATATAATAAATTATATCCTTTTAAACAAAGAAAAATAACATGAAAAAACTCTTTTCGATTATCCTGATTTGTTCGTGTTTAACGTGCGGAAGTACGATGAAAGCGGGCAATTACGACCTAATTCCTCTTCCAAATTCATTGGTACAGAGTGAAGGACGTTTTGTATTGAATGATAAATGTGAATTTATTGTTCAGAAGGGACTGGACAGTAAGTTTACTAAGGTGGCAGAAGATTTTGCAAAACAATTGAATCTTACTTCTGGCATTAATGTTAAGGTAAGTACTAAAGCTGCTAAGAAAGCTGCTAGTAATACTATCACTGTTGTTCTGAACAAAAAAGTTCCGGCAGAAGGCTATAAATTAGACGTTGAAAAAGACAAGGTTCTTATTGAAGCATCTGCACCCGAAGGTTTCTTTCACGCTATTCAGACAGTTAAACAATTGCTTCCTGCTGCTGTTTTTGGTAAATCATTGGTGAAGGACCAGAAATGGGAGCTTGCCTGTGCCAAAATCAGCGATGCTCCTCGTTTTAGTTACAGAGGTATGCATCTTGATGTATCACGTCATTTTTTTAGTGTTGATGAAGTGAAAAAGTATATTGATGTACTGGCTTTGCATAAATTGAATAAATTTCATTTCCATCTAACTGATGACCAGGGATGGAGAATTGAAATTAAAAAATATCCGGAACTTACAACCATTGGAAGTCAGCGTGCTTACACAATGGTGGGTAAAAACTGGGGAAGTTCTGATGGTAAACCTCATGGAGGATTTTATACTCAGGAACAAATTAAAGAGATTGTGAAGTATGCACAAGATCGTTTTATCACAATTATTCCTGAAATTGACCTTCCAGGACACATGGTAGCAGCTTTGGCTAGTTATCCTAGCCTTGGTTGTACAGGCGGTCCTTACAAGGTTTCTACAGAATGGGGAGTGCTTGATGATGTATTATGTGTAGGAAAAGAAGAAACATTTACTTTCCTTGAAAATGTGCTGACCGAAGTTATGGAACTATTCCCTTCTAAGTATATTCATATTGGAGGTGATGAATGCCCAAAAGTTCGCTGGGAAAAATGTCCGGTTTGTCAGGCAAAGATTAAGGAACTTGGTTTGAAAGCAGATGAAAAGCATTCTGCTGAGGCTAAATTACAAAGTTATACAATGACTCGTATCGAGAAATTCCTGAACGATAAAGGCCGTATGATTATTGGATGGGATGAAATACTCGAAGGTGGTCTTGCTCCTAATGCAACAGTAATGTCATGGAGAGGAATGGAAGGCGGTATAGAAGCTGCTCGCCAGGGACATGATGTAATTATGACTCCAGGTTCTCACTTGTATTTCGACCATTATCAATCTCTTGATCCTAGAGAACCACTTGCTATCGGAGGATTCTCTCCTGTAGAAAGAGTTTACTCATTTGAACCGGTTCCTGCTGAATTAACCAAAGAAGAAGCAAAACATATTCTTGGTCCTCAGGCTAATTTATGGACCGAATATATTGAATCGGAAGCTTATCTTGAATATATGCTGCTACCTCGTTTAGCTGCATTAAGCGAAGTACAATGGACAAATGCTGATAAGAAAGACTATGCAAGTTTTACTTCACGCATTGGCCACATTGCAGAGATTTATGATGCAATGGGAATGAATTATGCTAAGCATATTTTTGAAGCAACTCCTTCTTATGCTGTAAATACAGAAAAAGGATGCGTGGAAGTTACTTTAAAAACAATTGGTGATGCTCCAATTTATTATACAATAGACGGAACAGAGCCTACTGTAAATAGTACTAAATACACAGCTCCGGTTGAAATTCCTTATTCTTGTACACTTAAAGCAATGGTAGACAGAAAGAATATGAAGCTGCGTAATGTAGAAAAAACATTCTCTTTCACTAAATCTACAGCAAAGAAAGCAACATTGAGCACAACACCAAGCAAGAAGTTTGAATGTAATGGTGCTGCTACTTTGGTAGATGGTATCCGTGGTGGTAAAAGCTACAATGATAGTTGGGTAGGTTTCCAGGCCGAACCAATGAATTTAGTTATCGATTTAGGAGAAAACACAAACGTTAAATCTGTTCGTTTAGGNACCAACTCTGCNAAAGGCGACTGGGTNTTCCCTCCAAAAGATATCACTGTTTACCTTTCTGCTGATGGTCAGAATTTCAAAGAAGCTGCAAAACTAGTTCTTCCGGAAGCTCAAAAAGGAGATAAGGACGGAGTAAATGATTATACTCTTGGTTTTGCTCCAACACAAGCTAAATTTGTGAAAGTAATCGTTAATAACGTTACTTCTATGCCTCAATGGCATGGTGGAAAAGGCAAAGCTGCTTATGTATTTGTAGACGAAGTATGTGTTGAATAATATTTCAGAAAAAATAAAAAAGCTAAGGGCGCTCAATGGTTGTTGGGCGCCCTTTCTTTTAACTTATACTAGAGGATTATATAAATTAAATCAGAATATTATCTGTTGTTTGTATTTACTCCTTCCACTTGATTCTCTTCATTATTATTGTTTAAATCATCATTTGTAATTCCTTTCTTTGCTTTCTTTGCGGCTGATGTTTTGAGAGTTCCAAATCTGTATGACAGACTTATTCTGAAATCGCGTGCATTGATATAATTTACATTCTTCATAGTAAAACTCCTGTCGTTTGTTCTGCTTGTATATTCTTTTGTTTTCCAGAATGGATCAGAGCAAGTGAGAGATACCGATAATTTTTTGTTCAGGAAATCTTTGCTAACTGAAAAACTGGTAAAATAGAATGCCGTTGTTTTTCCCTGCAGACTAACTCTTGGGGCAAAGTAACCTCCATTAATATTCAAACGGAAGTTTTTGGGAAACGTATATTGAAGACCAGTATAGCAATTGTAAAAGAATCCATTATTGCTCAGTTTATCTGTTGATGATGTAGCATCACTTTTCATGTTTACATAGAATGCGCCTCCGTTTATTATAAGATTGAAGTTCTTGAAAGCATTCCAGTTACCATACAAATTAAAACTGGTTTGTTGACTATGACCAATATTGTCGTAGGTAGTTTGACTTACATTTGGCTTATTGGGGTCAATAAATGTGTAGCTTTCTATTCCATTGTTCTCGAAACGATAACTTAGACCAAGATTAATATTAAGCTTTGGAGTGAATCTACTGTAATTCAAATTCAGGTTATGGCTTTTTTCGGGGTTAAGTTTTGGATTACCATAGCTTATGTTTTCAGGATCTGTATCATTTATATACGGATTCAGGTTTCTAATGCCGGGACGGCGAATACGCATGGAGTATCCAAAGCGGATTTGCTCTGAAGGATTTTTCATATACGAAACAGTTGCCGAAGGGACTAAATTGGAATAGCTGACATGGAAATTCATATCGGGAGAAAGAACGTATTTCACTTTCTGGGTAGTGCTTTCTTCTCGTACTCCGGCTTTAATTCCAAACTTTTTTATCTTGATGTCGTAACTGATATAAGCAGAATAAATTTCCTGTGTGTGCTTAAAGTCGTAAGACGGATCAATTACCAAAGTATCATTTTGCCAACGTTCTGTTTCACTATTACTTTTACGGAGAATAAACTTTAAACCGGCTTCAAGCTTTTGCCCCTGCCATGTGGGACGTGTATAGTCAAGCTGCATTGTATGCTCATTTGTTGAGGCTTTATTTACGTTGTTTTGAGTACGTGCCAGAAATAGGGGAACAGCACCCGATAAGTTTTTTAATAAAGTGTTGCTTTTACTATCGTTAGGGTTGTTGTCGAATTTGTAAGAAACAGTAAGAAGTTCGTCTTTGCGATGAGTAGAGCGCTGGTAGTCTACATTTATGTCTGTTGAACCAAACGTCCTTGTTGATTTGCTGTATCTGTCATAACTGTAATAAGGGTTATATTCAGCACCTTTCATTTCAACCATATAGTCTGAAATACCAGTCATATTTCCATTAAACCTTTCGACAGACAAGCTTACAAGATTAAGTGTGTCTATCTCGTAACTGGCCTCTACGGTACCAAACTGAAACGGTCCTTTATTCTTTGAACGCCCGTTCTGAGTCATGTATTTCTCTATGTTATTTACCTGATTTGTACGTTCTAGATAAGAATCATTGTAAGGCGTGTTGATGTGATTGTAATTGTAGTTTGCAGTAATACCAAACTTTCCCATTTTTAGAGATAAATAAGCTCCTCCACCCATGCGTCCCTGTGTGCTGGCATTACTCCGAATGGTCGCTGTATATCCTTCAATTCCGCTTTTTACAGTAATGATATTAATAATGCCCCCAACGCCTTCAGCATCATACTTGGCTCCTGGATCAGTTATTACTTCAACACTCTTAATGGAATTGGCAGGCATACTTTTCAGAACATCGCTCGGATTATTGCTAATCATGTTGGAAGGCTTGCCATTCAGGTATATTTTAAAGTCGGACGAACCTTTCAGCTGAATATTATCTTCATTGTCCACCGTAATCATTGGTATCTTACGAAACATTTCCAACGTGTTGCTGGTNTTAGCNTCCGGGTCGTTTTCAATACTGTAAGTCAGCTTATCTATTTCAACCTTTACTAAAGGCTTTTGTGCCACAACCACAACTTCATTTAGTAGTGCTGAAGTTTCAGTCATAAATATAGAACCCAAAGATACCTGTTTTTGATTTGAGGTAAGAGAAAACCTTTTTACTGCTGGCTTCATGCCAACAAACTGTATAGCAATAGCATAATTGCCGGGCGAAGCATTAAAAGAAGCCGTGAAATTTCCGTTATTATCACTTACCACCACCTTTAGCGGATTTTGTGGTGAGCGTGCTGCGGCTATACTAAGCGTGGCATATTGTACCCCCTGACCGGATATAGAATCAATAACAGTTCCTTTAACTGTATATCCTGTCGGTTGGTCTGTTCTTCTCTGAAGCGTTTGAGCCACGTTGCTTAGTACGGAAATTAGCAGGAAAAGAAAAAAACAAATACTCCTCATATTTCCGTTATAATTTAGTTATTGGTAATGAATATACTGACGCTTCTTAAATAACATTTTAAAAATCAATTTGTTCGTCTCACAATATCAATAAAATAGAGTTTAAAAAGTAATATCTAAATATTTATGTTTTTGGTGTGATTTTTTAAATAAATAGTATATATTTGTACGTTATTATTGAAGAATAGAAAGTGATGAAACAATTTACAGAANTGNTTGAGTATGCNTTGAAGGCNCCGTCCGGACANAATACNCAGCCNTGGANNTTTAAGTTAACAAGTAAAGGTCTTGATATTTATCCTGATTTTAGTCGTTCATTGTCTGTGGTGGATGGCAATAACAGAGAGTTGTATATTAGTTTAGGAACTGCAACAGAGAATCTTTGTATTGCCGCACGTCATTTCGGGTATCAGGATAGTGTAAGCATTCTTACAGATACCACTGGTGAATATTATGTTCATGTAGAATTTGAGAAAGCTGATAAAACATATTTGGATTCTCTTTTCGAGCAGATCAATAAAAGGCAGACCAACAGACGAATTTATACTAGCAGACCTTTGGCTAAGGATACTTTGAAAGTTCTAAAAGAAGTACAGTTAGAGTATGGGGTACATGTTCACTTGTTTGAGAAAAAAGATGCTGAATTTAATCTGTTGAAAGAGTTTGTTTACAGAGGTAATGAAATGCAGATGACAGACAGTGCCTTTAAAAAAGAACTTACCAACTGGATACGACTAAATAAAAAGCAGGTTCTTAAATATAAAGACGGACTGACGTATGCTGTTATGGGTTCGCCATCGGTCCCTTCATGGATAGGAAAACCAATCATGAATTTTGTTTTGACTCCTGAAGCACAAAACAAATCGGATAAGAAGAAAATTGAATCTTCATCTCTGCTGGCTCTTTTTACTGTTGAAAATAGTACGCCTTTAGATTGGATTGCTTTAGGACGCTCGCTTGAAAGATTCCTGCTAGAATCTACATTGTTGGGAGTAACCAATGCTTATTTAAATCAGCCATGTGAGGTGAATTCGCTTGCCGATGAAATGAGAACCAAGCTTGATATAAATGGAGAATATCCAATGTTGCTTGTTCGCCTTGGACATGCTGTTTCTATGCCTTACTCGCCAAGAAAAGAGGTTATTGATATGGTCTTTAATTAAAAACAGGCTTTAACTAGACGTTTATTAATTACATCTCAGGCAGTATTGAATAATTTGTATAAACAGACCTATGTTTTACATAATAAAAAAAGATAGAAAGCTTTTCCTTTCTATCTTTTTTATAATAAGACTATTTTAAAGAATTATCCTTTTACTTCTTTTTTAGCTGCTTTTTTAACTTCACCTTTAGCATCTTTACATGCTTTTTTGCAATCTTTCTGGCATTCTTTTGAACAAGCTTTAGCATCTTTGCTAGCTACTTTTGCGTCTTTGCAAGCTTCTTTACATGCAGCTTTGCATTCTTTTTTTCCAGCTTTTGCCATTTTAGCAGCATCTTTACAACATGCCTTTGCGTCTTTGCATTCAGCCTTAGCATCTTTACATTCTGCTTTTGCTTCTTTACAACATTCTTTAGCTTTGTCTTTTTGTACTGTAGCAGTCTTCTCAGCTTTTTCTACTTTTTTTGATACTGTTTGTGCGTTTGCAGTGAAGCTAACAGCTGCAATGAATGCAGCAAATAAAATAATTTTTTTCATATCCGTTGTTTTTAATTTAGTTATCAGCCTGATTTCTCACTTTGTCTAAAAGTGTTTGTTTAATGCAGACTTCAGAGTGTGAAAATACAAAATAAATTGAAATAGTAAATAGTAATGCTCAAAAAATAGATGAGTTTTTTTTGTAAATTATGATTTGTTAAATTATA
>JGI20225J20221_1001996_pt1 | contig 25247 bp, 25 predicted proteins | sample BioMet4_FD_20221 | JGI IMG/M metagenome (IMG submission 20221)
CCCATTGGGCTGGGCGCACATTCTACTGACTGGCGAATATCTTTGGCCCAAGGAACCGAAAGCTTAGGGTGTCATTTCGCCCTCAGCCGGAACCGACCCCAGTAATTATCGTAGCAGTGCGCCAAGACGAAATCGGTGGGCCGATCGAGCCCTGCATCTGCAAGGATGTCTTCGATGAGTACGCCCTCCCAGGCGGTATCCAGCTTGGACCAGGACGTGACGCAGTGAATGTCTCGGGTCATCTTGGTCTTCGGTAGGGCGTTGAACTCGCTCCAGTTCCACACTTTGACGGGCTTCGGACCGATCTTGACGGTGAATTTCCAATCGGAGGGCTCCACGCTCGGCGTTGGCCCGGCCGTCAGAACAGGGAAATTCTCCACGAGATGCTGACCCGGCGGTATCCGATCGGACTGGTCGCCGCCTGGACCGCGGCCTGTGAAACCTCTGGTGACCATAGCGAAACCCCCTTGCTTGTCACGACAGACCAGAACCTGATTCAGTTCAGAATTCTGTAAAAGATCTTTGCGCGCACAACCGCCGAACGAGCCAATTCACTGAAAATCAGAATACCGGATTCTCTATTAGCGTAGAGAAAAGTGTTGGACCATTTTGAGTCGTGGTTATGCGTGAAGACTATAGCGTCAGTCCAGTATGATTTCCCAATACCCTGTAGCTATAGTTTCGATAGCTTCGAATCGGCATTGCAGGCGTATCCCCGTCAGCGGATTTCGAGCGGACGCCGTCGCTTGCCAACGTTGGTGTGAGACCGGCGGGCGAGATCGCCCCTGCCAACGCGACCGCTGAGAGGTCGACTCCTCAACCGCTTGGGCGCTTATCGCCTCCATCCGGATGCTCACCCGCCGAACAGCAATAAACCGCTATTTTCGATAAACTTCTGAATCCGGCTCCGAGGTATGGAAACTATGTCGTACCGCTATTGGATATGTTGCGCGCATACCTTCATAGTCTGACACGCGAAATCTTTAAATCCTGAGTATATTTCGGAAGAAATTTCGATCTGATCGATAAGACTTCAGGATACAGCAAGCTGGAGACACCGATGAAAGCCGTTGGTTACAAGGTTCCGGGACCCATCGCCGAGGACGCCTCTCTGGTCGACATTGATCTGCCTCGGCCTGTCGCTGAAGGAGGCGATATCCTGGTTGAGGTGAAGGCTGTCTCGGTCAACCCGGTCGACTACAAAATCCGCAGCAGCACGCCGCCCGCTGATGGCGATTGGAAAGTGCTGGGATGGGATGCGGCCGGGATCGTGCAAGAGGTCGGCCCCGACGTGACGCAGTTCGCGGTAGGCGACGAGGTCTATTATGCCGGATCGCTCATAAGGCCTGGCACCAATGCGGAGTTCCATCTCGTCGACGCCCGGATCGTCGGTCGTAAACCCGCGTCGCTCGACTGGGCGGAAGCGGCGGCGCTGCCACTCACGACGTTGACGGCCTGGGAAGCCATGTTCGATCGCCTGGACGTGACGAAGCCCGTTCCCGGGGCGGCGGCGATCCTCATCATCGGTGGTGCGGGTGGGGTCGGGTCGATCGCCATCCAGATCGCTCGACAGCGCACGGATCTCATCGTCATCTCCACCGCCTCTCGGCCGGAAACCCAGGAGTGGGTTAAAGGGCTTGGGGCTCATCATGTCATCGACCACTCTCGGCCGCTCGCGCCACAGATTGCCGAGCTCAACATCGGCGCTCCCGCTTTCGTGTTCTCGACCACGCATACCGAGCAGCATGCATCCGACATCGCCGAACTGATCGCCCCGCAAGGACGGTTCGGATTCATCGACGATCCCAAGGCGCTCGACGTCATGCTGTTCAAGCGCAAGGCAGTGTCGATCCACCACGAGCTGATGTTCACACGGTCGCTCTACGGCACGCCCGACATGGATGAGCAGGGCAAGATCCTCAATTCGCTGGCGGTGCTGGTGGACGACGGCAAAATTCGCACGACGCTAACCGAAAAATTGTCGCCAATTAATGCCGCCAATCTGAAGACGGTGCACGCACTGATCGAAAGTGGCGCGGCAAGAGGCAAGATTGTCCTCGAAGGCTTCTGATGACTGCCACCGCCGAACGTCTTTTCTAACCTCAAGAACGCCGGACGGATTACGCCACGGCGAAGGAAATTTCATGACGAAATCCATTGCCACCGCCTCGATCAACCGCGAAACCGCCGTCGCCCTCATCGACGCGGCGATCGCCGCGGCACGTACAATCGGCATCCCGGCTGCGGTCGCCGTCGTCGACGCCACCGGTAACCTGCGCGCGTTCGAGCGCACTGATGACGCGCCGTTTCTCACCGTCGATGTTGCCATCGACAAGGCTTGGAGTTCCGCCTCGTTTGGGTACCCCACCCATGTCTGGAACGACTATGTTTCGAACGATCCAAAAGTGGCGCCGCTGGCCTATCGCCCCCGGATGGTCGCTGTCGGCGGAGGCTATCCGATCCTGGAAGACGGGAAGTTGATCGGCGGGATCGGCATCTCCGGAGGCAACTATCAGCAGGATCAGGATGCGTGCGTCGAGGCACTCACGAAAATCGGGTTCGAGCTGCCAGCCTGACGACTTTAAGGCCATCGCCAGCGGCGGTGGCCTGCAGATGCGACCTTATGAAAGACTTTAAGATGGAAGCGTTCGTCGTCTTCACCCGCGAAGAAACCACCGATCCGGAAGAACTCGCAACCTATTCTGCAGGCGTCGGCCCATCGTTCGATGGCCACGACGTAACCTTTCTCGCCGCTTATGGCGCGATGGAGCATTTGGAGGGGCCGCCCGTCGAAGGGGCCGTAATTTTGCGGTTCCCGACGATGCAGGCCGCCCGTGATTGGTATCATAGCCCCGCCTACCAAACCATCGCTGCGCACCGTTTTGCCGGTTCCCGCTATCGCGCCTTTGTCATTGAGGGGCGGCGGTGACACACCGACGGAAGAACGGCGGGGCTGGCCACGAGGTATCGGTCGGCGAACTCGCATCCTACAACCTGTAGGGGATCAAGGCGGTGAGGTTCGCGTGCCATCGCCACACGCGACCACTCATCGGACTTCTGCATCGGAATTGGAGGATCAGATGAGCGTCGACGAACGACAAGCCCCCGAGCTGCGGGTGCAGAGATGGATTGGCGCGGATGGAGAAAGCATCGCGCCGCTCAAGCTGTCGGATCTCGGCACCGGCCCGAAAGTCCTCTTCGCCTTCCAGCACTGGTGCCGTGGCTGCCATTTGCATGGATTTCCGACGCTACAAAGGTTGCATGGTGCATTGAGCGCCAAGGGCGTGGGCTTCGCGGTGATCCAGACCGTCTTCGAAGGAGCGGATGAGAACACCTTCGAGAAGCTGCGCGTGAACCAGCTCAAGTATGCGCTTCCTGTCGCGTTCGGTCAGGACGAGCCACCTGCCGGCGCGACGCTTCCCACCTTCATGGAGGACTACCGCACGCGGGGAACGCCCTGGTTCTCCGTGATGGACGCTGGCGGCCGCATCGTATTCTCGGACTTCCATCTCGACGCCGATCAGCTCGTGAAGGGACTGGAGCTGGTGTAACCGATGCGGCGCTGGGTCATCCTGATTGCCACCCATCTCGCGATGCTCGCCATGGGCTTCGCGGGCGGTGTCTACACGCTGCCGATCCTGACCGCCCCCCAGGCCCCGGACGCGGCGGCCTTGCGGACCATCTCAGCCGAGACGCTCTACGCAGGGCGTCTGGCCCGCGATCTCAAAGGCAGCGACCTGCTTCACTGGGGGGAAGGCGAGATCCGGGTCTCGCGCGACCGTATCGCCCATATCGGGCGCCTCGCCCCTGGTCCCGACTACAAGCTCTACCTCGCACCACGTTTCGTCGACACGAAGGAGGCCTTTCTCCTAATCAAGGACAGATCAGTCCGCGTGGGCGATGTGAAGACGTTCAACGGCTTCATCGTCGAGGTGCCTGCCGGCATCGATGTCCGTGACTACAACACGGTCGTCATCTGGTGCGAAGCATTCGACCAGTTCATCAGTGCGGCAGAGTATCAACCCTCAAGTCAGGCCCGAGAACGAGCCCGGCGATGGATACCATGAGGTCGGCGGGCAAGCGCGGCCTCGTTCTCGCGCCGGTGGCGGCGCTGCTGCTGAGCGTCGCCGCTCTGCTGCTGGGCAATGGCCTGCTGAGCACGCTCCTGATCGTGAGAGCCGGCCATAAGGGGTTCTCGACCGGCGCGATCAGCGCGATGATGTCCTTCTATTTCGCGGGTTTCACGATCGGCGCGCTCGTGTTGCCACCGATCATCGTCTCCGTGGGACATGTCAGAACCTTCGCCGGCTTCGCGGCCATTGCCTCGATGACCGCCCTTCTCCATGTGGCGTTCGTGGAGCCGATCGCCTGGATGCCGCTTCGCCTGATTACCGGCTTCGCCTACGCGGGCATGATCCTCGCAACGGAGAGTTGGCTCAACGCCCACGCATTGCCATCCACACGCGGGCAGCTCCTGTCGATATTCGGAGTTGTCTCTATGGGCTCATGGGCAATCGGGCAGGCGTTACTCAACATCGCACCGCCCGCCGACGTGACATTGTTCCTCATCGTGTCGCTGCTGATATCAGCGGCGGTGGTTCCGATCACCTTGCTGCCCAGTCATCCGCCGGCCCAGGTGGAACAGGAATGGGTCGCGTTCAGGGACCTCGTCCTCGTATCACCTCTCGCTGCGGCTGGCGCTTTCCTGGCCGGCCTGGCTATCGGTGGTTTCTGGGGCATGGGCGCGAACTTCGCCCAGAGCATCGGCCTCGATGTGGGCGGTATCTCCGCCTTCATGGCTGCGGTTCTTGGTGGAACGCTCGCCTTCCATTGGCCACTCGGTTGGCTTTCGGATCGAGTGCCCCGGAATCTTGTCATCGCCGGTGCGGCGCTGGCGTCCGCAGCGTCTGCCATCGGCGTAGCGTTGGCGGTGGAAGCGCCTCTGCCGCTGCTCCTTGCGGCAGGTGCGCTGTTCGGCGGCTTTGGCATCCCGATTTATTCGTTGTGTCTCGCCGTCGCAAACGACGATCTTCCGGCCGGTCGGCTACTCGGCACCGCGCGCGGGCTTCTGTTGCTCAACGGGATCGGGACAGCCGCTGGCCCCCTAATAGGAGCAGCTGCAATGAATATCGTCGGCCCTGGCGGCCTGTTCCTTTATGCGGCGGCGTTGCTCACGCTCCTGGCAGTGCTGGCCATCGCCCGCAGGCAGCCGAGGCGCGCCAACCAGGCCAAGGCGGCCCCCCGTTCTCCGAGCACGCCGATGATAACCGGATCTCTCGATACGATGATATGCATGGAGAAGCGGGCGCAGGGCGTGCGGGATTAGCGCGGCACGGCGCCTGCACGAACCGCGGGGTCAGGCGATGATAGCTGTTACGCGAATTTCGATACGCATGGTTGGAAGCCCCAGCGCTTCGATTCCCAACTGCGTCCAGATTGGAGCGCGGTCGGGCATGTAGTGGCGATACAGCTTGGCCATTGTTTCGTTGATCACGGGAGGGAATCCACCGACGTGATAGGAATTGACGTGGACCACATGCGGCCAGCGTGCTCCGGCGGTCGCGAGCGTCCGTTCCACGTTCTTGAACGCCTGCTCGATCTCTTCCTCAATCGACTCCGGAATGACGAGATCGTCGTTCCATCCGCCCTGTCCGGAGATCTCCACGCGGTCACCAATGCGCATTGCCTGAGAATAATGAAGCGCGTCATGCAGGCGCGTCCCGTATCCGGGGGTGATGAAGAATGAAGGTGTTGTCATGAGTTTGCCTTTGATGAGCCAGGTCAACGCGGCTGCAAGTGACCGTATGCATGCAGAAAGAGATGCAGGGCGTTCGGCACTAGCGCGCCGGCTGCGGTGGAGGGCTTTATTCCACGTCTTCTACGGTGAGGTCCCGGCCGTTGAACTGCACGGTCTCCCCGGCTCGGGCACCCTCGATCGCTTCGAAGATCGGCGCCATCGTGGAAATGCCCATGAGCTCACGCCCCTGACAGGTAAACTTGCTCGTTGACACCGCGATCACAAAGTGGCGGCCGGACAGCTTGACGACAGCGCCTTCGTTGACGGCCAACTTGGGGCCGAAATCGATCGTCCTGAGCTTTTCGAGTTTATTGGCGTAGTCATGGAGCGTGTCATCGAGCGCTTCAGCGAAGTCGCTCGCGACCTCGGCCTGAGCTAGTTCGTCGTTTTCGATCGGTTCGCTCCGATCGAGCCGAGCGGTAGAGACATAGTCCAGGTAGTTTTCGCGAGCGCTGTGCAACGCTGCTGTCTCCAGCAAGAGCATAGTTTCTCGTATGTGGTCCTTGTTCCAGTCCATAATCACCTCCTAATTTTCGATGTTCTTAAAGTTCAGCCTGCAGATGTGTGGGCCAGGATGGCCAGCCTTTCCGGCTAAGCGACACCGCTATTCGTCGCTGATGACGTCTTCGCCCTGGTATGGAACCCTGATCAGCCGAGGATCTCGAATGATGCTCGTGACGAGCCAGACATATTCCTGCTCGGCGGTATCGAAGCCGAGGATGCTGAAGGATTGGCCGAAAGGGCATGGCGGGAAGTCTGGAAAGCCCTCGCGCAGAACGTAACGCTCGGGATCGCTGTGAAACTCGCTCTTGTAGACTTTCCGTAGTCCGTGCTTGCTCGGCGCGTCCTGGTCACCTGCCGGTGCTGTTTCCCGATGCTCCACAAGGCGCTCGGACAAGTCGCGGGGGCAGATTTCGTGGAACACGTCGAAGGCGTCGATCAACAGGCCTTTATGCTCTGTCGCCGGATCGGTGATCGCGTAGATGTTGGAGGCATCTTCGCCGTCGTCCCCGCTCTCGAGGCGCAACGCCGCATCGACGCGAATGCTGCATGCATCGAGGGTTGACCCTAGTTCGAGATCGACGAGATTGCCGTCCTTGACGCGGTATTCGCGGTCATAGCCGTTGGCGATGAATGACTGGACTGCTTCTAGAACGTCGGTCACCTGGGAGGTCATGGAAGCACCTTCATCTTGAACTGGATTGGACACGCTCGCGCACAAAGCGCGCTGTGACTCGGCGGACGGAGAAGCTCGCGAAGTGCGTTACTCATAGCCACTTGGCCTTCTTGAAGCGCATGAACAGGAGAAGGCAGAACACCGCTATCACTCCGAGCACGACGAAGTAGCCATATGGCGTGTCCAGTTCCGGCATGTGCTTGAAGTTCATGCCATATATTCCGGCGATCGCCGTCGGGACCGTCAAGATCGCCGCCCAGGCCGCGAGCTGGCGAGTGACCACACCGATCCTTTGCGCTTCCAGAAGGCTGCTGGCCTCGAAGACCGTGGACAGGACAAGCAGGAGGCCGTCGACCATGGACTGCACGCGGTGGACATGGTCCGCGACGTCGTGGAAATATGGTGTCATTTCGGCGCTGATGCAGGGAAAGTGGCCGCGAACGAGCTTTCGCACCAGCTCGGCCATAGCCCCGAGCGTGCGCTGGAACCGCGTGAGTTCGGACCTTAGTTCGAAGATTCGCGCCACCTCTTCTGGCCCGAGGAAATCGTGCAGCGACCGTCGCTCCATCGCCAGGACGTCGTCCTCGATCATTTCGAAGATGGGCAGATACTGGTCGACCACTCGGTGCAAGATCGCGTGCAGCACATAGTCGACACCCTTGCCGAACTGCGTCGGCGATGCCTCGAGTTGCTCCCGAAGTTTGCCCAGCGCTCCGGCATTGCCGTGCCGCACGGTGATAAGGTGATTGTGACCGGTGAAGATCGCCATCTTGCCGTAGCTGATCCGGTCGCCGACCAGCTCGGCGGTCTGGGCGACGACGTACAACTCATCGTTGTAGACCTCGAGCTTGGGCGGGCACAGCGGGTGCATGGCGTTGTCGATCGCCAAAGGATGGAGGTTATACGTCGTCTGGATCGCGCTGAGTTCGTCTGCGGTGGGCTCGCTAAGCGCGATCCAGCAGAAGCCCGAGCGATTCTCGTTTAGTTCGACGTGCTCATCGAGCCTGATTTCACGGACTCGCTTACCTTCGTTGTAATAATATGCGGCGATAATGGTCATGCAGGNCCGATCCTTTGCGCTTCCAGAAGGCTGCTGGCCTCGAAGACCGTGGACAGGACAAGCAGGAGGCCGTCGACCATGGACTGCACGCGGTGGACATGGTCCGCGACGTCGTGGAAATATGGTGTCATTTCGGCGCTGATGCAGGGAAAGTGGCCGCGAACGAGCTTTCGCACCAGCTCGGCCATAGCCCCGAGCGTGCGCTGGAACCGCGTGAGTTCGGACCTTAGTTCGAAGATTCGCGCCACCTCTTCTGGCCCGAGGAAATCGTGCAGCGACCGTCGCTCCATCGCCAGGACGTCGTCCTCGATCATTTCGAAGATGGGCAGATACTGGTCGACCACTCGGTGCAAGATCGCGTGCAGCACATAGTCGACACCCTTGCCGAACTGCGTCGGCGATGCCTCGAGTTGCTCCCGAAGTTTGCCCAGCGCTCCGGCATTGCCGTGCCGCACGGTGATAAGGTGATTGTGACCGGTGAAGATCGCCATCTTGCCGTAGCTGATCCGGTCGCCGACCAGCTCGGCGGTCTGGGCGACGACGTACAACTCATCGTTGTAGACCTCGAGCTTGGGCGGGCACAGCGGGTGCATGGCGTTGTCGATCGCCAAAGGATGGAGGTTATACGTCGTCTGGATCGCGCTGAGTTCGTCTGCGGTGGGCTCGCTAAGCGCGATCCAGCAGAAGCCCGAGCGATTCTCGTTTAGTTCGACGTGCTCATCGAGCCTGATTTCACGGACTCGCTTACCTTCGTTGTAATAATATGCGGCGATAATGGTCATGCAGGCCTCGCAGGAATTCGCAGGCCACGCTGTACAGCCGGTCGCGCCAGCCCGCGTTCGAGCCATGCCTGCACGTTCGAATAGCTGCTTAGGCCGAGGATGTCGCCCGCTGCGTAGAATTCGACCAGCGCATTCACCCAGCCAAACGTCGCAATGTCCGCGATCGAGTAATCATCGACAATCCATTCGCGGCCCTCCAGCCGGTGATCCAGGACCCCGAGAAGACGCCTGGATTCATCAACAAAGCGCTGCCGAGGTCGCTTGTCCTCATAGTCCTTGCCGGCAAATCGCAGGAAAAAGCCTAGCTGTCCGAAGGTCGGCCCAACGCCCGACACCTGAAAGAACACCCAGGCCAGAGTCTCGTACCGCTGGGCGGGTGTTGTTGAGATGAGCTGCCCCGTCTTGTCGGCCAGATAGATGAGGATCGCACCGGTTTCCCATATGCCAATGGGCTGGCCGTCAGGGCCAGCCGGATCGATGATCGCGGGTATGCGGCCGTTGGGATTCAACGACACGAACGCTGGATCCTTCGACTCGTTGTTCGAGATGTCGACGAAGTGGGGCTCATACGGCAGGCCAGTCTCCTCCAGCATCATCGAGACCTTGACGCCGTTGGGCGTGGGGGCCGCGTATAGTTGCAAGCGATCCGGATAAGATGCTGGCCAGCGCTGCGTGATGGGAAAGGAGGAGAGGTCTGTCATATCTGGATCCTGGCACTGCGACGGCGGCTGAATGGAATGATCTGCTTCAAGGCCGGGTTCGACGACCGCGTCGATTGACGCGGTCGTCGGAGGTTGCGAACCGGATCGGCGCGGCACTAACGGCAGCGAAGCCTATTCCGCTGCAGCCCCGGCCGCAGGGCTCACATCGCCGGCCTCATGCCGCTTTGGAAGAACCCAGTCGGGACGGACGAAGTGGCAGGTGTAGCCGCCCGGCCGCTTCTCCAGATAATCCTGGTGATCGGGCTCGGCCTCCCAGAACTCGCCGACCGGCTGGACCTCGGTCACCACTTTGCCATCCCACAGCCCCGAGGCATCCACATCGGCGATCGTATCCTCGGCGACGCGCTTCTGCTCCTCGTCGACATAATAGATGCCCGACCGGTAGGAGAGCCCACGATCATTGCCCTGGCGGTTCAGCGTCGTCGGATCGTGGATCTGGAAGAAGAATTCCAGGATGTGCCGGTAGCTCGTCACTGTCGGGTCGAAGACAATCTCGATCCCCTCGGCATGCGTGCCGTGATTACGATACGTGGCGTTCGGAATATCGCCGCCCGTGTAACCCACACGGGTCGAGATGATGCCGGGCCGCTTGCGGATCAGATCCTGCATGCCCCAGAAACATCCTCCTGCGAGAACAGCGCGCTGATGCATGTTAAGCCTCCTCTACTTGATCGAGATATTCACCGTATCCCTCGGACTCCATCTCGTCGCGCGGGATGAAGCGAAGGGACGCAGAGTTGATGCAGTAGCGCAGACCGCCGCGGTCGGAAGGACCGTCCGGGAAAACGTGGCCCAGATGGCTGTCGGCGTGTACCGACCTGACCTCCGTCCGGACCATGCCGTGTGCACTGTCCCGCACCTCGTTCACGTTTGCCGGAACGATCGGCTTGGTGAAGCTGGGCCAGCCAGTACCCGAATCGAACTTGTCCGTTGAAGCGAACAGCGGCTCTCCCGACACTATGTCGACGTAGATGCCAGGCTCCTTGTTGTCGTTGTGCTCACCCGTGAAGGGCCTTTCGGTCCCCGAATCCTGGGTAATCCGGCGTTGCTCGGGGGTCAGGCGGTCAACTGCTGCCTGTGACTTCTCAAACTTCATGATAGTCTCCAATAATTAATCTAGAGAGCTCGACACACTGTCATTTATCTTTGCAGTCATTGCGCCGACTATAGCATGCGCCCCAGATTTATCCAATACGCTGCGCGTATAGTTTCCATAGCGCCGAAGCTCTTCACGTCGTGATTCAGTTCCACTCATACCGGGCTGCCAGCTGCGCGATGTTCCGTATCTCGACCGTTGCCGTGGAGCCGGATACTGTCGCGATCACGACTTCGCGCTCCAAGACAAATCCGTCGATCGGCCGAGTGACGAGGCCTTGCACGGTCGGCGATCGTTCCGGAAGAATGCATATGGCGTGGCCGTCAGCGACGACCCGTTGCACCCAGTCCTCGCGATCTGATCGAAAGCGAGGTCGCATGAGCAAGTCCCGTCGCGCGAAGTGATCGAGGATCCGATCGCGAAACTCGCATTTCAGGCGATCGACGAAAGGAAACTCGAGCAGGTCTTCGCCGCGCACGATCTCGTTGGCAGCCAAGGGATGGTTTGCAGAACAGCCGAGCACGAAGCGCTCCCGAAATAGAGGATGCACATCCAGCTTGCGTTCCGGTCTTGTTTCACGCGGCATGATGCACGCGTGGTATTTTCCTGAAAGCACCTCCGATGTGTCCTCGTTCGACTGGAGCGAGTGCAGCTTGATTTCGATGGATGGCATCTCCGCCAATGCGCTCTCGAAGAATGCCGTAAATTCCTTTGGTCCGACGGTGGGCGCGACGGCGACATCCAGCACGCGGTGCCCCCCCATCGCCCAGTGCTCCGAGTGATTGCGAACGCTCTTCATCGCGACCACCATGCGCCGGAATTCTGCCTCGACGTCATGGCCAAGGCCAGTCAGGCGGCTGTTCTTCCCGTCGCGATAGATCAGCGGCCCGCCAAGCTCATCTTCCAAGCGGCGGATCGCGCGGGTCAGACTTGGCTGTGACACACCGCTCAAGCGAGCGGCCGCTGTGAAATTCAGCGTCTCGGCCAAGTTGATGAAATAGCTGACTTGATTGAGTTCCATAGTCCTTTGGCCCACGCGCCTGACTGATACCTCTTCCGTGAGACCGCCTTTGGAACGCAGGTCGCAGAAGTATGCTTGGCGCATATAATCATGATATAGGGGCTTGTCTATATGCGCCAGACATATAAATGATAGCCTGAGATGACGATTACCGGTTGGCGGTGCGCTCCGCTCAGCTCCGTCGAAGGTTCTGAGAGCGCAACCGCCAAGCCGCGTGCTGGAGGTTTGATGGACATGGCAGGAAGATCATTTACGTTTGTCAGTGGGGCTGGCTCTCCGCTGTCCGGGCACCTCGAACCGCCGGAAGGGACGCCGCGGGGCTGGGCGATCTTCGCCCACTGCTTCACGTGCGGGAAAGACAGTCGCGCCGCTGTTCACATCTCGCGCGCGCTGTCGCGTGCGGGCATCGGGGTCTTGAGGTTCGATTTCGCCGGGACCGGGATCGGCGGTGGGACGGGAGAACCTGTGAACTTCGCGTCGGACGTCGAGGACCTTCGGGCCGCCGCAAATGCGATGGCGGCGGCGGGCATGTCACCGTCCCTCCTCGTCGGGCACAGCCTGGGTGGCACCGCTGCGATCGTAGCCGCCGCCGACATGCCTGATATTGCGGCGGTAGCGACGATTGGTGCGCCGGCCGACCTTCAGCATATCTTGCGCCTCTTCGGACCGAATGATCTGGACACCATCGCGAGCGAGGGCGAGGCCTCGGTGGAGATTGCCGGTAGGCCCTTCCTCATTCGCCGAGGGTTCCTTGAGGCGGTTGAGGGGATCGACGTCGAGAAGGCCATTGCCTCCCTGCGACGGCCGGTGCTGGTCATGCACTCTCCGCTGGATCAGGTGGTCGGCATCGACCACGCGTCGCGCATCTTCGTCGCGTCCAGGCACCCTAAAAGCTTCATCTCGCTCGACAACGCGGATCACCTTCTCACCGACGTCGCGGACGCGAACTACGCCGCGGCCATGGTGGCGGTTTGGGCGAGCCGCTTTCTCCCACCACTCAGCGCGGATCTTCCGCAGGTCGAGGTTGCGGAGGGCGTCGTCTCCACCGAAACTCTTGCAGGGACGTTCCAGCTCAAGGTCCGCAGCGGCGAGCACACTCTGTTCGCCGACGAGCCAGCATCGGTCGGTGGCCTCGGGACCGGACTATCTCCCTACGAACTCGTATCTGCCGGCCTCGCAGCCTGCACGGTGATGACGATGCGTCTCTATGCGAACCGCAAGGGCTTTCCGCTCGAACGGGCGAGCACGACCGTGCAGCACGAGAAGGTGCCGGACATGATGCCACCCGACCGGTTCACCCGCACCATTGTCCTCGATGGGCCGCTGAGTGATGATCAGCGCGCTCGGATCCTCGCGATCGCTGATCGGTGTCCCGTCGATCTGAGTCTCATCCGGGGTTCGGACGTGCAGACCGAGCTCTTGAGCGCCAGTCAGGCTGCGGATCCCGCGAGGCTGGCTTGACCGTGGCGCACACGGAGGAGGGCGAACGGACTGTGAGCCAATCGCCTACCGGCAATAGGGCGGCCGCGACAGAGCGAGCAATTCTCGCAGGCGGCTGCTTCTGGGGCATGGAGGATTTGCTGCGCCGAGCCAGGGGAGTCATTTCGACGCGTGTCGGTTACACAGGCGGAGAAATGCCTGATCCGACCTACGCGAGACATTACGGCCATGCGGAAGCAGTGGAAGTGACCTTCGACCCTTCCGTTCTCGCCTATCGCTCGCTCTTGGAACTCTTCTTCCAGATACATGACCCCACGACCTACGAGCAACAAGGCAGCGATGTCGGTCCGAGCTATCGATCGGCGATTTTCTACACCACCGAAGTGCAGAAGGAAGTCGCCCTCACAACCATCGCGGAAATCGAGGCATCAGGAAGCTGGCCAGGCCCGGTCGTGTCGGAGATCAACCCAGAAGAACCCTTTTGGGAGGCGGAGCCAGAGCACCAAGAATACCTGGTGCGCTATCCTGGGGGCTATAGCTGCCACTTCGTGCGCCCGACCTGGCGGTTGGACCGCTCAGACGAACGCCCAGCTGTAATACTTGACAGAAAGAGTTGATGATGACCGAAACCGTGACTAATCAGGCCGCCTGGCAGAAAGCGCCGGGGCAGCCACTGAGGATCGGTGTCACCGCTCTGCCGCATCTGGCGGCGAACGAGATATTGATCCGCAACGCGGCCATCGCGATCAACCCACTCGACTGGATTCTGCAGGACGTCGCGCTTTTGCCATGGCTCGACTATCCCGCGATTCTCGGCAGCGACGTCTCCGGTGAGGTCGCGGCGGTCGGTGGCGCGGTCGAGCGGTTCAAGGTCGGCGATCGAGTCATCGGACAGGCGGTCGGGACAACCGTAAATCAACCTGCGCAGGGTGCGTTCCAGCACCACACGATCGTGCTGGACCACATGGCGGCGCCGATCCCCAACAACATTGCCTTCGCTGATGCGGCAGTCCTCCCGCTTGGCCTTGGCACCGCCGCAAGCGGGCTCTACGGACGGACACAGTTGGCTCTCGCGCCACCGTTACACTCGCCGACCGCGCGTCCAGAGGTCGTTCTGGTCTGGGGTGGATCGTCGAGCGTTGGCTGCAACGCCATCCAGCTCGCGGTGGCGTCGGGCTACAGGTGCGTCGCCACCGCTTCGGCGCGCAACGTCGGCCTGTTGAAGGAGCTGGGTGCAAGCGAGGTTCTTGACCACTCGAGTCCAGCCATCGTGGAAGACGTGATTGAGGCAATGCGCGGGCGCAGTCTCGCTGGAACGCTTCACGCGACCGGTCACATGAAAGACTGTTTTGCCGTAGTTGCGAGATGCGAGGGCTCGCGCCGGGTGGCAGCGACGCTGGCCCCGCCCGACGAGCGTTCATTTGGAGTCGAGGCGACGCACATCTCCGGGACGAGCCTCAAGGATGACGAGGTTGGTCCAATGATCTACCGCGAATTCCTGCCGCAGGCTCTCGCGGCGCGCACGTTCGTCCCCGCCCCTCCGGCGAAGATCGTGGGCCAGGGCCTTGAAATGCTCCAGGCTGCCTTGGAAGCCCTGAAGGCGGGTGTATCCGCAGCGAAAATCGTCGTTACCCTGCCTTGAGTGACCAGCCAGGCGGTTTTTCGCGTTCGCAGTCTGAGGTGGCCCGCACTTTGCCGATTGGGAAGCTCTACCGGGAAAACGCGTTTGGGACGCGCGCTGCGCTCCTGCCGGAGCATGCGTTCCCGAAACCTGTTCCCGACTGCTTTTCCCCGAAACTACCTATCGGACATAGAGAAATGGGAATGCAGCGAGTGGTTTGAACGGCCGCTTCCGAAACCGCGTTCCGATCAATTGAGCGGCTAAAAGTGGGGCGATCACCGACATATTAGAATGAGACCGCCATGCCCGATCGGCCGGCTTGACGCGTAGCCAAAAGAATGCGGCTGATGGTAGGCTCGCTGACATTATGAAGCCCCGCCATCTGAGCAGCGTTGAGCTGCCGCAATTGCGAGTCTCCTACGCGTCGTCGTTCTTCTCGCGGTCCACACCTCGCTCATGCAATTCGGCATCGACGGGGCAGTTCGTGCAGCCCTCGTAGCAGCACAAGCGGCAGATGCGGTATGACTGCTCGAGGTTTTCCAAGCGATTTCGGAGAACGCGTTCAGCGATGTCCGATAAGGTTTTCAGTTCGTCTGGATTAAGGATCGATAGCCCTTCGGCAATCACTTGATCGCGCGAGGCCAGGACCTCGTCGCTCGCGACCTTGCCAGTTGGAGTAAGATAGAGGGATCGCGCGCGCCCGTCTGTCGAATGCTCCCTACGCTCGATCAATCCCTCGCTTACCAATCTATCCACCAGGCGAACAGTTCCAGCATGTGAAAGGCCCACCCCGATCGCAAGCATACGGATCGAGAGCCCGGGCTTGTGCGCGAGCAACGCCAGCGCTGAGGCGGCGGGTCCAGCTTCCGGCGCCCGCGATGAACTAGCGCGAACGATGTCGTCGCTGATCATGAGTGCGAACGCCCCGAAAATGTTTCGATCTCGAGGTCCATCCATTGCCACATCTATATGTGCGCGGAGCATTGTATGGGTCCACCACATATTGCAATTTTTACTCTCACGTAAAATATAGTCCACTGGCGTCATCAGTTCGAGTGATTTATGTGGCCTTTTGCTGTTATACAGCACCAGATATTCAGCCATTCTTTGATTAAACAAATTCAGGTCCTCAAAAAGCAACAATTCATTGAATTCAATAAATTGTTCTCTAAGTGTCCGGTTAAATCGCTCACAGGTCGCATTCATTTTCGGTGTGTACGGATAGGTCCAGATGTGTTTAATCGAGGCTTCCTGTAGCGTTTTATCAAAGTTACCGAGGAACTCCTTACCGTTGTCAGTGACAACTTGTCTGATAGCGACAGGAAAGAGCTTTGTGGCCTTGCTGAAGAAATGGCTGGTAATATCGCTGTTGAGTGAAGGGACCGCCAGGGCCAGCGCATAGTCGCTGTGCTCGTCGATCATGGTAATGATATAGCGGCGTAGGTCCCCCATCCTGAGTTCAATCGCGTCCATCCCTATGAGTTCGCCTGTTTTTACCGGGCGGTATTGTTTTGGTCTTCTGGGCTTCACTGAGCGTTTTTTTATCAACCGGGCTTTGCCCCTGGCGCTGAGGCGTACGGGGATCATCCGCATTTTATCGTGAGCACCAGCAATGATTCTTCCAATGGTTGACGTGCTGGGACAGGTAAAATGCCGCGCTTCACACCATGGTTTCAGCCTGACAAAAATCTGCTCTTTGCCGAGATTGGGTAACTCAGTTCTCAGACGCCTGATCTCCTTGAGTACATCAGGATGCCAGTGCCTTGAACGGCGAACCAGAGGGGCTTTGCTTCTTGGAATTAGTGCTTCTGGACCACCGGTGCGCAGTAACCGGCGCCACCAGTAGAGTGTTCGCGTTGATACGTCAAAAGCATCAGCTGCGGCACGGATCCCGTGCTTATCCCAGAAGTTCAGAGCCTTCATTCTTAACTTCGCAATCTCGGGCATAAGAGAGTGTTTCATCGCATAAGCAGTTGCTCGGTAATACCCAAAATAGCCGACACCGATATGCTGCATCAACATCTGGCAATCCCTCCTTTAGTGTTCTGAGGCAATTGCAATATCTGTGTGAACTTACACAGCGTGTGAAAATGTATGACCGCCGCATGCATCTATGACAGATTCGGACATGGTCATGCTCATTGAGGGGCTCAGCTCGGATTCCACATCTGAGATCAACGGACGTGCTCGTTCCCCAGGCGCTAGCGGGGGTGGGCTCGATGAAAGTGGACGTGCATGGGTGCCGCTCACCGGGCGCAGGCGGTTCGCCGATGAGACCGCCGGTATGATCGGACGGGTCTCATGCCCGACCTGACTCTTGATCTCCGATACCTGAAGTACGCCGTTCAGGTCGCCGAGGCCGGCAGCTTCCGCCGAGCGGCGGAGCGCCTATCGATATCGCAATCCACCGTCAGCCGACGTGTGCAGCTGTTTGAGCGCCAACTTGGCTTTTCTCTCTTCAAGCGTACGCGAGCGGGGGCAGGGCTGACTCCAGAAGGTGAGCGCTTCCTTCAACAAGCGGTGGTGGGAGCGCGCTACCTTCGTAACGCCGCAACGGAGATCCGCTCCGCGCGGAAACTCAAGACCGGGCTCGTGAGGTTTGGAATGCTTGAAGCGTTCCCGGCGTGCCCGATCATCAACATTCTCTCGGCATTCAGAAATAGACATCCGACGATCGAGGTAAAGCTTGAGGAAGGCACTTCAGAAGAAAACACTTTGGGGGTGAAGCGCGGATTACTGGACGCAGCAATCAGCCTGAGTGCGAGCAAGAGCCCTCAGTTCCAAGTTCGACGTCTCTGCGAACCAGATCTGTTCGTGGCATTGTCCCCGCTTCACGAGTTGGCAGCACGGCCACAGCTGTCGTGGGAGGACGTTTGTGACGAAGTCTTCCTCGTTCGCTCGGATGGCGCTGGGCGTGAGCTCGCTGGCATACTCCGGCGCATGGTGGGCGCCGGAGACGGAGCGGTTCAACTCTCGATCCAACAAGTCAGCCGAGAAACCCTGCTGACGATGGTCGAACAGGGCTTCGGCTTGACCATCACCAGCGTGATCTACCGGCCGGATATCGCGTTGATCCCGCTCCCATCGGCGCGGGCGCCGACGGCCGCTATAATTTCTTCCAGTGACAACGACAACCCGACTCTGCCGCTGCTGCTGAAGTGTTTCGACACCCCCTCTAGAGCGGGGACCACGGATTAATCGGCGCTCCCCGGCGTCAACGTTCGCCTGGCTTTGGCGAAGCCACGGTCTGTCGCGATGAACCGTTGTAACATCGGGACGATTAACCGAGCTGGGTCAACAGCGGACTGACCTTGCTCTCGGCCCAATAGGTGGGCGTAGTCAACAAGGTCCTGGTGGAGAGCTGCAGGTAGCTCGACCTGTACCTTAAGCGGCTTGTCGTCCGCGATGGGGCCTAGCTTAAGCTTCGACATCATCACCCTCCATATGGCTCCAGTACCAAGTCTCGCGTCACGAGAACGCGCACGGGAAATCCGGGCCGAATAGTGATCGTGGGCGCGACGTTGAGCTGACGCCTCACAATCTGCTGCCCTGCGTCGTTGATGGTGTCCTGCCCACCGTTCCGGATCGCCTGAACGAGCTGATCGTCGTTGTCGACCGCGAGTTCGGCGCCGACGCTCAGCAGTGTCGACAATCCCGCAGCCTTGGCCAGATCCCACCAATGGTAATCGACGCCATCCTGCAGCCCGGCGAACCCTTCAGCGTCAGCACCAGGCTGGCGCTCGAGAACGATCGAGCGCCCGTTCGGGAAGACGAGCCGAGTCCAGACGAGCAGGACTCGGCTCTGGCCGAACTGCACGTTGTTGTCGTACTGCCCGACCACACGAGTGCCTTGCGGCACAAGCAAGATACGGCCGGTTGGGCTGTCGTAGATGTTTTCGGTGACCTGCGCGGTGATCTGGCCGGGTAGATCGGATCGGATGCCGGTGATCAGCGCCGCGGATATCACTGCTCCCGCCTGAAGGACGTTCGGCGATACTGGCGCAGCGACGCGATCGGGCGCAACCGTCCTGCGATCGGCCGCGGCGTTCAGAAACGCGTTCTGCCGGTCCTGCGCCGAGGGCGTGGCGGGCGGCGGAGCGAGGCCAATGCTCGCCAAATCCGGCACCGGCGCGAGCGCTGGGGCAGCTCCCGCAGCAGCGGGTGTGCCCCGGCTTTCCGATCCGGAGAAGAGACGGCTGGTGCGCGCGGTCTCGATTTCCTGAAGGCGGCGCTGCTCTTCCGGGCTGATGCCGGGATTGGGCGTGGCCGTCCCGGGTGTGGGCACCGGCTGTCCGCGATCCTGGGTACTAAGGATCGGCCGGCCGAGGTCACCGGGAAGAGGGGGACCGAGCTGTGGCACGCCACTGTAATCTCGCGGCAGGCCGGCCAGTCCGTCAGCGGTCGAGCGGTTCTCGGTCGAATAGAGTTCGTCGTTCGGCCGACCGGCGTCGCGGGTCTGAAGCGCGTAGATCAGCGCACCTCCGAGCCCGACGCTGGCGACAAGACCGAGGCCGGCGAGAACCTTCCGCGACAACCGGGTGACGCGGGGCGGTTCGGCCCGCAGCCGCATCGGCGCAGGCCCGACCGGCTCGCCGGTCAGGGGCTGCGCATCGTCGTCCGGCACTTCCTCAATCCGGGGCGGGTTCTCGCTCACGAGGTCGGCCTCCCGTCTGTGCGGACGATCCTGACGCGCTTCTGCTCGCGGCCGGAGCCGAAGCGAAGTTCGGCAGCCGCGAACAGACGATCAACGATCATGTGGTGGCCGCGAACGCGATAGTTCACGAGCTCAGAGGTGTTGCCCTCGGGGCCGACGACGAAGAGTGGCGGCATCTCGCCCTGACCGATGCCGCGCGGAAACTCGATAAAGACCTGGCGTCCGTCGTCGAAGGCGCGCAGCGGCCGCCACGGCGCACGGTCGCCCTCGATCGCATAGCGGAAGTTGACGTTCGCGAGATCGACGCCGCTCGCCACCGGCTGGGCCGCCTGCGCCTCGGCGTTCTGACGGCGCAGCGCAATGAGCTGGTCTTGCGGATACTGCCATGAGACCGACGCCATATAGGTGCGCTCTGTCGAGCGCAGCTCCATGTGATAGGTGCGCATGTTGGTGTTGATGACGAGGTTTGTCATCAGGTCGGCGCGGGTGGGCTTTACTAGGATGTGGATCTGGCGCGTTGCCCCCGATCCGCTCTCGGTGTCGCCGATGATCCAGCGCACTGTGTCGCCGGCGGCCACCGGGCCTGCGCCGACAAGCTGCTCCCCGGGTTGGAGCGCGATGTCGGTGATCTGCCCGACGGCGGTATAGACTTGATAAAGCGCCCCTTGAGTCCACGGGTAGACCTGCATCGAGTTAATGAAGCCGTCGCGCACCGGCTGGACTCGTGCCGCCTCGTTTGCCTGGTTGACGCGAGCGGTCGGATTAGAAGGCTCCGGGGCACGCCGCGTCTCCTCCACACGCTGCAATTGGCCAGGCAGCGGCAGCGGCCGGGGCAGCTCGACCACGGTGACCGGCGCGGGTGGATCGACGGTCTGCACCGCCGGAGCCGCATTGTCGTAGGAAATCTCCGGCGGCGGATTGGTGGTCGCGCAGCCCGCGAGCGCGGTCGCCGCTAGCAGAACGACCGGGAATGCGGCTCTACGGAGAGCCGGGAGTACGTGTGTGTGTGAAGCCGGGTTTCCGGCTTTACGGAAATACGGCTTCATTGCCCAAGCTCCCGTGACCAGTTGATGGCGTTGACGTAGATGCCGAGCGGGTTCGCCCTGAGCCGGTCGGCGTTTCGGGGGATCTGCACGACGATCGTCAGGATCGCGGTCCAGCGCGTGGTCTCGGCGAGCTGGCCATTTTCGTATCGGCGCTAGACCCAGGCGACGCGGAAGCTGTCCGGGGACGCGCGGATGACGCTGGAGACGTCGACAGCGACCTGCTGCCGGCCGACCCGTGTAAAGGGGTCGTTGGAGCGGGCGTAGTCATTGAGCGCCATGGCGCCGCGGTCAGTCGTGAAGTCGTAGGCGCGCAGCCAGGGGTCGTCTCAGAAAACGGAATCTATGGTCACTCCCGTTTTTGCAACACCGATTTTGACGACAAGTTGGCTTGCTTGAATCTATCCGGCGTCTGAATGGGATTTTATTCCCGCGCCTTGATGAGTTCCGCGCCTGATGAACCTCCAGAAAATATACGGCTTCAATGAGCCTTTCCGTTTTACAGGTTCCTCAACAGGCCGGTGGGCCGTTAGTATCATCAATATCAGTATTCGCAAAACCAGATCAGTAATTCTTTAAACCGGTGTATTTCTGCCGTTATGCTACATAAGTTTGCTGTCGTGCCGTTAGGGCCCAGGCTATTCTGGCCAGCTTGTTTGCCAGAGCACAAGTGACGACAAAGTTGCTTTTCCGGCACAGTAAATCCCTGACCCAATCGGCCAATTTGCCAGACTGGTGTTCCAGTTTTTGTATGAATACCCTGGCACATTGAACCAACAAAGTTCGGATCTTTTTATTACCTCGCTTACTAATTCCCAGCAATGTCGTCCTACCTCCCGTGCTGTACTGCCGAGGTACAAGCCCTGTTGCCGCCGCAAAGTCACGGCTGCTGGCGTACTGCTTCCCGTCGCCAATCTCAGTTGAAATAGTACTCGCTGTCAGTGTTCCGACGCAGGGAATGCTCAGCAAGCGCTGTCCAACCTCATCTTCGTCCAACTTTCGTTTCAACTGGGATTCCAAATCTTTAATCTGCTCAACAAGATAGTGATAATGCTGTTGTAATTTCAGCAATAACTGGCTGAGGTAAAGAGGCAAACTATTGTCCTCAAGAAGGGTACTCAGTCGGCTAATAACGGCAGCTCCTCGGGGAACGCTAATGCCAAATTCCAGCAGAAAAGCATGCATTTGATTGGTTGTTTTTACCTTATCCTGAACCAGGGATTCACGGACACGATGCAGAGCCCGCATTGCCTGCTGAGATTCCGTTCTGGGCTGCACAAAACGCATAGACGGACGCGATGCAGCTTCACAAATAGCTTCGGCGTCGACAAAGTCGTTTTTATTGCTTTTAACGAACGGGCGGACAAATTGTGGTGATATCAGCTTTGGGGAATGCCCCAACTCTTCCAACTTGCGTGCCATAAAGTGAGAACCGCCACAGGCTTCCATTGCGATGGTTGTAGCGGGGCATGTCGCCAAAAATTCGATCAACTTTGGCCGGGTAAATTTTTTACGGTAAACAGCCTTCCCGCGACGATCCTGGCAATGAATATGGAAAGAGTTTTTACCCAGATCGATACCAATGAGCGCAATGTTTTCCATGATAGTTCTCCGAATGAAAGCCTGTCCTCAGCATAATACCGGGAAGGAGGGAGTGACCATCTCATTAAATAAAGCACGCTAAGCCGGTTGCAGCGGCCGTAGCGGCCTGAACTTGCCCGCGCCGATCTTGGCGCTGCTGCGCCAGAGGTAATCGCCGGTCAGGTTGATGTGCTCCCAGCCGAGCGGCGACAGGTACTGCAACAGGCCGTCATCGACGGCTTGACCGTGGCCACGCAAGGCGTTCGCGGCCCGCTCCAGATAGACCGTGTTCCATAGCACGATGGCCGCCGTCACCAGGTTGAGGCCGCTGGCCCGGTAGCGCTGCTGCTCGAAGCTGCGGTCGCGGATTTCCCCCAGGCGGTTGAAGAACACGGCGCGGGCCAGCGCGTTGCGCGCCTCGCCTTTGTTCAGCCCGGCATGCACGCGGCGGCGCAGCTCGACGCTTTGCAGCCAGTCCAGGATGAACAGTGTGCGCTCGATGCGTCCCAGCTCACGCAGGGCGACGGCCAGGCCGTTCTGGCGCGGGTAGCTGCCAAGCTTCCTGAGCATCAGCGAGGCCGTCGCCGTGCCCTGCTTGATCGAGGTGGCCATCCGCAGGATTTCATCCCAATGGGCGCGGACGTGCTTGATGTTGAGCGTGCCGCCGATCATCGGTTTCAACGCCTCGTAGGTGGCATCGCCCTTCGGGATGTAGAGCTTGGTGTCGCCCAGGTCACGAATGCGCGGGGCGAAGCGGAAGCCCAGCAGGTGCATCAACGCGAAGACGTGGTCCGTGAACCCTGCCGTGTCGGTGTAGTGCTCCTCGATCCGCAGGTCGGATTCGTGATACAGCAGGCCGTCGAGCACGTAGGTCGAGTCGCGCACGCCGACGTTCACGACCTTGGTGTGGAACGGCGCGTACTGGTCGGAGATATGGGTGTAGAACGTCCGCCCTGGGCTGCTGCCGTATTTCGGATTGATGTGGCCGGTGCTCTCGGCCTTGCTGCCGGTGCGGAAGTTCTGGCCGTCCGACGATGACGTGGTGCCGTCGCCCCAATGCCCGGCGAAGGGATGTCGGAACTGCGCGTTGACCAGCTCGGCCAGTGCCGCCCCGTAGGTTTCGTCGCGGATGTGCCAGGCTTGCAGCCAGGCCAGCTTGGCGTAGGTCGTGCCGGGGCACAATTCCGCCATCTTGGTCAGGCCCAGGTTGATCGCGTCGGCGAGGATCGTGGTCAGCAACAGGTTTTTGTCCTTGGCCAGGTCGCCTGACTTCAGGTGGGCGAAGTGCCGGGTGAAGCCCGTCCATTCGTCTACCTCCAGCAGCAATTCGGTGATCTTGACGTGCGGTAGGATCATCGCCGTCTGGTCGATCAGGGCCTGTGCGGTATCGGGCACCGCCGCATCGAGCGGCGTGATCTTCAGGCCCGACTCCGTGATGATGGCGTCCGGCAGCTCGTTGGCCAGCGCCATGCGGTTGACGGTGGCGAGCTGCGTTTCCAGCAGCGTCAGCCGGTCATGCAGGTACTGGTCGCAATCGGTGGCCACGGCCAGCGGCAATTCGCTGGCCTGCTTGAGGCTGGCGAATTTCGCGGGCGGCACCAGGTAGTCCTCGAAGTCCTTGAACTGGCGCGAGCCTTGCACCCAGATGTCGCCGGAGCGCAGCGCGTTCTTCAGCTCCGACAGCGCGCACAGTTCGTAGTAGCGCCGGTCGATGCCGGTGTCGGTCATCACCAGCTTCTGCCAGCGCGGCTTGATGAACTCGGTCGGCGCGTCGGTGGGCACCTTGCGGGCGTTGTCGCTGTTCATGCTGCGCAGCACCTCGATGGCGTCGAGTACGTCCTTGGCGGCGGGCGCGGCCCGCAACTTGAGCACGTCGAGAAATTCCGGCGCGTAGCGGCGCAGCGTGGCGTAGCTCTCGCCGATGCGGTGCAGGAAATCGAAGTCCTCGGGTTGCGCGAGCCGCTGCGCTTCGGTGACGCTCTCGGCGAAAGCATCCCAGGACATGACGGCCTCGATGGCGGCGAACGGATCGCGGCCCGCTTGCTTGGCCTCGATCAGCGCCTGGCCGATGCGCCCGAACAGCCGCACCTTGGCATTGATCGCCTTGCCGGATGCCTGGAACTGCTGCTGATGCTTGTTCTTGGCGGCATTGAACAGCTTGCCCAGGATGCGGTCATGCAGGTCGATGATTTCGTCGGTGACGGTGGCCATGCCCTCGATGGCGAGCGCCACCAGGGTCGCGTAACGCCGCTGCGGCTCGAACTTCGCCAGGTCGGCGGGCGTCATCTGGCCGCCCTCGCGGGCGATCTTGAGCAGCCGGTTCTGGTGAACCAGCCGCTCGATGCCGGAGGGCAGGTCGAGCGCCTGCCACGCCTTGAGGCGTTCGATGTGTTCCAGCATGTGCCGCGAGTTCGGTTTGACCGGGGATTGCCGCAGCCAGGCCAGCCACGTCGTCTTGCCGTTGTCGCGGCGCTTGAGCAGATCGTCGAGGCGACGGCGATGCACGTCCGTCAGCGGCTCAGCCAAGGCGTCGTAGAGACGCCGGTTGGCGCGGGTAATCGCTTCGGCGCTCGCCCGCTCGACGGCGTTGAGGGCGGGCACAATGACCGACTGCCGCCGCAGGTGCTCGATCAAGGCTCTGGCCAGCACGATGCCCTTGTCGGTTTGCATGGCCAGCTCGGTCAGCAACTGGACAGCCTGCCGGTAGTGGCCAATCGTGAACGGCTGGAAGCCGAACACCGTTTGCAGCTCGACCAGGTGCTCGCGTCGGGTCTGCTCACGCTGCCCGTACTCGTCCCAGCTTTCGATGCCGACCTTGAGCTGGTTGGCGACCAGTCTCAGCAATGGCGGGAACGGTGGCTCATCAGCGCCAAGGATGACGCCGGGAAAGCGCAGGTAGCAGAGCTGCNCCGCGAAGCCCAGCCGATTGGCCGGGCCGCGCCGCTGCCGGATGATGGAGGGCACTGTTGCAAATAGTCGGTGGTGATAAACTTATCATCCCCTTTTGCTGATGGAGCTGCACATGAACCCATTCAAAGGCCGGCATTTTCAGCGTGACATCATTCTGTGGGCCGTACGCTGGTACTGCAAATACGGCATCAGTTACCGTGAGCTGCAGGAGATGCTGGCTGAACGCGGAGTGAATGTCGATCACTCCACGATTTACCGCTGGGTTCAGCGTTATGCGCCTGAAATGGAAAAACGGCTGCGCTGGTACTGGCGTAACCCTTCCGATCTTTGCCCGTGGCACATG
>JGI20225J20221_1001935_pt1 | contig 25242 bp, 25 predicted proteins | sample BioMet4_FD_20221 | JGI IMG/M metagenome (IMG submission 20221)
GGCAAGTTTTCAATTAGAAACAGTGAATCTTACTGGTTAGCAACGAAGAAACCGGCATTTCCCGTGCCAGGGCTACGTGCAATGGGAAAAGAATGGGTTTTTGCTTCAAAGTCGCATGGTTTAAATGTGGGCATAGTCGCAACGGCCAACTGGCTAGCTTGTGGTTTCTGCCCGTTCTCATACCCTTTTGGCCCAATGGTATCAGAAATTCTTCTATTTGTTTTCCAACGGGGCTACAGCAGGAGGGATAGCCACGGGTAGTTTGACGAACAATAAAACGGTATATTACCCAACCATAAATTCTTATTCCCTGCAAAACGACAGCCTAATCATGGCCTCAAGGAACGCGGGGGGCAGACGCTTTGTTTAGCTGAGCCAGGTGAAACATAACCAAATGGATTGGGGATTCACTAAATGTCCACCACTATTATGGTCAACATTACGGGGCTGCCTGCTTTGCCATGAATCCTGCCATCATGTGGTCAAGGCGGGTATATTGAGTTTGGCTTTCCCGAATGAGAAACAGGAAAACGCTGTTCATTGGCATGAATTTCATGGCGTTTCCGGTACATGGGTGTAGCCTGGCGTATATCTGACGGACAATATGACAAGCGTGGTAACCAAACGGGATTGGCAGCGACAACCTATTTGGCAAAGATTATGAAGCTTTTATGAAAACGATTGGTTTTCAGACCAAACTGTGGCAAGCCCCGCCCATCCGCTTTACCAAGGGGAAAGTGGAACGACTGATACGTTTTTGTTAAAGATTAACTTTCTGATTGGGTCCGGATCTTTTGAACGTAACCGATTTGAATCGTCGCAGGGCATTGGATTGGTGCATGAAGCAAATAGCGCATGTACATCCTGCTGTCGATGGGGCATGCCTGAAAACAAATTCATGACCAGACTTTGGCAGTAACTAAGCATCGCCGTGCTGGGCCGATGAACAGGATGTTGCAAGTGTATACGCTTTGCCGGATACGCCGGATTACGTTTTGATGGGTTCGTTAACTATGAGAACCGGCCGTTTCGGTGTGCCCTTCAGTTATAACCCGGGAAAAACTGCCAGAATTAAGCGGTGAGATGATGGTGGCTGTACATTTATTCATCTAGATACAGCACCTTTTAACCACCGCACCATGTACGTGGAGCAACGGGACAGGTTCTGTGGGAACAGTATGTACTGCTCCGCACCCAGAAGAGTTTCCTAGCAGGCGCCCATCCAAAGCCACATCCGGTATGCTTTCAGAACGGCGCGTGTCAATCCTTGTCCTTTGAATAAGTTCAAAATTTCGGAATAAGGAGGACACAGAAGATGAATGATAGCCTTTTTGAACAGCATAGAGGCAGAGTTGCCGTAGCTTAGCGGTTGGACTTTTCTTCGGGCTGAATTCGGCAAAGCATTAGCAGGCAAGAATTGGCAATTTCTGAAGAGGCAAGGCAACTGCAGTTAAACTTGTTCTTGAACATTTGCAAGAAAAGAAAAAACAGACAACCGTTCGCACTCTTTTACGGTTAAGCCGGTTACCACTAAAGGATCCTAAGACGTTCGAGAACTTTGATTTTTCTGTCATCCGTGGCAAAAATGCAGACCGCTTAAGAAAATTACAAGCATTATCTGCTATCTATGCACACAAGAACCTGGCCTTTATTGGTCCTGCCGGCACGGGTAAGACACATTTGGCACAGGCATTTGGTTATGAATGCTGCCATCATGGATTGAAGACATATTTCATTAAAATGACGGAACTCCGTGATCGATTCATCGCTGCCAGACAAGCGGGTAAAACGGCAAAAGTGTTGAACGGTTTAGTGCGTCCGTCTTGTTTGATTATTGATGAAGTGGGCCATTGTGAGTTCGACAAAGAAAACACCCGGCTGTTCTTTGATTTGATTGACCGACGTTACAATAAAGAAGGCAGCTACAATATTATCTTCACAAGCAACAAGAATCCATCTGCCTGGCGAGACAACTTTAACGAAGACGATGCCCTTTTATGCGCATTGGATAGAATTTATGATGATGCCACTGTTTTCACCATAAAGGGGAACAGTTTCCGTGGCAATGAGTTGGAAACAATCTCGTTGCAAACTACACGGGTAAAAGCACCGACGTCATCTGAACGACCAACACTATAAATTAATTAAACTGCTGAGTTGTTGGTCATTTCTTATGGACTCAAAATGGTTATTTTTGATGGACTCAAAAAGGCGATTTCTGCCGGACTCTAACACAACAGGGGGCAATTCATTTAATATCATTTATTTTCATCTACCACATAATACACTTGCTCTGATTTTTCGGCACAAAGTTTACTATCCACTTCGACTTCCATCAATCGTTCATAAAACCATTCCAGCATAGCTTTCATGGGATCTTTTTCCAATATAAATTTTAATAGCATTTTTTCAAAAGATACGGTAGGATTTGGGTAAGCCATTGATTTTTACTCTTTATTGGTTTGCTGGACGCTTACCTTTTTCGGAGTTTCGATGGCTTTTCCTTTTTTTTACTTTTGCGAACTTAATTGTACTCTAATCGCTTTGCCACCATGACTATTATTCTTTTGACTAATTTTACTGGATAACCATTGGACGAAGGTTAACCGTAAGCGGTTAATAACAGAGTGTATAGAAAAAAAGCAATGACCGAGATATACTCAAGTCACTGCCTTATTTGCAGAGTTGTTGAACTTCGTTGTTCCAAGGAAGATAATCTTCAAGGAATTCAGGATGTTGTTCGAACTGTACGCCAGGTAATTCGCTAAAAACGAATTTCAAGTATTTATAGGGATTGAGGCCGTTGACCTTGGCTGTTTCAACAATGCTATAAACAATTGCGCTTGCAGCTGCACCTCTGGGACTTCCACTGAACAACCAATTCCGGCGTCCTACAGTGAATGGACGTATGCTGTTTTCGATGAGATTATTGGAGATAGCGCAATTTCCGTCTAAAAGATAGTTCATCAACTCTTTTTTATGATTAAGGGCATAGTTTACAGCTTCGGCTGACTTTGATTTTGGCAGAAGGGTGTCTCTTGCAGATTCTACCCACGCCCAAAAGACATCTAAAACAGGTTTTTCCTGTTTCAGACGCGCTATCTTTCGCTTTTCGCCGCGGAGATCCGTAAGAGTTCTTTCGATCTCGAATAGCTTGTTGCAGTAGGTAATGCCTTGGCTAGCAAAGGTGGCGGACAGACTTTTCGTGTCCTTCGGGAGAGCCTCTACAAAATATCTTCGCAGATGTGCCCAACAGAAGCATCGCGTCACCCCGTGAACTTTGTTGTACCCAGAGTAGGCATCTGAGTGGAGAAACCCCTGAAATCCTTTTAGGAATTTCTGCGGATAACTGCCACTTCTGCCCGGTTGATATTCAAAAATTCGGATGGGATACTGGGAGTACTGGCCGCTGCTGTAAATCCACATATAAGAGGAGGTAGTGTTCTTACGTCCCACTTCCTGCATTACTTGAATTGGGGTTTCGTCAGCGTGAAGATACCGCTCCGTCAGCAAGACTTCATGCATCCGATTTACCAACGGCATTAGCCAGTCTCGCGACGATGCAATAATCCAGTTTGCCATAGTCGCCCGGCTTAGGGCAACCCCCAATGTCTTCCACTCTTTTTCCTGGCGGTATAGCGGCATGGCATTCACATATTTTTGCTGCATTATCCAGGCCACAGTTGTTGGCGATGCCATGGAATGCTGAATCACCGGATAAGGCATCGGAGATTTTTCCATGTATGATGCGCCAGCTTTGCGGCAGGAGCGGCACTCGAAAGTTTCTCGATAATAGTCAATCACTCTTATTTCAGCGGGAATAAACTCAATCTCCGTGCGAACAAACTCTTCTCCTACTGATACCAGGGCGGTATTGCACTTTTCACAGAAACGATCTTCTTCTGTCAGAGTGCATAGTCGTTTAGTATGAGGAATATCTTTTAAAAGTTCTTCTCGCTGCCCTTTGAATTTTTTGCGCCGGTAATTTGTCACTTGTTGTAGATCCGGCTCTGATGCTTTCGGATCTGCTTCACGTTCCGCTTCATCAAAAAGAGACATCAAACCCAAATTAAGGGCAGATGTCTTTTCTGAACGGCTGCCAAAGAGTTTTTGGGTCAGATACGCAACCGTTTCATGCAAACGCTCTATCTCTTGTTCAAGACCTACTATATGATTTTCGAGTTCTTTGATCCGCTCTTTTTCGCTCATGAAAACCGGTTCCTCTTCGGTATTTTTACTGTATATATTATACCATAAAAGAACCGATAAATCCAGTAATTATGCGGATTCTAAACCTTTTTGCTGTTAAATAATCGCGCCGTTTTTTATCTTTTTTACAGCGTTAGGCTGATTAATTGCAAGGCCTTCCAACAGCCATCGGAATTCCTGATAGGTGATTGATCGAACGGCCTCGGCATCTCGGGGCCATTGAAAGTTTCCCCCTTCTAATCTTTTATAAAGAAGTACAAATCCATCGCCTTCCCAGTAAAGGGCTTTCATTCGATCACGTCGCCGGCCGCAGAATAAAAATAGACTGTTTTGGAACGGATTTAACTGGAAATTCTGCTGAACAATGGTTGCAAGACCATCAATTGATTTTCGCATATCCGTATAGCCGCATGCAATAAAGATTTGTTCTGCTTTAGAAATATCACCGAACATTATTGAGTGCCTTCAATGTGTTTTCAATGAGTGTTGCGGAGGCATTATTATGCAGTTCAAGTGTAACCGCGCCAAAGCGGACAATGATTGCTGAAGTGACTTCTTCTGCTTGAAAATCGGCTCCTCGGGAGGAAGGGGACGGGATATTTAATGGCACAATTTCCTGCTTTGAAGTACTAAGAGCAGGAAAGGACTCACAGGCTGTCACACGGATTTGCTTTAGCCAATAATAGTAACTCGATTGTCTGACGCCATGATTGGCACACCAGCTAGCTACCGATTGCCCACTGCTGCGACATTCTCGTATGATCTCCATCCATTGATTAAGACGATATTGCTGAGTAACTTCCCTGGTGTTCAACGCTAAACCTCCTTTGAAGTTTTTCAAGTTACTCGAAAAACTCTCAATACTTTAGTTTAGAGTATTATCTCACAGATTCCAAAACGATTCTATCCACTATGTTATTAGGCGCTTACGGTTAACCGGTAGAAATAGTTATGTAAAAAAAATTGTAATATAGCCGAGAAAATTAATACCATATAATTTTCTCGGCTATATAATCAAAAATTTCTTTATATGCTTTCCCTAAATTTATAGTACCTAAAAAAGTTATATACTCTGACTGAGAAATTCTTCTTCTTACCCTGTGTTCACAAGTTTGATGATGTGCAGAAGTTCTTTCATTTCTCATTGAATGAACTTTTGAAAATACACGTACTGTTATTGGACAGCACTCCTCCAAAGAATTTATTGAACCAAATTGAATAGATGTCCCTTTTTTATATTTCCCACAAAATTCTAAAAGCATTGCGTTCACAAGATCCAGATTTAGCAATGATTTATCTGGATCTATGTCTTTATTATCTATAAATAATTGAAAGTTATTTTTTAATTCTCTGTATTCTTCATCGTGCTTTTTTATAAAAGTTAAAAACAATTCAGGAATTTCTAAATTATAAAGTTTTTTCATATAGTATGAAAAATAATCGTCACTCATACATTTTTCAATATGAATCATTACATATCGATTTATGTTGTGTTCTGTTAAGTCAATTTGATGAAAAATATCTTCAAACAAAAAATAATGATTCCAAAGATAATATGCATTTAAAGCTAACATATTATTATTGTCTTGATCATCCAAACATTGCATTGTTTTTTTTTAACAAATATTTAGTTGATTCTATTTCTCCATTTTTCATGTCTAAATGAAGACCCTTTCTCTTTATAAAATAATTAATATTCTCACTACATATTTCTTTTATCAAATCATTTTTCCCATTTCTTTGAAGCCAATCAAGCATATAGTATTTTACAATCCAAAAATAATTTTTTTCCTGTATATTACTGTTTATAATTTCCTGACTAAAAGGAATATTTTCGTATTGTTCAAATAATAAAGCTTTGTTATATTTATATAAAGAGCTACCACCCGTTAAATGATCATAAACAAAGTTTCTTACGTCTTCATCATCAGAATAATATTTATTAAAATACACAACAACTCCATCAAAAAATGAATTAAATATATTTCTATTATTTAAAATAAGTTTCTTAACCTCTAAATCTTTGTTAAATTTAAATAAAGAAAATTTAAAAAGAGTTTTATCTATATCTCCACACTCAATAGATTTTTTTACCTTGTTTTTTAACCTATTATGATTTTTCTCTGTAATATGAGCATTGATTTTATAATCTTTCACTATTTTTGAAAATCCTTGGCCAGTGTAGTTAATAAATTTATCAATCTTATCAATCTTATTGATTTCAACTTTACTACTTTGTGGAATCAATCCCAATTCTCTAACAATCAAATCTAACAATACTATTTTTTGACGACATTCTATTTCAGATTTTGCCATAATATTGATATCATCAGCATATCTAAAATAACAAACGGAGTTATAATTTCTCATTATTTCGTCTAACGGAAATAAATATACTTCCGCAAAAAACGCGGAACAACTTGGTCCTTGAGGAATACCACATGCTTTATTATATAAATTGCCACAAGGATTAGAAGATATTTTCCATGCACCTAAACAGCGTTGCAAAAGTTGTATTAATCTATCCTCAATCCCATATTTTTTAAGTATCTCACCTAAAACATTGTGATCTATATTATCATAAAAAGACGCAATATCAAACTTCGCATTATATTGATATCCTTGATTATATTTTTTCTTTATTTCATTATGAAATCGGCCCCATTGTTTTTTTCCATTTCTCAAAAAAAAATACGGCATTATTATCTGATGTTCTGATAAAAACATTACCAAATGTTGTGGAATTAAAATATTGACTCATTCTATCATATAAATGATCAGCAATAACGTTTGCTATAGCTTGATATACAATTTGATCAAATAATGAAAGAAGTGTTATCGGCCTAACTAGCCCGTTTTCCTTGGGAATATAATATTTATCTGTTTTTTGAGGATTATAAATATTCTCATGAACATCCTGACATAATCTTTCTATATTTTCATGAAACTCAAATTCAAAAACTTCAAAGTCTTCATAAAAAAAGCTTTTATATCGATCTCTTTTCTTTGTTTTAAGTCGAATGTAAGCAAGCTCAAAGTTATGAATAGACAAAAATTTTTCATATTGTTCGCCCATATTAAGCTACTCCTATATTTAGATAATAAATTCTGAATACAATGGCAAGTTTAATTGCCATCAATTACCAGTAATTAATTAGGTAATCCAATCCTAGATAAATAGCTAGCAAAACGTTGCGATATTCTCTCTCTAAATAATTCTGAAACAGAACATACATAATGTTCTGTTTTTTGTTTCTGAAGTTTTTGAACATTCACTGTAAAGTAATGCTTAAAATCAATAACTGAATTAACTATAGGAACAGTCGAATCAAATTCAAGATAATGATATCTGGGTGTTTCATTTTGTCGTAAATTTTTATTAGCTGTTGCCGTCATTTTAGAAGGAATGATTGCCATTTTTTGATGCAATTCACTTAAATGATCACCGTTAATAAAATGCTCATAATTGTAAAGAGGAGCTACAATAATAGAAAAAAGATATTTATCTTGATTAGAAGATCCTATTTGTCGGGAATCAAAATCCCAAGTCAAGTCACAATCCTGAGTTAGAACAATCACTAGCGGGAATATAATTTTTGCAACAGTAATAATTCCATCTATTTCCTCTGCCGCTTCAATAAATTCAACATCCGAAATGATGTCCCCCTGATTAATTCTATCAGCCTGTAAATAGGTCGTCCTAACCAATTTGAACATCTCCTTTGTCAATCCGAACATCTCCTCTAACGATTGTTCTATATGGTTTTCCCAATCCATATTTTTTCTTATGATCGTCTATATCATTATTTGTTTCTGCCTCTGTTTTTGATACATAATCTTTTTGAGACTCTACTGAAATATCTAAATTTAAATCCCAAGGCATTTTATCACTACTCATTTTCTATTGCCTCCATTTTTTTTCTAAGTTCTTGTTTTATGGATTTTTCAAACCATTTTTCAGCTTGTTGATGGTATATATCTACTAATATCTTTGTATCATCAATAGAAAATAATCCCATAGAATAAACGTCTGTATCTAAAATAAAAATATTTTTCTTATTTGGAGCCGGATAATCTTCATTATAAATACCATACTGGAAGCGCAACATATAATTGCCATAATTCATCTCTATTGAATTCATACCGCGGGTTATCGCCAAGTCATCATCAACAAATTGTAAATTTTTCACAAGACACGAATTAATATATTTTCCCCAATAGCTACTCCAGCTTTTCCTTTTCCTTTTTTCTAACGGAAGTTTTATTTGATCAACATATCTTAACCCTATACGATTAATTTTTATATCAGGATAGTGTTGTGTTAATACATCAAATACTTCAAAAAATTGATTTTTAAAATCATCAAATGTTTTATATTCTTTAAAATTCATAACTACAGCTTTTGAAGATATTGTAATTTCTTTTTCTCTTCTTATTCCTAAAAAATGCCATTCCATATTTTTTTCTAACTTGATCAAGTTATCCGCTTGAGGAATACCATTATTTACCCTAACTTGTTTAAATTCAACTTGCCTATTTTCTGAAATCGGAAAATATTTAGTACATATATTTTTTACTTCAGGTTTTAATGATTCTTTTAACGATTCTTCAAGAGATACGAAGTCTATTCGTAAAATTGCGTTTGTTAAATAATGATTTTTATATTCCACATAAATCCCTCCACATTCAGTAAACACACACACTAAAAATATATATAATAAACTATAATTCTAAATAATTTAACCATACTTCCTTAATAATTATATATCATTTGTTTTTTTTCGGAATATACGAAAAAATAGTCTTCAAACATTCATTTAAATCCTTCTTGATATCACTTTCCCAAAATCGAAGAACCAACCAACCTTGCTCGGTTAAAAGATCATTTATTTCTAAATCCCGCTGCTTATTTTTTTCTAACTTTGGCAACCAATAGCCTCTATTACTCTTTATTTGTTTATTAATCTGATCCATATTTTTACCATGCCAAAAATCGCCATCTACGAATATAGCAATCCTATAACGAGTAATCGCGATATCAGGCTTGCCTGGAAGTTTATTATAATTTTTACGATATCGAATGCCTTGATGCCAAAGTGCTTTTCGAAGAATAACTTCCGTTTTGGTATTCTTGCTTCGTATACGAGACATATTTTTATGTCGCTGTTCTTTTGTTAAATTATCCATTTTTTACTTCCGTTGCTGCAATTTATTATTCAATATGATATACTTATAAGGTAACACTATTATATGTTTCAAAAGGAGTTTTTTTATGATTTTTCATTTAGGAGAATTATTTTGCGGTCCAGGCGGGCTCGCCTGGGGAGCTACTAATGCAGATATTAATAATGCGGACTGGCGCATTGTTCACGAATGGGCCAATGACTATGATGCCTCCACCTGTGACACTTATAGGCATAATATTTGCCCAAAATCGCCAGATTCTGTTTATTGTGCTGACATTAGAAAATTTGATCTCACTCAGCTTTCACCAATTACTGCGCTGGCATTCGGTTTTCCCTGCAACGACTATAGTGTTGTGGGGGAACAAAAAGGCATTAAAGGAACCTTTGGACCTCTTTATTCTTACGGTGTGAAAGCGTTAAAAATATTCCAACCACAATGGTTTCTTGCTGAAAATGTCGGTGGAATACGAAGTGCTAATTCCGGAAAATCTTTTAAGAAAATTCTAGCCGAACTTCAAGGTGCCGGATACACTATAACTCCTCATCTATATAAGTTTGAAGATTATGGGATACCGCAGGCTCGCCACCGGGTCATTATTATCGGTATTCGGAACGATATCAATGTCACATACCATATACCTTCGCCTGCACCTTATCAAGGTATTGACAATTCCTGCCGAACAGCCATAGAAGTACCGCCAATCGGCAAAGATGCATTTAATAATGAATTGACAGCTCAATCCAAAACCGTAATTGAACGATTAAATTATATCAAGCCAGGACAAAACGCCTTTACAGCAGATATTCCAAAAGAATTGCAGTTAAATGTTAAGGGGGCCCGCATCAGTCAAATCTATAAACGGTTAGATCCTAATAAGCCGGCTTACACTGTAACAGGTTCCGGCGGCGGCGGAACACATATTTATCATTGGGAAGAACCCCGTGCACTTACAAACAGAGAACGTGCAAGACTCCAAACATTCCCCGATGATTACAAATTCTTAGGAAAAAAGGAAAACGTTCGAAAACAAATCGGCATGGCAGTTCCCTGCCGTGGTGCAAAAATAATTTTCGAAGCTGTTCTTAAAATTTTTGCTGGCATTCCTTACGAATATGTAGAACCAAGCATCAAAGAATAGCATCATTTACTATTCAAAAATGGATAACACAGAAATATTTCTTGTGTTATCTATTTTTTATTATTCAAGTATACTTATTGATGATTTGATATAAACGTTAATTCAATATCAACATTTGATGTCCATCGTATTTGTACTTGATCTCCCACTTGAGCATGACGTTGAGTAAACCAAGGATATAATGCTCTTAAATCGCCATTTCCCTGAAATTGTTTTGCAAAACCATCCCCTTTATTTTTACATCCAGCTGCCTTTAACTGCCCTTTATATAAGTTGTCTGTAGAACGAGCATTAAAAATATTAATACCCAGTCCATTTCCATAGTTGCTGTTATATATTCCAATACGAACAGCTTCTCTTCGTCTTATTGGAATATACCGCTCTCCCATTATTCTATTTCTTGTAGGACGTCTTCTAAAAGTTCCCCATTCCAAAGATGCCCGATTCAAAGTTGCAATAAATATATCTCCCGATTGCGGCATATAAATTCCTTCTTTCGGTTTCTTCACAAATTTATAAAACAACTTATATAGACAAATCTCGTAATTCAACCTTGCGATTAACCGAGAATACATTACAAATGTCTAATTGACTATATGGCTTTTTCGCTTGTATTTCTGCCATTTTAATAAAATTAGCCACCGGCATTGCAGATCCATTTACACTGGTCGCTTCTGTTATCTTTTGAAGAGGAGCTGCTATTGTCGGTTTAAATCCCCCTGAAATATAAGAAAAAAATCCCATTGGTAATGTACTTGAGCTGTATTTATATATATCTGGAATATAATGATATATCATGCGGTCACGCTGAGTGGAATCTAAATCATATCGGCTGTATGCCTTTGTATCAATAATTGCCTGATAACCTGCATCATCAGCAATAAGCAGTACATCCGGAACTTCCTTAGCGCCGCCGGCAATGTGCTTTGCCTTAAAGTTAAATACATTATTGAGTATTTCTGCCGTTGCTATTTCAAAATCACGGCACTCTTCTCTTCCTTTAAATGCCATTTCAAAATAGTTTGTCATAAATCCGCCAATGGAACCGTGCGGATAATTTTTTTGAAGTATTTCCGCTACCTGATTATCCGAAATCCCGGTTCTATAAGCTATTTTATCAACAACTTCAGATGTAATTCCCCCAATGGGCTGCTGTAAGGATAATGATATGAACGCTTTTTTTACTTGATGTTCACTAATCATAAAATCAGTAATTGTTTGAGAATTGTTTAAATTGCGTGTGTCTTTTCGGTGATCTGGATCTAATCCATATTTGCGCTGAAAATATTCATGCTCCTGCGGCCGGTCAATAAATGGAAGTGGATTCTTTATAATACGTTGAACCGTTTCTTTTTCTTCATCAATCACTGACATTTTACCATTTTCACGCAAAACATACTGTGTATACTCAAGCCAGTTCATTAATGTATTCGCCGTATCCATTAAGTGTGAAAATGGATGATCTGGATTAACATTTCCTTTTGATCCTTTATATAATGCAAAGAAATCAGCCGGAAGACAAGCATCTCCATAATTTCTGAATTGAAGAATCCGATTTACAATATACTCATAACATTGATCTGTCTCATTCTCGGCTTCTACTATTACAACTTTAGCAATTTCTTCCTGTGTAAGCCATTCAATACGGGTATCCATCATTAGTTTCAAAAGGAAGCAAAATGGATGTATTTTAAAACGTTTGCTGACTTGAACTCCTCGTCCTAATGAATACGATGACGGAAATTGATATTTCAACACTTGATTAGTTAAAATTTTAACTGGTGATTCCCCGTTCATGATAGCTTCACCGGCCAGTGTTAGACGCAGTTGTCTTGTACTTTCCTGTGTAAAAAGAAGTCCAAGACTCATAATCCAAGCTTGATAAGTCCTAGCTCCGCCACCTGTATGATCGCGACGTTCTCCTTCTCTTTTTAAACCGCCGTACTCTAATGCATCCTCCAACAATAAGTGTGAACCTCGCTGCCCTTCCCAAATTTGGTTTAAAGACTGCTCTGCAAATACTGCCAGCACATCGGGTACAGAATTTAATTTTCTTTTTGGACGCGTTACCCACCAATAATTTATCATAGACTCATTCCAATTCTTTTACTATAACTAAATCCGTATCGAAAATTATAGTTTTAAAATTTAAAATTATATTTAATTATTAAGTACTTCATTCAATAACACCATACTCATCACTGCGTCTAAATTTATGCGTTTCTTTCTTTTTCGTTGAAGACAACTTTTATAATATTTTTTTTCCCATTTAGCTTTACTTTTAATTTTTGTACTTTTCGGATGATCCTTAGCAAATATCTCGAATCCAGAAATCCAAATATTAGCCATCATTAATAAATTATCATAAATTTCAAATAATTCTTTATCTTCAAAAACAGACGTATCCTTATCTGTTAAATATAAATTAAGTGCTTTTTCAAATGACCGCCATTCAGACTCCTTAATTTTAGATTCATGTTGACCTATCCATAAAAAAATTCTTTTATCTTCACGATTTACAACTCGATCCAATAGATCCTGCCATTGTCTCCATGATAATTTTTGTACTGTCGATAAATCAATTTTTGATAACTCGTAACATTGTTCATAAAATTTACGTGTTTTAGAATTTCCTCCATCAGCCCTTGACCTCTCTTTATCAGCCGCAAAAATTTTAATTTCTTTCCATAAATCAATTCGATTAACAGCAGATATTTCATATTTATCTAATAGTATTCCCATTTCTTTTCCTAGATAATATTTATATAAAACACCAGTTCCATATTTTTCTTGAATCTTAGAAGCCATTTTGGGAATCTCATCTTGTAAACATTGCAAAAATCGATCAGCTTGAGCAAGTTCTTTTGAAGAAACAAAGCCTTTATACATTTTTCTGCCAAGTTTATCCTTATCAACAAAGTTAATCATTTTCTACTCCCTGCTTTAAACTTCTGCTATAAACTTCTTCTATTTTTCTTATTACGCAATCAACCAATTCAAAAGGATCCATTTCCTCCATATGTTTTTCCTCACTAAAGGTGTTGTATTTACCTGCAGCTAAATAAAGCAATACGCACTGTTTTAACATTTCTTCCTTTATATATTGACGCTGCCTTACTTCATCGTCACTTATAGACATATATGCAGAATGCTCAGAATTAATAAAAATTTTACTAATACTACTATTAGATTCACACCATGATCTTCTTGGGTCTTGTTTATCCTTTACTGTATGCGATTCAAAAAATCCTTCTTTTCCATTTTTTTCATCTGTATTTAAAAATATTCTTAATTTATACTCTGTCGGTATTTTATCTCCTTTTTCATAACTATTATTACTTTCTGTCGCCACTAACCGAGCTCGTAATTCTACAATTCCTTTTTCTAGATATTTTTTATAAATAGATTGACTAAATTTAATATTAGGTATTTTGTCTATAATAACACTTTCATAAGGTTTAACATAAGCCTCAAATTTTCCAATATCAATTATTTTATCATTTCTCGAATTTTCACAATTATGCATACTAAGGTTTAATCTAAATCGTAACATCTCATTATTTTGATTATCAATTTTATAAGATATATTGACTAATTCTTCATCAAAATTTATACGTTTACTATCTTTATGTGGAAAATCAATACTATGCAAACTTAATTTAACTGTATTTCTATTATATTCAGTTTTCTTTGTATCATAGTAGAACGCAAGTTCTTTTCTTTGTTCTTTGTTACTCTTGAGCGATTTTACAGTTAAAACAATTCTATTTTCCTGATATTTTTCAGCAACTTCCTCATTTATTCTTAAAGAAAAATGCTTATCGATAAACTTTTCCGGTAAAACTTCTTCTGTTTGTTTTTCAATTCTTTTTATTAAACTTTTACTATTATGAGAGACTATATCAATTGTATACTCAAATTTTTGATTAGTAAGGTAATTGTTGTGTAACCTAAAGCCATACTCTAACAAGTCATTAGTATAAACAGTTAGAGTATCTGTATTAGGAAATATTATATTTTTCCAGCTTACTTCAAAATTAGATTTTTTAGGCCCCTTCCCTAAATCCTCAAACCCCATATCTTCTAAAACGTTTTGGACTTCAGAAGTTATTTCAGTCATCATTTTTTTTAATTTTTTATCTTCATTTTCCTGATCTTTAATGTATCCCCAAGATATAAGCAACTCCCTTATTTTATCATTGGTAAAATTTTTTAATTTTTGATATTCAGTAGTATTTTTTTTCCCTTTTTTTACTCCATAATGAATAACATCTTCTATTTCGGCTAATTTCGTTTCCCATTCCTTATCTACTTCAATATATCCCCAACAATTTTCTTCTATCTTTTTAGGGATAACATTTACATCAACATTCCCAATCCTCATACCTCTTCTATAATATGATACACCTTTCAATAAATTATCGCTATTTTTACCAATACAAAATCCAAAATGTTTAACCCGATACCCTGAATCACATTGTACTTCACGACCCATTTCATATTTTTTATAAGGTATATCTTGATGATTTAAAACCTTCCTATTATTAACATATATTCCAGAACTGCCTTCCATTTTTGAAATACAGCGCCACCAATTTTCTTGTATATATTTTACAATGCTATTAGATCGAATGCTCTTGACTATTTCTGGTCGTGGATTACAAATAATTATTCGTGTTCCAATAGATTTTTTTTCGTCCAAGCCGGTCCATTCTTTAATTTTTTGTTTTGCCTCGCTTGCTTCAAAAGCCATATCATAGATTTGACCTCCCTCACTTCTATTAGCTACATATGATCCGTCTTTTAGTAATGAATCAAAACAATAATCATATGATTGAGATGCCGCTGCATATACTGACTTACCCACACCATATTGACCAGCTCCATGTTCAATTCCTCCTGAAACATGTCGTGAAGAAAATCTCGCCAACCTCCATTCAGGATCTATCCCTTCATCATGATTAATAAGTTCTTGAATTTTATTAATATTTATATTAGGTCCTGTAAGTCCTTGAGTTCCTTTATCTTCAATAACAATGAATGTTCCAATATGATTTTTTTCTACAAAAATAGAACAACTCCATTGATCCCATTTATCATTTTTTCTTGCTCCAACAGCATTTTGTATTGCATCTTTTTGAAATCCATCTTCTAATGTTACTCCTGCTGTCTCATATGTATTAAATATCCAATCAATACTTTTCTTATAATCTTCTGGCATTTGAACTTTATCATGTTGCGACATAAACATCCCTTCCCTTCTAAAACATTTACACTACTTATATTTTTTTTATAAATATAACGTCATCATTTATTATAAATTTATTGCATTTTATAACTTTTGTCAAACAATGATACATTTAATAAGATAGTGTCAAGCAATTCATGTATCACAACACCCATTAAGATGCCGCATCCGGCAGCCCAAGTATCACGCTACCATTGTAAAACACTAATTTTGTGTTCCAGTTCCTTGATTTGTTTGATCAACGTCTGTAATAATTGCTAGTTCGTACAACTACATCGTAAATTTATTTTGAAATATTCCGAATATTTCCACATTTAAAAATAAACTAAATTTGCATTCTCAACAATACTATTTCATTTAACCATATCTTTATTCATGTATTGTTCCTGTGCATCTTGTGTTTTAATATCAAAATGTNATTCTGATTGATTGATTTTTGTTCACCTAAAATGTATAAATCATAATTCCATGGTCCGTCTTTATTAACATATGGTTTTCCTTCATAATCATTGACACTCCATAATAATTCTGCTACACTGGCAGTGTTTAAAGGAGATATCTTCCCACCTTGCATACCCATTTGCGGCATGCTTTGGGAGGCATCTCCTTTTTGTTGTAATAAATCATAAAATTTAGCATCATTTATGGTGAATTGATTTNAATTTTNATTGCCTTTCCGAGCNTGTCNGTACTACTATCAATTACTTTTTTCGGTCTTCCTGCAGCCATTGTTATCANCCNTGATTTTTTGGTTTTGAATTTCTGGCATTTTTTCAAAAGAATNGGCCATACGCGGTCTGGCNTTCGAACTTAAAAACTTTTTTGCACTCCCCCGGCTATAGCAAGCAATACTTTCTGCATCTTGGTCTTATCCTGCTGCGACTTATTATAAGCTGCATGGATGGCCGCGTGAGTTTGAGCACTTACGTAAATTAAATTATGCACATCAAATACCCGCTGCGGATTCTCTTCCACGGGGATAATATGATGTGCAATCGTTCCTTTCACAATATGATGTTCTATTACTTTCATATATTCATCCAAACCGACGGCCCGTTGTTTTACCTGCATCCGAATGGGCTTCCAAAGTTTTGAATGATATACCACCTTGCCTATTGCATTACGGTGATAGGTATCATACTCCTTATTTCGGTTATGATTACATGAACAAGTATCATCTATCGGGTACTGCTGTCCGCAGTAAGAACATATTTTTATCAGCATACTCATCACTCCTTATATTCAATTTAAAATTGGCAACAAAAAAAGGCACCCATCTCTGAGTGCCTGTAAATTATATGGAACCTAACTTATTACATATTTTCCCTGATAGCAGTTAACTACCTAATTGAGCCCTATAGCAAACAACGACAATCCAGCTATACTCTAACTTATGTTTTCTCCTATTTTAAAATTCTATTTCGTCTGCCCTGCATAACAGGCCGGTGGTTTATATCCGTTTCATGCGTCTTTTTTTGTTGATATCGCCTATATGAAGCGGATATGCAATGGCCATGCTTAATAGTCAATCTCATATTAAGGCATATACTATACTGATTAAATCGACATCGTTTGTTGTCACAATCTATCATAGAATCACCTGTTTCTATACATGAAAAAAGCACCCATATAAATGAGTGCTTATGGTAGAAGGGTTTACCCATTCCAACCCTTCCAAAAGGGAAGTTTCAATAATCAGTCTGGCTGTAATTATTTACTCCTTAATGTTTAAATTATATCATAGAAATTATCAACTTTATATTGATACCTCTATTTAGTATGTGTCAAGAAGTTCTCGGTAAATGTATTGACCTAGATAATAGCTAGCCTCGTCGACATCGTTTTTTTATAAAAATGCAGGCGTTGAGAAACTGTTAGCTAACTTCCCTATGGCACTGCTGGACGGGCCATTATTGCAAATGCGTCCGTGATGAATCCCTACATGCGTTTGAAAGGGAATCTTNTCGGTGCCCCCGTCACACATAGCGTGATGCCGCCTACACTAGTTAGCAGGACTGGAATTGCTCATAGTTCAGTAGTCCCACCCCTTTTTGTAGTATTTGTCAACCCGGCTCCCCATACGGCCTAACCCCCTGTCTCGGTTGTTGTGTTCCATGAACAGGGCCGGCTCTGGTCGCGGTAGTGTTTGGGTTGCCACGAAACAATCTTCCTCTGCCTGACGAATATTTTCCTGTTCCTGGGGTTCGTCGTCCTCTATGTAGCCTATGTCTAATCACTTCCTTCAATGGGCTACCACCACTCGCGCATGGCTCGCAACCATGTATTTGGGAATCGAAACCGTAGCTACCTAGGTAGCATTTTTGGACCATCCGTGTTCACTGCCGCGATAGACGTCCGTGTTCATGTAAACCGTCGTGGCACCAATCACCACTCATTGTCACTACCGCCGTTCCCCATACCTTTTTCTTGCATAAAACCCTCCGGACCAGTAGCTACAGTTGTCGTTACTTGTTACCACAACCTAGCCATAGGTACACTTTTGCGCGTTTTTGACTTTCTTGCCAACATAAAGTGTCTTTGGTCGGGAACGTCCTGTTCTATCGCGGTTTTCGTGACGCTCTTATGGTTACCCTTGGCGAACGTCCATAACCGACCTATCCGCCTTACGGGCGTTCCGCCTTTTGCGGGCCTTCCTCTAGCACGTACATGTCTTTGATGCCGTCATACCACCGTGCCTTGACCTAAAGCAATCGTGGCGCGACTTTAATGCTTTCTAGTGACACCAGCACGTTTCACCTTAGCCAATGCGACACTCTTCATTGGTAGCCCTATATGCTTCTGCAACTCGTTTCATGAATAAGGCAGTATACCGCTGATACTTTTTCAGCCCTAATTGGGTATCTAACGGATAAAATCCCTTCGCGCGCGGCCCCTCTTTCCGTATGCGACGGCGCTGATAGGTAACGGTGCCGAATAGTCCTTGTATCGTACGGCGATCCCGTCGTTCAATCTGATACCCTTGGTGCTTGTACTGTTCCACCAATTCTGTATCCATCGTTTCTAACGCACACACCAGTGCCTCTGTGAAAACCCGCATAAACAGCTGCAATAATTTTGTTTCGCGTATGATCGCGGTATCGGAGTCCTTTATTATTTTGATGATTTCTGGTACAATAAATCTCATGGGAAGACCTTCTTATCTGATATATTTCGCCTTGAGAAGCAATATATCTATTATCTTGGTCTTCTCTTCTTTTTGCAATACCTTACCGAGAACTATTTTACACTAAGCCTACAAGGCTCCCTATATTAAAAACATTAAAAAGATGCCTGGTCATGATAGTAAAATCTGACCAGGCATCTTTTTGATGTATCCCTATGAGATCAATACTCAGCGAATAAAATTCGTCGGCTGCCGCTCTTCATAATACGGTTCATCAATTCCTGCATTGCGCCCTGTCTCTATACACTTCAAGAGCCATGCCATGTTTTCCCCAAGGGTACGCATAGTCTGCAATCCTTCCAAATCTTTCCGAGCTTCTTCTGCTGTGTTTCCATGAATTTGATTCCAATATTGCGAGGGTACAATAGGCATATTATTCATACCAAAATATTTATTGAGCTGGTCATATGCGGCACTCGCCCCACCACGGCGACATGAAACGACAGCTGCCGCCGGTTTTTTAGCAAACCGGTGAGATGCTGAAAACATAAGCCTATCCATCAAGGCCGTGATTTGTCCGCTGGCCCCGGCGTAATATACGGGGGATCCAACCACAAGACCGTCTATTCCATCAGCCTTCTCCGCAATTGTATTAACAGCATCATCAAATACACATTTTCCCAGTGAAAAACATTTTCGGCAAGCAATACAGCCTTGAACGGGCTGTACTCCAATCCAAAATATTTCCGTCTCAACACCGCGTTTATGCAGCGTTTTTTCTACTTCCCGCAAAGCGGTATACGTACATCCTGCTCGATGCGGACTGCCATTGATAAGCAAAACCTTCATCATAATCCCTCCCAGCAAATACTATATTCGTCGTTATATTTTCATTATACTATTTCACGTCAAGGGTACATGATGCGGTAATAAACGTACATTCTTTTTATCACATAATCCCCCAAAAATGCTGCATAATCAAGGACATCACGGCAACACAGAACCAAGTTGTCAATCCTAATACAATAGGCCGTATTCCATTTTTTACCAAACTCTTTAAATTTGTATTGAGACCGATGGCAACCATCGCTACGATAATAAAAAATTTTCCTGCATTACCTAATACATGCGACCATGCCATCGGAAGTATTCCTGTTGTGTTTATAATAGAAGCGGCAACAAACCATAAAATAAACCATGGGAAAATTTTTTTGATTTCAAATTGACCATTTTGATTTTTCTTGCGATGTGCCATAAAAACTGCCATAATAACACACACAGGGACAATCATCAAAGCCCGGGTAAGCTTAACAATCGTGGCATAGTTTCCTGCATCCGCACTATAAGAGTATCCTGCCGCAACAACACTGGAGGTATCGTTGATTGCTGTACCGGCCCACATACCGAATCCCATATCGCTCATTCCCATTACATGCCCTAAAAAAGGGAATAAAAATACAGCAATAATATTAAATAAAAAAATAGTGGAAATCGAAAAAATAATATCCTTATCTTTGGCTCCGATAACCGGTGCCACTGCCGCAATGGCCGAACCGCCGCATATACCCGTCCCTGCCCCAATAAGAATCGTCGTACCAAAATCCAAATGTAATAGCTTTCCCATTCCGTAAGCAACAGCAAAAGAAGTCAATAACGTAAAAATCATAACAGAAAACGATGTACCGCCAATTGCAATTACATTGAAAAGATTCATTTCAAATCCTAATAGAATAATTGAGTACTGAAGAATCTTTTTTCCCGTAAAACGAATCCCCGGTTCAAATGATACGGGGCGTGTAATACCTGCCAATATAATTCCTAATAAAATACCGAATACCGGTCCCCCTATAATAGGAAAATATATTCCTAAAAAATAAGCAGGCAACGCTAACACTGCTGATAACAAAATACCTTTCACATTTTCCTTTTGCAATAAAGCCACCTCATTTAAACATATTTTCAGGTTAATTTCTGCCTGACTATTTTTTTCATCAGTTCGTAGTGTACCACTTGTATTTCTATATGTAAAATAGTATTATTTAATTAATTTAATAGGTATATACCTATACAAAAGGAGGCATTCGTATGACGCTGCGTCATTTACATATTTTTATCTGTGTTTGTGAAGAATCAAACATGACAAAAGCAGCCACCAGGCTTCACATGTCTCAACCTTCTATCAGTCAGGCTATACGGGAATTAGAAGAACATTACAGTGTGCATTTATTTGAACGTCTGGGACACCGCCTTATCATAACTTCTGCTGGAGACTGTCTTCGCTCGTATGCCTCCGCCATGGTTCGTCTTGATATGCAAATCGAATCTGCCATGAAAGATTTCGGCAAAAAAAGTATGCCTCGTGTGGGAGCTAGTATTACAATCGGGGAATCTTTTCTTGTTGAGCTGTTGCAATATACAAAAGAAAGACATCCTGAATTTTCTATTTTTTCTGAAATCCACAACACAACAGAGCTGGAATCCATGTTATTTGCCGATACAATAGATTTAGCATTGGTAGAGGGCTCTATTCAGTCAGATTATATTACAGTCATTCCTTTTATGGTGGATGACCTGAGTTTTATCTGTTCGTGCGAAAATCCGCTCGCCAAAACAACCCCTATTTCCGTACATGATTTACAACAACAAAAATTTTTTATCCGGGAAGCAGGCAGCGGAACGCGTGATCTTTTTGAACGTGTCATGAACGCAAACCACATTACTTATGAAATTGCCGGTGTATATAACAATGCCGAAAGTCTAAAAAAAGCAGTCGCTGCCAATTTAGGCATCAGTGTTATTTCCCGACGCGCTGTTTGGGAAGAAGTAAAACAAAAAAAATTATCGCTGTTTTCCATAGATGGCTTAACTTTTCAGCGAACTTTTCGCATTGCTTACCACAAAGATAAATATGTAACCCCTCAGTTGCAAAAAATCATTACTGCCTGTCATGATTTAGGCCAAATTGACGACTTCTATTGACAGATACTAACTTGTACTTTATAATTTATCCAGTAAATAATAACTATTATTCATTGGATAAATTAATTACGGAGATGATAGAATGCTCTGTCCCAGATGCCAAAAGCAATTACCCCCCAGCAACGATGAATGTCCTTTTTGCGGTTACAAAATCAATGTCGAAAGTTTGTTAAAAAATGCTTTTCCCGATTGTGAAGAGGGGAAAGGATTGAATTCCTTAAACGGAAGAACATCTGCTGTTCTTATTGTTTTAATCATTGCAATGGTTTCTTTCGCTGCGTATATAGCGCTAAATTAATATATACAATAAGTAAAACACCGGCATTTTTCTTTTATGAAAGAAATGCCGGTGTTTTTAGTATATTCGTTTTTATATACAACGCATCCTGGTTCTGTAACCACCACTATTTTTTAGTATATAGATTACCAAATCATATATTTTTCCGCTTCTTGACGAAGCCAATCTCGAAAATCAGGATGTGCAATTTCAATCAAAGCTTCTACTCTTTCTCGTACATTAAGACCGCGCAGCCATGCGACACCATATTCAGTAACAACATAATCCGTATCATTGCGTGAAGTTGTTACTGCTGCTCCTGGTGCCAAAAACGGCACTATTTTTGAATGAAGCATTTCCTGTCCGTTTGCATCTTTTGTCATGTATGTCGAATGCATGGCAATAATAGATTTCCCTTCATTTGACATTTGCGCTCCCTGCACCGTTTCCGACTGTCCGCCGGTTCCAGACCATTGCAGATTTCCGACTGTTTCTGATGCACATTGCCCTGTCAAATCAACTTCCAGAGTAGCATTGATAGAAACAAATTTATTATTTTTACCGATTGTATAGGGATCATTGGTAAATGTACAAGATTTAAAAAGAATAGATGGATTATTGTCAATATAATCATATAACTTCTGTGTTCCCATTGTAAAAGAACAAACAGAATACCCATTCAGCAATCCTTTTTGTGAATTATCAACAGCACCACACTCGATAAGATCGACCATTGTTTCTGTAAACATTTCAGTATGNATCCCTAAATGTTTTTTTGTACGCAGTTCATGTGCCACAGCATTAGGTATATTGCCGATTCCCAGCTGAATAGTNGAGCCATCTTCAATTAATGNTGCAATATGCTTNCCAATCATTGCATCCACTTCTGTATAGGGTGNAATGTTAGCAATNGGAATAGCACGATCAGATTCAACGACAGCTGCCACTTCTGAAATGTGAACCTGTGTGTCTCCAAATGTCCGGGGGAAATTCGGATTTACTTCTAAAATGGCTATCGCACCTTGGTTAATAAGATCACGTTCATAAATAGCGCTGATGGAAAGAGATAAATATCCGTGTTTATCCATAGGAGATACGGTTGCCAAAACAACGGGCCGGCGTTTTTCATACCGAACTCTGCGATCTATCGTTTTGCGAAGAATCGAAGTAGAACTCTGTGGAATATCACTTGTTAATTTTTCTTTTTGAGATTGTCTGCAAGCTCCAGAAAAAAACCAACCGTTATGTGTCATGACACCTTTCATTTCCTGATCGTGAAGCCATGGATAATCTTTCAACGGCAAACAGGTATTTAAAATAGTATTTTTAACTCCTGTTTTTTTCAAATATTGCATTTTATCCAATATAGCGGCTGGTTCTCCGGCTGCCTGCGCACTAAAAATATAATCATTGTCTTGAATCAGTTCTAAGGCCTGTTCTGCTGTCATTAATTTTTGTGCATACATTGCTTCCTGCATTGTCATAATAATTCCTCCCCAATAAACATTATACAGTAAATTTATTTATTACTTTTTTCTTTTTTTGATTTTCCTGTTTCAGGTAACAGAAATGATCCAAAAAAAGCGGTTGCACTGACTACAACAGCAACAGTCAGTCCTGTTGCATATCCTGATTTATCAATAACCATGCCAATGATAAAAAATACAATGGTTTCAATAATATAAGCCAACGCCCAAAAAATGCCCATAATTTTAGTCAACTTAACAGGCGTCATATTTGGCAGTTCCTGTGGTATCATAAACAAGCTGGTTACAGGAATAAACATAAGATTCCCTATCGCAAAGGCTGCTGCTAACGCGATAAAACCATTTGTTGTCGTAAACATCAGCACACCAGCTGCAGTAAGAAGAAATCCACATATGCGTATAACCGGCAGCCGTTTGAAGTATACTTTAGATAATAAAATGGTAATAATCGTACCAACAATACCTCCAAAAGCAACTACGACACTTAATGTTTTAGAACTAATAACAGTTGTCCCTGATATAGGAAAAATATTGAGCAGTACAATATAAAATGTCAAAATTCCCGAATAGGTAAATGGCAAAATCCAATTGTTTTTTTGTTTTAAAGCGGTCCTGAAAGAATATTCTTCCTTTACTACATTATTTTCTCCTGAATTGCTCGCAGTATTCAATGCAAAATCCTGCCCCACCAGAAGCCATAATAAAAATAAAACGCCGCTGATGCCGGCAAAGAATCCCATACTGGCCTGCCAAGTCTGCATAACTGCAATAACAGGACCAACAACCAACATCGCCAGCATACCTCCGACATTATATGCGACACTATTAAGAGCATTGACAGTAGGACGTGTTTCTGGTTTAAAATAATTGATTACAACCGGACTAAAATAGACTACATAAACAGCTCCCCCAAACCCCATAATAAAGCGGCCTAATACAAATGCCCAATATTGAGGTGACAAAACAGCAACAAGGCTGCCAATCACGATCATAAAAGATCCTAACCCAATAGCTTTTCTTGGCAGTAGTTTGATCAATAATCCTGCTGCACAAAAATTACCAATAATTTTCGCTACTGTAATGGAATTAGAAATAAAAGTTGCCGACATAAATGAATCCAACTGAAAATATTTCATAATCTGAGGCGTTAATGTACTTCCTGCAATCCAATTGACAGCAAATAATGCATAGGTAAGAAACATAACTAATTCAATTACATTTGCTCTTGTTGATGAAACTCGTTGTTCTTCAAACATAAATATCCTCCTCTCAAATACACTGCTATAAAAGACATCCAACACTATCCGCGGAATAATTTTCAGATGCGTTTCTTGTATTAAGTATAACAAGGAGAAGTTACGTATAAGTTACACAATCGTTACAAAAAAGGACTGGCATTTAGTTTTTTTCTAAATGCCAGTCCTTTTGCTCAATAGGATTTGTAAGTTTGATATATATGATTGGTTTCTTCGGATGGCTCTATAGCTAATTCACTCCTTAACGTTGTCACACATTGCCGATACACCCGTTCCAATAATGATTTATTATGTTGTTCCCCATAACATTGCATCTTTAATTGATATGCTCTTTCCC
>JGI20225J20221_1001410_pt3 | contig 25009 bp, 22 predicted proteins | sample BioMet4_FD_20221 | JGI IMG/M metagenome (IMG submission 20221)
CGGATGCGCAGAAATTCGTCCTGATCGAAACGGATGCCGAGAAGCATGAATACGACGGAACCTATGTGATTTCCTCCGCGGACAATACGGAATACAGTCTGGACGTCAGCGGCGGCTCACGGCTCAACGGCGCGAACGTGCAGACCTGGCAGGTCAATTCTTCGGAGGCGCAGAAGTTCGATGCGATTTACAGCGGCGGGGGCTATTACCGTCTCATCAATTCCAATTCCGGGAAAGCCCTGGACATCGCCGGCGGCAGTCCGGCATCCGGAGCCAATATCGGGCAGTATGAATGGAACGGCACTGCGGCGCAGCTCTGGAAGATTACGAAAAATGAGGACGGCACGTACCTGCTCGAGAGCAGGCTCGGCAGTGTTGCGGATATCGCCGGAAATGCCGGCAGCGGGGCCAATGTCCAGGCAAATGCGCCGGACGGCAGCAGCACCCAGAAATGGTATCTGATTCCGACCGGACGTGATGTCTGTCTATCCTCGGCACCGGGACAGCGCACGGTTCTTTCCCTTCTGCAGAATGCGATGAAGCCGGTCGGACGAACGCTTTATATCCTGGACGGCGGATGGAATTACGGCAACATTCCGGCAGATCCCGTCGATGCACGGATCATCGGCTATCAGGATGCCTGGTGGAATTTCTTTAAGCAGAATGCAAAGCCGGGTTATGATTTCAATCAGTTTACCTTCCAGCACGGAAACGGGCTGGACTGCTCGGGCTATGTGCACTGGGCTGTCTACAATACGCTCTTTAACACGAACGGCGAGAATTATGAACTGCAGCGTTCTTTCGATATTGCCAATGAGTATCAGAATTACGGCTGGGCGACGACTTCGGATCCGACCCTTCATCCGGGCGATATCATGAGCGTCGATGAAGGAAACAGTGCCGGTCATGTTTACATCGTACTCGGCGTCTGCAGCGACGGCTCGGTTCTTCTGGCTCATTCGACTCTTGTTCCGTACGGAACGCAGGGAGCCGGCGTACAGATTTCCGGAACATCTGCACCGGGAACGGAAACTGACGGACAGACGATGGATTCCGTCGCGGCAAAACTGGCGGCTTACTATATGGCGAAGTATTTCCCGGAATGGCCGTTTGCTCCGGTTGAAGAGCCGTACAGCGCCTATGTATCCGGCAATGTCGTCAAGGCAGCGTGGATCACAAACGGTGCATCGGCGATGAGCGATGCAGCCGGCGTGCAGAATATGTCCGGGGAAGCGGTTATGAAGCTTCTTCTGGGCCAGTGATTTTCAGAAAGAAAGCAGTATAAACTATCATTGCAGAATGCTTCGGGAGGACTTATTTTTTATGACAGACAAAGGAAAATACTACATTACGACCGCTATTGCCTATGCATCCGGAAAGCCGCATATCGGCAACACCTATGAAATCATCCTGGCAGATGCCATTGCCCGTTTCAAGAGGATGGAAGGCTATGATGTCTTCTTCCAGACCGGAACCGATGAACACGGCCAGAAAATCGAGAATAAAGCGAAAGAAGCCGGCGTGGAGCCGAAGGCTTACGTGGACCGTACGGCAGCCGAAATCCGCCGCATCTGGGATCTGATGAATACATCCTATGACAAATTCATCCGCACGACCGATGAGGACCACGAGAAACAGATCCAGAAGATCTTCAAGAAGATGTATGAGAAAGGCGACATTTACAAAGGCGAGTACAAGGGAATGTACTGCACCGAATGCGAGTCGTTCTATACGGAGTCGCAGCTTGTCGACGGCAAATGCCCGCTTGACGGATGCGATGTGCAGCCTGCTTCCGAGGAGGCTTATTTCTTCCGGATGAGCAAGTATGCGCCGCAGCTGATCGACTACATCAATACGCATCCGGAATTCATCCAGCCGGAATCCCGCAAGAATGAAATGATGAACAATTTCCTCATTCCGGGCCTGCAGGACCTGTGCGTGTCGAGAACATCCTTCAAATGGGGCATCCCGGTGGATTTCGATCCGCAGCACGTCGTCTATGTGTGGCTCGACGCCCTGTCGAACTACATCACGGGCATCGGTTACGATGCCGACGGGAACAGCACGGAACAGTTCAGGAAATACTGGCCGGCGGATCTCCACCTGATCGGAAAAGACATCATCCGCTTCCATACGATTTACTGGCCCATTTTCCTGATGAGCCTTGACCTGCCGCTTCCGAAGCAGATTTTCGGCCATCCGTGGCTTCTTCAGGGCAGCGGAAAAATGAGCAAGTCCAAAGGCAATGTCATTTACGCGGACGACCTGGCAGACATTTTCGGTGTCGATGCCGTGCGTTATTTCTGTCTGCATGAAATGCCGTTTGAGAACGACGGGGTCATTTCCTGGGACCTCATGGTCGAGCGCATGAATTCCGAACTGGCGAACACGCTCGGCAATCTGGTGAACCGGACCATCGCGATGAGCAATAAATATTTCGGCGGCATCGTGACGCAGACCGGGGAAATGGGGCAGCTGAGCGATACCGATGCCAATCTCAAGGAATGCGTGACCGGAACCGTCGCGGCCGTCACCGCAAAGATGGATGAACTGCGCGTCGCGGACGCGATTACCGAGATCTTCAGTCTCTTCAAGCGCTGCAACAAATACATTGATGAGACGGAGCCGTGGAAACTGGCCAGAGACGAGTCGCAGAAGGCGCGTCTTTCGGAAGTGCTGTACAATCTGACCGAAGGCATTTCCACCGGCGTCTCCCTTCTTGCGCCGTTTATGCCCGAGACGACGGAGCGCGTGATGAAACAGCTGAATTCCTCAGCGGTTGAGTACGATAAGCTGAGTGAATGGGGCAATTATCCGTCCGGAAATAAAGTGACGGATGCACCGGAAATCCTGTTCATGCGGATGGACCTTAAGGAGGTCCTCGAAAAAGCGCATGTAACGCCGGAAGCGGCGGATACAGAAAAGAATGAAGCGGAAGCCGGAAAGGCCGGCAGCGGGTCCAGGAACGCGGAAGGCGTTTCGAAGGATTCCGCGGCGGACGGAAAGAATGAGGGAGCTGTCTCAGGAAATGAAGCATCCGGTAAGGCGGAGATCGTCTACGAGGACTTCGACAAAATGGAATTCCGCGTCGGCGAAATCATTGACTGCAGGATTGTGGAGAATTCAAAGAAGCTGCTCTGCAGCCAGGTAAAGATAGGGGATAAGACCGTGCAGATTTGCTCAGGCATCCGTGCAGCCTATTCGCCGGAGCAGATGATCGGCAAGAAGGTCATGGTCATCGTGAACCTGAAGCCGCGCAGGATGGCGGGTCTGGAATCGCAGGGAATGCTGCTGTGCGCGGAGGATGCGGACGGAAAGCTTTCACTGATGACGCCGGACGACAGCTCGATGGCCGCAGGATCTGAAATCTGCTGAGACGCCGGCTTTTATGACAGAAAATGAAGGAATGACGACATGATATTCGACACCCATGTGCACTACGATGACCCGCGCTTTGATGAAGACCGCGACGAACTTCTGGACTCTTTCCGGGAGAACGGCGTCGGCTGCGTCCTGAATGTCGGTTCCGATGTTCCGTCGCTTCCGAAAGTCATGGAGCTGGCGCATTCCCGGGGTTTTATTTATGCGGCAGTCGGAATCCATCCGGATGAAATCGGAGAAATCACTCCCGGTATCTGGCAGGAAATGCGGCAGTACATGGCGGATCCGAAGGTCGTCGCAGCCGGCGAGTTCGGACTTGATTACTACGGCGAAGGAAAAGAAGATCCGAAGGTCCGGGCATTCCAGATGGAGTGGTTCAGAAAACAGATCGAACTGGGACGGGAATTCAAAAAGCCGGTCCTGATTCATTCCAGGGAAGCTGCCGAAGATACGATGAATATCATCAGGGAGTATTACGGCGACCGGAAGACAGAGCATCCGGGAATCATCCACTGCTACTCGTATTCGCCGGAACAGGCAAAGATCTACGTCGGCATGGGTTTCCTGATCGGTGTCGGCGGCATCGTAACCTTCAAGAATTCAAGAAAACTGAAAGAAACGGTCGCACAGACGGATCTGGATCATCTCGTTCTGGAGACAGACTGTCCGTATCTGGCACCGGAACCATTTCGGGGAACAAGGAATTCTTCCCTCAATCTTCCGTACGTTGCCCTTGCGATTGCGGACATCAAGGGGACGAGCGAAGAAGAGGTCATCGCGCGCACGGAACAGAACGCGAAGACGCTGCTTGGAATTTCATAGAGACGTACCTTTCGGTGCAGTGCACCGTAAACAGGATAAGCTTCGTCCGAAAAGACGATTCGTTTGCCGGCACCCGTAAACCCCCAGGAGGAAAAATATGAAACTCGAGAAGTACATCGGATGTTCCAAAGCGGCAAGGAAACTCATTAAGGCAGACCTGGTTCTGAAAAACGCTAAAATCATCAATGTCTTCACCGACCGGGTAGAGGAAGGCAACATCGCCATCACAAACGGCATGATTGTCGGCATCGGCGACTATCAGGGCAAGAAGGAAATCGATCTCAAGGGACAGTATGTGACGTCCGGACTGATCGATGCCCATCTGCATCTGGAATCGACGCTCGTGAATCCGCAGGAGCTGATTTCCCAGGCGGCGCTGCACGGCACGACGACTTTCATGGTCGACCCGCATGAGGCGGCAAATGTATCCGGTACCGACGGCATCGACTATATCCTGGAGCAGACGAAGAATTCGCCGGCCCATGTCTACGTCATGATGGCTTCCTGCGTCCCGGCGACCCCGATCGACGACAACGGCTTCCGGCTGACGGCCAAAGAAATGGCCCCGTATCTTGAGAACCGCCGTGTCCTCGGTCTCGGCGAAGTCATGGATGTCCAGAGCGTCATCAACGGCGATCCGGAAATGAATAAAAAACTCGAGCTGTTCAACGGCAAGGTGAAGGACGGCCATGCGCCGGATGTCCCGGATCTTGACCTGGCAGCCTATGTCATGGCCGGCGTCACGACCGATCACGAAGGCACGACGTATGAATACGTCATGCGCGAACGCGCGATGGGCATGACCTGCCATATCCGTGAAGGCTCCGCAGCCCGCAACCTGGAAATGATCGTCAAGGGCATCGTGGAAAATAATACGAATACCGAAGGCTTCTGCTTCTGCACCGACGATGGTTGCCATTTTAACAGCAGCAATGGGACTGATCCCCATACTGACTGCTTTGCGTATATTATGGTCAATGTCCCCTTCTGTACAGATGACAAGCATATTGAAGATATCGAAATAGAAGGGGACATTGACCATAATGTACGCAAAGCAGTCAGTATGGGGATCAGTCCCATTGCTGCTGTTAAAATGGCAACCATCCAGCCGGCAAGATGCTACGGNCTNCGCCGGACCGGAGCAGTGGCGCCGGGCTACGATGCGGATCTGGTTGTCTGGGATTCCATCAAGGACTTCAATGCGCAGATGGTCTTCTACAAAGGCCAGCTGGTCAACGGACATACCAAAGATGAAGCCGATATGAACCCTGCCCGGAGAACCTGATGGACACGGTCCATATCGGAATGATCGATGAAAAGAAACTCATCATGAAGCAGACCGGCAAGAAGGTTCCGGTGCTTCAGATGGAGCCGGGCCAGATCACAACGAAGAAAGTCATGGCAGTCCTTCCGGGAGAAAAAGTCTTCGAACCGAACGCAGAATTCGCGAAGATCGCTGTTTTCGAACGCCATCATGCGACGGGCAAAATCGGCGTCGGTGCCGTGAACGGCTTCGGAATCCGCGGCGGTGCCATTGCCTCTTCCGTTTCCCACGACAGCCACAACATCATCGTCATCGGCAGCAGCGATGAAGACATCCTGACGGCCGTACACGAACTGGAACGCACCAAGGGCGGCTACACCATTGTGGAAAATGGGAAAGTCTTCGATACCCTTGAACTTCCGATCATGGGACTCATTTCCGACAGGAGCTACAGCTACGTTGACAAGAAGCTGCACCGCATGATCTTCAAGGCGCACAAGATGGGCATCCCGAAGGATATGGATCCGTTCATCACGCTTTCCTTCATGGCGCTGCCGGTCATTCCGGAAATCCGCTGCACGCCGAGAGGCATGTACTCCGTGACGGAAGGAAAGTTCCTGTAAAGAATTCCGGAGCCGGAAAGCCCCGTCCGTGAAAAAGCTATACAGACGGCAGAAAATGTTTATGTTTTTTGCAGGCGTTCCATACTATAATGAATTCAAGAATATGCACCCGAAAGGACGATCCGATGAACACGAAAAAGACGGTTTCCGAAACCAAGGAACGTGCACCGCGCAAGCCGGTCAATGAGAAATATCTGGAGTTCACGAAATACGACCAGTATCTTTTCGGGCATGCTACGCATTATGATCTTTACCGCAAGCTCGGTGCGCATCCGGCAGAACGCGACGGAGTCAAGGGAACGTATTTCGCGGTATGGGCTCCGAATGCCCGTGCGATTTCGGTGGTCGGCGACTTCAACAGCTGGAACGTCGAAGCGAACTTCATGACGAAGAAGGATGAGCTGGAAGTCTGGGATACGTTCATTCCCGGCGTGCAGGAAGGCTCTCTCTACAAATACTACATCATCGGCGCGGAAGGGCAGCATCTCTACAAGGCCGATCCGTATGCCAATCAGGCAGAGCTCCGTCCGGGAAATGCCTCGGTAATCTGGGACAGCAGCCGTCTGAAATGGACCGATGACAAATGGATGAAGCAGAGGGAAAACTTCAACGTCGACAAGGACCCGATGGTCATTTACGAATGCCATCCCGGCTCCTGGATGAAGCACCCGGAATCGGACGGCATCCCGGACGGCTTCTACAATTACCGCGAATTTGCGGTCCGCATCGCGGATTATCTGAAAGACATGAATTACACCCACATCGAGCTCATGGGAATCGCCGAGCATCCGTTCGACGGCTCCTGGGGCTATCAGGTGACGGGCTATTATGCACCGACCTCAAGGTACGGCACGCCGGATGATTTCCAGTACATGGTCGATTACCTGCACGGCAAGGGAATCGGCGTCATCCTTGACTGGGTACCGGCTCATTTCCCGAAAGACGATTTCGGCCTGGCGAATTTCGACGGCTGTGCCCTTTACGAGCATGCCGATCCGAGAAAAGGCGAACATCCGGAATGGGGCACGAAGATCTTCAACTACGGTCGTCCGGAGGTCAAGAATTTCCTCCTGGCAAATGCCCTCTACTGGATCGAGTTCTTCCATATCGACGGACTGCGCGTCGATGCCGTGGCGTCGATGCTGTATCTGGATTACGGAAAATCGGACGGCCAGTGGGTAGCCAACAAGTACGGCGAGAACAAGAACCTGGAAGCGATTGAATTCTTCAAGCATCTCAATACGCTCGTTCAGGGACGGAACAAGGGAACCGTCATGATTGCCGAAGAGTCCACGGCATGGCCGCAGGTAACCGGCGATGTTGAAAAAGGCGGACTGGGCTTTGGACTGAAATGGAACATGGGCTGGATGAATGATTTCCTGGAATACATGAAGCTCGATCCTTATTTCCGGAAATTCAATCATTACAAGCTGACGTTCTCGACGTCCTACTGCTACAGCGAGAAATATGTGCTCGTGCTTTCCCATGATGAAGTGGTTCACCTGAAATGCTCGATGTGGCAGAAGATGCCGGGCATTTATGAAGACAAGTTCTCGAACTTAAGAGAGGCCTATACGTTCATGTGCGGCCATCCGGGAAAGAAGCTCCTCTTCATGGGACAGGATTTCGGTCAGCAGAGAGAATGGTCGGAAGACCGCGAGCTCGACTGGTTCCTTCTCAATCAGCCGCTGAACAAGGCACTTCTGGACTACGTCCGCGAACTTTGGAAAATGTACCGGAAGTATCCGGCACTTTATGCAACCGATACTGACCCGAACGGCTTTGAATGGATCAATGCGGATGATGCAGACCGCAGCATCTACAGCTTCATGCGCAAGTCGCCGGACGGCAAGAAGAATCTTCTGTTTGTCCTGAACATGACGCCGATCGAGCGTCCGGACTACCGCTGCGGCGTGCCGGTGAAGAAGAGCTACAAGCTGATCCTGAACTCGGCAGACCCGAAGTTCGGAGGCACGGCGGAAATCAGGAAGGTTTCCTATGCAGCCCAGAAGGGCGAATGCGACCGCCGGCCGTACAATATCGAGTTCCCGCTGCCGGCATACTGCGCGGCGGTGTTTGAGTGGTAATGCTTGTCGATGAATAATCTGCTGAGCGTGAGAGCTCACTGCATATTCTGTGCAGGGAACGCTCCCGCTCAGATCCTCGTGCAGGGGTGCTAAGCCCGGAAAGACATCAATCGAACGCTCCTTGCTGAATTATGTTCTCTGCAGGGCGCGCTCCCGCTCAGATCCTCGTGCAGGGGTGCTAAGCTCGACAAGACCTCGCTAAGCACCCGCCTCGTCAATGTCCCTGCAGAGAGCATAGTTCAGCCGGAGCTGACGATGATGTATTTCTGCTAGGAAGACAAAAAGAATTAAACAGAAAGAAAAGACAGAAAGAAGATAGAAAGAAAAGACAGACAAAGACAGACAAAGACAGAAGCAAAGGTATTGGAATTAAAGAATGACATGATATTATACTGGCAGCCCATGAGGGCTGCCGGTTTTTTTAGCATAGCGACTGAAGAGGAGTGAAGCAGGGCGGGCATGTGTTTCGTGAGAGGGCGTCCGAGGAGGCCGGTACACGGCGAGGTATTATCGAGCCGATGTACCGCTGCACGACGAGCGAGCGGGAGCGTCCCGATCACGAAATATATGCCTGTCCTGCGAATCCTTTTCAACAAGCGCTCTACTGATAGTATTTTGGTTTCTTGGGTTCTTCCGGCGGACGTTTTTTACGTATGGCCCGGACACGCTTCTGTTCCGCAAGGAACCAGTCCGTGAAGCGATTGGCCAGTTTTGAGAATTCCACGATGAGCCACAGCGTCAGGGCACCGAGAGGAATCAGAAGAAGTGACCACCACATTCCGATCGGGGCCATGTCGTAGAAATGCGGCAGGAAAATAATCGCCAGGATAAAGACTCCGGCGCCGGATCCGAAAATGAAGCAGTGATAGGGATTCATCGGCCACAGAACCTGCAGCACGACCAGCATGCCGACGAGGCCGCCGAGCATGATGGAAAATGTCGCATAGATTTCCATGTTCCATCCGAAGGCAAACCGCAGAATCTGCACGACCATCATCATGACGACCATGGTAAAGGCAGATGGCACGGCGACGCGCAGGACGTGGTTCAGGAAGCCTCCGATATAGACTTTCTCCTTCTGTTCGAAGGTCAGGAGGAAGCTCGGGATGCCGATGGCGGTCACATTGATGAGTCCGATCTGCAGGGTCGTGAACGGATAGTCTGTTTTCAGCAGAATGAAAATCAGGCACATGATGGAAGCGTAGATGGTCTTCGTCAGATACAGGGAAGAGACACGCTCAATGTTGGCAATGATCGTGCGGCCTTCCTTCACGATGTCCTGCATGGAGGCGAAATTCGAATTCAGCAGAACGATGTGGGCGGACTGTTTTGCCGCCTCCGAGCCGTTGGCCATGGCGATGCCGCAGTCGGCATCCTTGATGGCAAGGACGTCGTTCACGCCGTCGCCGACCATGCCGACGGTTTCTCCGTTCGCCTGCCATGCCTTGACGAACAGCTGCTTCTGCTCCGGCTTCACGCGGCCGAAGACAGTATAATTGGAAATGACTTTCTGCAGCTCCGGCAGGGTGTTCGGAAGAGTCGTCGCGTCGATGTACTTGTCTCCGTTTTCAACGCCGGCCTTGACGGCGACGGCTGAAACGGTTCTGGGATTATCGCCGGAAATTACCATGGCGGCGACCGGCTTCACGCTGCTGACGGAATCGTCGGCCGATGAAATCGCTGCGCATTTCCCGAGCAGCAGGACACGGTAGCCCTGGTCGGAATAATCGTCGATCATGTCGAGAATTTTCTGATTGTCCTTCACCAGAAATTCGGGAGCGCCGAGAGCATAGCTCCCGTTATCGCCGAAAGCGGCGGCGCGGAATTTCCTTGCCGAAGAGAAGGGGATGCTGTCGGAAATGGGCCAGTCGTTCTTTTTTCCAAAGTATTTGATCAGCGCGTCCTGCGTCACGTTGACGTCGCTGAAGGCGCCGTTCATGGCGGCCATGACTTCACGGATGTGATCTTCATCCATATCGGCAAGAGGGATGGTTTCGGTAACCTGCAGGTTACCGGTCGTGATCGTGCCGGTTTTATCGGTGCACAGGACCGTGACTCGCGCCAGCGCTTCAATGGATTCCATTTCCTGGACAAGGGCATTCTTCATGGCCAGACGGCCGACGCCGATGATGAAGGAAACGGAAGTCAGAAGAACCAGGCCTTCGGGAATCATGGAAAGGACGCCGGAGCAGGTACGGACGATGGCATTGGCTATATCCGTGGGAGAAGCATGGACCTGGCTTCTGTACAAAAGCAGGCCGAGCGGGATGATCGCGATGGAAACAACCTTGATGATGCGGCCGATCGTCAGCTGCATTTCCGAAGAAGCACGGTGCTTGACGGAAGCTTTCTCAACAATCTGCGCTGCATAGCATTCATTTCCGACCTTCTCAACTTTTTCAAGGCCGGTGCCGGCTACGATGAAAGAGCCGGAATAAAGCGAGTCGCCGTAATTCTTGTGCACGGGAATGGATTCGCCGGTCAGCATGGATTCGTTGACTTCCAGGCCTTCGGACTTCATGACCTTGCCGTCCGTTACGATCTGGTCGCCGACCGACAGATGGACAAGGTCATCGACGACAATCTGGTCAATCGGAATTTCCTTGTCATTTCCGCTGCGGATGACGGTCGCCTTTGAAGCAGTGATGACGGTCAGCTTGTCAATGAGCTGCTTGACACGGAGCTCCTGGACGATGCCGATGGCTGAGTTGAAAATGATGACGCCCAAAAACAGAAGGTTTTTATACTGACCTGTCAGGAAAATGAGGACGCCCAGTACGATATTGATGAAGTTAAAGTAGGTCAGCGTATGGGCACGTACGATCTGTCCGACCGTCCGCTGTCCCTTTTTGATGGTGACATTGACCTTCCCGGTTGCTGCCCGGTCGGCCGCTTCCTTGTCTGTCAGTCCCGTCATTGCTGTCTGCATGTATTGTATTTCCTTTCATCGTGCCGATGAATAAGATGCAATGTATATGTCTGCTGCCTTCAGGGAGTTGCCTTCTCCGGCTGCGGCTTCCATACCGACTGCCTGCAGGGCACTGCCCTTGCAGGATGCAATCTGCACAAGCCTTAGAATCCCTTAGCGCTTTGAGGAACACCTTAAAGCGGTTTCGAGGACTGTCTGAGCGAAGCGAGTTCCGCAGAAACCGCTTTGGTTTTCGTGTTCAGAAAAGCGGTTAGGGATTCTTGGCGCGGAAGCCGCATCCGGTGAGGGCAGTGCCCTGCAGACAGAGGCTGGCTTGACTATGCCTTAATTATATCGGCAGATGAAGGAAAATACAACAAATGCCGCGGCTATTTGGACATAGAAATCCGTTATTTCTTACGAGATTGAAAGGTTATCTGCCGCGTGCTTTTACGGAAGAGTTGCAAATGCGGCATTTTTTGATATAATATGAACGATACAAAGAGACAAAAGTGGACGAAAGGAGACAGAACCATGAAAGTTTCCAATATCAAGGACATCGACAAATTCTTCGAAGTAGTAGACAGCTGCAAGGGCAAAGTTGAACTGGTAACAGGCGAAGGCGACAGACTGAATCTGAAGTCAAAGCTTTCCCAGTACGTTTCACTTGCAAACATCTTCTCCAACGGTGAGATCCCGGAACTGGAACTGATCGCAGCTGAACCGGAAGACGTCGATAAATTAGTCAACTTCATGATCAACCAGTAATCGGTGGAAAATGAAGTCATGCCGGTTACCCTGGTAACCGGTTTTCTGGAAGGTGGAAAAACAACCGCGGTCAAGAAAATTCTTGAACGCGGTTTTGGTGATTTTACAGGGAAAACTATTCTGATAGACTGCGAGGAAGAGGGTATTGAAACATATGACCCCGACCTTCTGCGCAGACGAAACGTCACGCTCATCGACATCGACGGACCGTTTCATTTGAATGAGGCGTACTTCAAAATCATGGAGGAAGCCTATCATCCGGAGCAGGTCATCATTGAATACGGAGGAATGTTCCGCGTCAGCTATCTGGACGGGATTACCCTTCCGAAGCGATGGAAGATCGTGCGCCAGCTTACGGTTTTTGACGGCGGCGTCTTTGCGAAATACCTCGAGAACCTGAAGCCGTCCATCGAGGACATGATCAAATATTCCAACATCATTCTTTTTAACCGCTGTGAAGAAAAGCCCGGCCGGGGAAATGAAGCCGACCGCATCAGCTGGAAAGAATATCTCCATTCGAAAAATCCGAAGGCGGAAATCGTCTTTGAAGATACAAAAGGAAAGGTTGTTGCACCGTGATTGCTGTGATTGGGCTCGGAAATCCGGGTAAGGAATATGAGGGAACGCGCCACAACATGGGATTTGAAGTGATTGACGCGCTGATTGAACGCAGCAGGATTCCCCAGGCGGGAAGCAAATTCCACGCTGTTTACGGAACAGGAATCATCGGCGGACAGAAGGCCGTGCTGGCCAAGCCGCTGACCTATATGAATCTCTCCGGAACGACTGTGCGGGAACTCTGTGATTTCTATAAAATCGAATCTTCCGATCTGATTATCGTCAGCGACGATATCGATCTTGCCCCCGGGCAGATCCGCATCCGCAAGACCGGTTCGGCCGGTGGACACAACGGACTGAAAGACATCATCCAGAAAATGGGAACACAGGATTTCATCCGCGTCCGGGTCGGGACCGGTGCAAAGCCGCAGAACTGGGATCTGGCGGACTATGTGCTCGGACATTTCTCAAAATCAGACCGGAAGCTGATTGATGAAGCCGTCATCCGTGCGGCCGAAGCGGTCGAATGCATTGCCTCGGAAGGCGCAGATGCAGCCATGAATAAATACAATGTACGGCCGGCGAGAAAGCGTGCAGAGCACAGAAACATACAGGCAGATACTGCAAAGAACGGCACCGTACAGGCAGACACTGCGAAGAACAGCACCGTACAGGCAGACACTGCAAAGAACGGCACCGTACAGGCAGAATCAGCGGAGTGCACGTCGTCCCCGGATCAGACGGCTGAAAGTAAATGAAGACATATCTGGAACCTCTCTCGGAACTTGCGGAATACCGTTCCCTTCGGGAAAAAATTAAGACCGGGTCCGGAATCTATTCCCTGACCGGATGCATCGATGCGCAGAAGGCCCATATGGTATATGGGCTTTCTTTTGATGTACCCTGCACCGTGGTGGTTACGGAAAATGAACTGACGGCCAAGGCTTTTTATGAAGACTTCCGGTTCTATGAACCGGAGGCAGCCGTCTATCCGGCGAAGGACCTTTTGTTCTATACCGCGGATCTTGCGAGCAACCTGCTGGATAAGCAGAGGATGAATGTCCTCGGAAACCTCACCAGGAAAAAGAAGAACGCCGTCATCCTTCCGGCCCAGGCCCTCATGGACCTGATTACCGCGAAAGAGGAAATGGGCGCACAGATGCTTCATTTCAAAACAGGAGAGACGGTCAGCCTGGAGAAAACCGAGAAGAGCCTTGCGGGTCTGGGTTATTCGTTCGAGGCACAGGTCGAAGCCCCCGGACAGTTTTCCGTGCGCGGGGACATTCTTGACGTCTGGAACCTGACCTCGGACAAGCCGATGCGCATCGAGCTTTTCGGAGACGATATTGAATCCATCCGTACTTTCGATCCGGAGACGCAGCGCTCGCTGGATCCGTTTGAACATACGGATATCTATCCGGCAAATGACCATACTTCCGAAAAGAAGATGGGACTTCTTGACTGGTTCGATCCGAAGAAGACAGAATTCTTCCTGGATGAACCGGCCCGCATCGAAGAAGCCCTGAAGGCGGCGGAAGCCGAATTCCGGGAGAGTATCCAGAACCGTATTGAACAGGGAACCTATGACGAAGAGGAAGTTCCGGACATCCTGGGTGCGGAAGAAATCATGGCGAAGTTCGGACGGATGAACTGCGTGGCCGTTTCTTCCCTGGACCTGCGGAAAGGGCTGCTGCATGCCTCAGAGGTCTATCAGACGACAGCCCAGGCAGTGAATTCCTATAACAGCAGCTTTGAATTTTTGGTGAAGGATCTTGCGAAATACCAGAAGATGGGATACCGCACGGTTCTGCTTTCCGGTTCGCATACCAGGGCGCAGAGACTCTCGTACGACCTGAATGAAAACGGGCTGCACGCATTTTATTCGGAAGACGGAGACCGTGTGCTGGAGTCTGGGGAAATCATGGTGCAGTACGGCCATGCCAGCAGGGGATTCGAATATCCGATGATCCGCTTCGTCCTCATTTCCGAGACGGATATTTTCGGCGAACGGCAGAAAAAGAAGAAAAAGAAAAACTATACGGGCCAGAAGATCGCTTCCTTCTCCGAACTTTCGGTGGGCGACTATGTCGTGCATGAGAATCACGGACTGGGCATTTACCGCGGAATCGAAAAGGTGCCGGTCGAAGGCGTACTGAAGGATTACATCAAGATCGAGTACAGCGGCAGCAATCTCTATGTGCTGGCGACGCAGCTCGACGTCCTGCAGAAATATTCCGGAGCCGACGGGCATAAGCCGAAGCTCAACCGCCTGGACGGCGCCGAATGGAAAAACACGAAGACCCGTGTGCGGAAAGCGGTTGCGGATATCGCCAAGAACCTGGTCGAGCTGTACGCCGTGCGCCAGTCGACGGAAGGCTACCGCTTCGGGAAAGATACTGCCTGGCAGCGGGAATTCGAAGAGCTCTTTCCATATGAAGAGACTGACGATCAGATCGCAGCGATCGAGGATACGAAGAGGGACATGGAAAGCCGTAAGATCATGGACCGCCTGATCTGCGGGGATGTCGGCTACGGCAAGACGGAAATTGCTCTCCGCGCCGCCTTCAAGGCCGTGCAGGAAAGCAAGCAGGTGGCGTATCTCGTGCCGACGACGATTCTGGCGCAGCAGCATTACAATACCTTCGTGCAGAGAATGAAGGACTTCCCGGTCCGGATCGATCTGCTGTGCCGTTTCCGGACGCCTGCCCAGCAGGCAAAGACCATCCGGGACCTGAAGAACGGACAGGTCGATATCGTCATCGGGACGCACAGGCTTATTTCCAAGGATGTAAAATTCAAGGATCTCGGACTGCTCGTCATCGATGAAGAGCAGCGCTTCGGGGTCGCGCATAAAGAGAAAATCAAGCAGCTGCGGAAAAACGTGGATGTCTTGACGCTGACAGCCACGCCGATCCCGAGGACTCTTCATATGAGCCTGATCGGTATCCGCGACATGAGCGTGCTGGAAGAACCGCCGCAGGACCGCGTTCCGATTCAGACGTACGTCATGGAATACAACGCGGAAATGGTGCGCGAGGCAATCTGCCGCGAACTTGGCCGCAACGGCCAGGTGTATTACGTCTATAACCGCGTGGCGGATATCGCGGACATGACAAGACGCATCCGCGCTCTGGTGCCGGAAGCGACGGTAGCCTATGCGGACGGACAGATGGAAGAGCAGCTGCTGGAAAATATCATGGTCGACTTTATCAACGGGAAGATCGACGTGCTGGTAACGACGACCATCATCGAAACCGGCCTGGATATCCCCAATGTCAACACGATGATCGTGCACGATGCAGACCGCATGGGACTGGCCCAGCTGTATCAGCTCCGCGGCAGGGTCGGACGCTCCAACCGGACGGCCTATGCCTTCCTGATGTACCGGAAAGACAAAGTTCTGCAGGAAGTGGCGGAAAAGAGGCTGTCGGCTATCCGTGAATTCACGGAGCTCGGCTCCGGAATCAAGATCGCGATGCGGGATCTGGAGATCCGCGGTGCCGGAAACCTTCTGGGTGCCGAACAGCACGGGCACATGGAAGCCGTCGGCTACGACCTGTACTGCAAGCTGCTTTCCCAGGCAGTCAAGACCGCAAAAGGTGAAAAAGAGAAGGAAGACTTTGAGACAGTCGTCGACCTGACGCTCGATGCCTACGTGCCGGATACCTATATCACGGATGAGTTCCAGAAGCTGGATGTCTACAAGCGCATTGCCGGCATCGAGGACGAACGCGACTTCAACGACATGTCGGATGAACTGATGGATCGTTTCGGGCCGTTGCCGAAGCCGGTGCGGAACCTATTGCTTATTGCGGACCTGAAAGCCTGCGCCCACAGGGCATCCATTACGGAAATCAAGCAGTCCGGCGACGATGTGAAGCTTTCGGTCTATGAGAAACCTTCCTTCGACGTGGCGAAACTGCCGAAAATCCTGGATGCCTATGACGGGGACATCCAGTTCCACAGTTATGCATCCGGCCCCTGTTTCCTCTATCATACGGAGGGAAATGAAGCCGAACTTCTCAAGGTATTGAAAACATTTGTCATTTCACTTGCCCAAACTTGTGAAACAGATTATAATGATTGAGCATATTTTTTAAAGGAGGTTGGCTTCATGAAGCTATTTCACAGAATATCAGCGGCGGCACTGTGCGTCGTACTTGGCATAGCGACACTGACGGGCTGCGGATCATCATCCAAGATCGACGGAACGAAAACCGTCGTGACGGTCAATGATGACAAGGTACAGCTGGGAGTTGTTTCTTTCCTTGCGAAATACCAGCAGGCATCGACCTATGCAATCTATTCCCAGTATTTCGGCGGTTCGCAAATGTTTGATACCGTGGAGGATTCCTCGACGGGTTCCACTTACGGCGATGAACTGAAAAGTTCAGTCCTTACGCAGATCGAAGACCTGGTTCTCTGCAGACAGCACGCATCGGATTACAGCGTTGCCCTGACGGATGACGAGAAGGCAAAGATTGAAACGATTGCACAGAGCTACATCGACAAGAATACGGAAGATGTCCGTGCGAAGGTCGGTGCCAGCAAGGACAACGTGATCGAGCTTCTTGAGCTTATGACGATCAAGTCGGATATGATGGAGCCGATGGCTGCCGATGTCGATACGAACGTCACGCAGGAAGAATCCCAGCAGACGACGGTTTCCTATGTGCCCATCGAAATGGCCACGGATGACGACAGTTCTACGACAGCCAGCACGGACAGCACCGGCAGCACGGTGACGGATCCGGAAGAAGGCATGACGACGGACGAGAAGAATGCTTACCGTCTGGCAAATGCACAGAAGGTCCTGGATGCCATGAATGCCGAAAGCGATGTTGCCACGGCGGACATGTCCACGGTTGCCCAGACAGTTGATTCGGATTACGCCGCTGCCACCGGACAGTTCACGACCAACAATACGACTGATACTTATCTGGATTCCTCTATCGTGGATGCGGTTCAGGGACTTACGGATGGAACGATGGTCGACCATGTCGTGACCAGCTCCGACAATACGAAGTATTATGTGATACGTCTGGATAAGGTAAATGATGAAGATAAGACGGCAAGCAAAGTCACCAGCATCATTTCCCAGAGAAAGACAGACAATTACAACCAGCTGATTTCCGACTGGACGAGCGCAGCGAAGATTACGGTTGATCCGGAAGTCTATGCGACACTGAAGGTTACGGATTCAGATCCGGTCACGATCCAGTATGATGCTTCTTCTGCGGCAGACAGTACGGCGGCTTCCACAGCGGCTTCAACGGCAGACAGCACGGCGGCTTCCGCAGCAGAGAGCACGGCAGCTTCGACAGCTGACAGTACCGCCAGCAGCGTGGCAGGCTCCACGGCAGGCTGAACCGCAGAACGGCAGCAGGCGTCTGTTTCATAAAGAGAACAGAATCTGATAAAGTCAAACGGCCGGCACCCTGGGTGCCGGCCGTTTCTGTACGCGAGTTTTTCGGAGAAGTTTTATCGAAGAGGTTTACCGGAGGAATTCTACCGGAGCTTCCGGCTCAGGACGTCCGGATTATAGGCATAATTCAGAGCAGTTTCCCGCGTAATCTGACCATGCGCATACAGGTCCGTCAGATTCTGATCCATCGAAACCATATCCGAGGAAGCCGAAGTGGCGATGACTCCGTCGATCTGATGAATCTTGTTGTCGCGGATCATCGTGGAGATTGCCGGATTTACGGTCATGATCTCAAAGGCCGGAATCAGCGCTCCGCCGACGGACGGCACCAGCTGCTGGCAGACGACTGCACGCAGCACCAGGGCCAGCTGGACGGCAATCTGCCTCTGCTGTTCCGGCGGGAATACGTCGATGATGCGGTCAATCGTGTTGGCGGCTCCCAGGGTGTGCAGCGTGGAAATGATGAGGTGCCCGGTTTCGGCAGCCGTCATCGCCGTTTCCATTGTCTCATGGTCGCGCATTTCGCCGAGAAGAATGACATCCGGACTCTGACGGAGAGAAGCCTTTAAAGCGGTCACGTAACTCTCCGTATCGGTATAGATTTCACGCTGGCTCACAATGCTCATGGCGTGCCGGTGAAGATATTCCAGAGGATCCTCCAGCGTGATGATATGGTCTTCCTTCGTGTGGTTCACGTGGTCGATCATGCAGGCCAGCGTCGTGGACTTGCCTGAGCCGGCAGGACCCGTCACCAGGACAAGGCCGCTCTTGAAGTCGGCCATGCGGATGACGATGTCCGGTATATGAAGACTCTGATGGTCCGGGATATCGAAGGTAATGACGCGGATGACGGAGGCAAGGGAGCCCCTCTGCCGGTAGGTATTTACGCGGAACCTGGAAACGTGCGGCACCGCGAAAGAGAAATCATCATCCCCGGTATTGAGAAGACGGTCAATGCTGCGGTGGCTTGCCAGGTCATAAATCGACTGAATCAGAGCTTCCGTATCAGCCGGCGTCATCATGACCGCTTCTTCGTGGACGATGCTTCCGTTGATTTTGAAGGTCAGGGGAAGGCCTGCGACGATGAAAATGTCGGAGGCACCCAGTTCGACTGCTTTTTTCAGAATTCCGTTGATATCCATCATCAGCCACCTATCACATGGACGGAATTGTCGGGGTTCCATTCGGCGACATTTTCCGTTTCCCACCCTGTAATTTTATAATACCATGGATTGCTTCCGCCGGGATAAAGAATTTGCACGGTGACATGAAGCACCTGGGAAGCCGACAGATCTTCCGTAAAGACAACCGCCAGATTTTCTTTGCTGTAGCTTTGCTGATAAGACGGGTCGGATGCGAAATATTCTTCCGCTTCCGCAAAATACGCTGCCTGATTTCCGCAGGCTGCGGCGATTGAGGAAAGTTTCTCATCGATGACCGCCAGCTTCTCATTTGCCCGGCTGCAGGCATCGTAATAATCGGCCGTATTCTCGCTCACTTTCGAAGAGAGGCTGGAATCGGCCTTCGCACTCACATAGGACAGGACGGAGAAGGTCACGATGCACAGAATCACGAAAATGACCAGGATGGACGTAATGCCGAGTCCGAAATGAATTCTCTGCTTCGTCATGACGCTTCCCTCCTCTGATGATACAGGACTTTAAGGCTGAAGAGGGTACTGCCGTCGGAAATCTTCTGCACCGTGATGGAACAGACGGGGTCATTTCCGGAAGAGACACTGCCTGCCGCGGAACTCCCGGAGGGACTGCCCGGTTCGGACCCGGTTCTGCTTACGGAAGCATCCAGCAGGTAGACGGCCTTGCTTTCGGAATCCGTTCGGATCCAGTTCCTGTCAAAATATTCCTTCGTGCCGGAGAGAACTCCCTCGCCTGCATAGAATTCCTCCGCTTTTTCCTGGGCAAGCAGGACCGCCTTGCTGGTATCGACCGTCCGGACCGACAGGGTGTCGGCCTTGACGAACATCTGCACGCATACAGCACTCGCAAGAGAAAAGAAAAGGAGCGCGATGATCAGTTCCAGGAGAAAAAGGGCAGATCCGGAGTGCTGTCTCTTCATGATTCGCTCCTGACTGCGACGGATGTTTCTTCCGTGCCTCCGTTTTCATCCGTAACCGAAAGATGCAGGAGCCGGCCGTCTTTTTCAGCGGAGAAGCTGCCGATCTCCATGATGGTGCGCCCGGCGGAGGCCTTGAATTCCGCGTCCGTCTTCTGCGTCAGTTCCTTCAGTTCGTTTCCTTCTGCGTAAATGTAGGTCGTGTACGCTTCACCGCCGTAGGTTTTCTGCAGGGCAAGGACGGAAAGGCCGTCTTTCTCGGAAACAGAGATATTTCCTTCGGAATCGCTCTGATGCACCATTTCCGTGATATAGGCAAGGGAAGTGCGGACGGTGAAGTTGCCGGTCATATTGGCGACGGTTTTCTGATAGACGCCGGCACCGAGCAGCACGACCGAAAGGGCGCAGGCTGTGAAGAGGATCAGCAGGATCAGGACGGCAAGAATGTCGACAATGTGACGGGAAGGCTTTTTTGTCATGAGGCGCCTCCCTTCAGATCGATGACCGTGATTTCCGGCATGATGTTTTTGGCGACAGGCTGATAGTCGATGTAGAAGCGGCTGCTGTCATAGGTCAGGCCGTAATGCTTCTCAATCCAGTCAAGACTTTCCGGATAGACGCCTTCCGTTGCGTAGCAGTGGATGACGTCGCGGTTAATGGCGGCGGTCAGGCTTTCCATCTGCTGCTTCGAGGAAGAAGCTCCGGCATTTCCCAGGCCGTACAGAAAAAGGACCATCGCGGCGGCAAAACCGGCGGCGGACAGAAAAACGGTACGGAGGAGATGCGAGGAATGCCTGCCTGTAAAGCGGTTCATTTTACGTCCTTTCCTACAGCGTCGACATGACGGACATCAGGGGCAGCATGACGGACAGAAGAATCACGCCCACGATGACGGCCAGGATTATGACGAGCGTCGGCTCAAGAACCGACAGCAGGCGCGTGATCCTGCCGTCGATGTCTTCTTCGTAGAGGTCGGAAATGTTCGACATCGCCTCATCGAGGGAGCCGGAACGCATGCCGATGTCCGTCATGCGCGTATAGACGGCCGGAAAGACTTCCGATTTCCGGACGGCTTCGGAGAAATCGGAACCCTCTTTGAGAAACGCCCTGCATTTCGCGATGCGGGAGGAAACCAGAGGATGGTCCGCCAGTTTCCCGACCAGATCCATGCTTTCGTCGGTATCCAGTCCGGACTGAAGGGTGAGCGCCATGCCGCCGGCAAAGCGGGCTTCGGAGATTTCCCGGTAAAGAGTGCGGCTCAGGGGGAATTTCGTGCGGAAGCGGCTGTTCGTGCGGAGCAGAATGAACAGGATGATAAAAATGACAGCCAGCACAGCCATCACGCCGACCAGGTATTTTCCGGAATTGACGGAAAATGTCAGCAGTGCCCGGGCAGCTCCCGTCATTTCCGTCCCCAGCTGCTGATAGACGCTGTTGAAGATCGGGAGTACGCGAACGATCAGAACGCCTACCACGGCGAACATCATCAGAATCATGATGAGCGGGTAGGTGACGGCGTTCTTGATTCCGGAGGCGATGTCATCCTCCCTCTTGTAGTAGGCGGAAAGGGAGCGCATGACATTTTCCAGCTTGCCGGACTGCTCGCCGATCCGGATCATGTCGGCGGCATATTCCGGGCATTCTCCGGAGTCCTTCAGGGCATCCGCCAGGGAGCCGGTTTTCCCGAGGGTTGAATAAACGCCGTCAAGAAGTTCTCTGCCCTTGTCCGTGGCGGCATCATTTCGCATGATTTCCACGCCTTCCAGCGTGGAAATGCCGGATTTGAGCACCATCGCCATTTGTCCGCAGAATGAAGACATTTCCAGATTCGTGAGCATCGCGCATCTCCTGTTTTATGACCTGTGCAGCCTTGCCATTTTATGATTTATGCAGCATTGCCTTCTCTATGACTTATGCAGCAGTACGGTTATCATGACTGATGCATCAATAGACGTATTTCGTCTTGTAGTTCGAGCCGTCTCCGATATAGTCCTGGACTCCTTTTTCACCCTTTGAGGCGGCAAAGGTCGGATCCATCATGGTCCAGTTTTTTCCGTCGAACTGGATAATGCCGTTGACCCAGCCGATTTCGTCCACATAGCAGGAGACCCAGGCGTGGTAAGCCGTGCCTGCGTACCCGACTTCGAGGCGGGTCGGAATTCCCTGGGAGCGCAGCATCGTTGCCATCAGGGCGGCGTAGTCAAAGCAGATTCCCTTGCAGCTGGAAAGCGTCCGGTCAGGGGAAGGCGTGTAGTCCGACTGGACCGTCTCCGCCTCGCTGTAATCGTAGGTGACCGTGCCGGCCACGAAGCTGTAGACGTTTCCGATGACCGTCAGATCGTCATCGGCGGTGTAGGCCAGTTCCGCTCCCTTTGCCACGGCTTCCGAGTCCGCATTGAAATTCACATACTGGCTCGGGTAGAGATAGGGGGTCAGAGGATCCGCAATGGCGGCATTCAGTTCTTCCGTAAATTCCAGGGCGTACTGGTCTGCCTGGATATTTTTCAGGATGGAAACGGTGTATGTCCCGTCTCCTGCGGTAAGCGGAAAAGTTTCATACTCCCCGGAATTGTGGAGATGGTAATAGTAATTGCTGCCGTCCGGCATGGCGATGAGGATTTTCGGGTCTTCATCGGTTCCCGTGTACCGGACCATGAGATATCCCCTGGAAATGTTGCTGGAGTCGACGGTCACGATGTCTGTTCCGTCCGCAGCGCTTCCCGATGCTTCCGGCATAAGGACATCCGGCGTATTGTCCCGGGTTCCCTTTACGGTCGAATCCGTGACGGAGGTATCCGGCACCCGGACGGAAGATCCGTTTCCCGAAGAAGAACAGGCTGAAAGGACTGCCGCGGAAATCAGAAGTGCGGCAGGCAGCAGGAACCTTCTTTTCATCCGGACGAAGACTTGCTGATTGTTCATCTGCTATTTTGCGCTGAGCAGGAGCTGCAGCACATTCCCTTTCGTATCAGGAATATAGATATTCAGATCTCCCAGATCAAGCGGGAAAGTAACCGTGCCGGATTCTTCATCCAGGGCAGTCGGCGTGATTTTCGTTCCGTCGGACGTCAGGGCATAGATTCCGGTCCAGTCGATCGGATAAGTGCCGTTCCTCAGCTGAATGACCAGGTCAGAGCCGTTTTTATAGTCGCCGACATGGACCGGCTTGCTGACATCGACATTCTGGACAGTGCCGGTGGAACTGCCGCAGGAGCGCACGAATACCGGGACGGCGGTAAGGAGAAGGACGGCAAACAGGCAGACGGCGATGAGCGCGATCAGGTGCATCGCATGCGACTGCTTATGGGCCTTCAGCTCCAGAATCTCGACGGGGATGGTATTGGGCTGTCTGCCGGCTGCCTCAAAGATATTCTTGAGTGCGTCGTTCTTCAGGGAAGTCGGGATTTCAATCTTGGAATAGTCATCGGAGAATTCAACATCTCCTTTTTTCTGCCTGCTCATGGTTCATTTCCCTCCTCCCGTCATAATCTTTGTCAGATGCTGCTCGCCCCGGTTCAAGTAGCGTGTAACCGTGCTGACGCTGACATTCATCGTTTTTGCAATCTCGTCAAACTTCATTTCAGCGGAGTATTTTAAAAGCAGGGCTTCTTTCTCTTCAAGCGGAAGCTTATTCAGGGCGTTGTTCAGGTCCTGGTTTTCGAACAGCCGCATGGTGCTGGCTTCCGGGTTGTTCGAAATGTTTTCATCGGCGATTTCGTTTATCACTTCGTCATCCTGCTGCTCTTCCGGATGCTCCTTCAGCTTTCGTGCCATATCGTAGCAGACCCTCAGATTGATCTGCCGGATCCAGGCCGGAAAGACTTTTCGTTCCTTCAGTTTTAGAATGTTCTTCAGCGCAAGTATATAGACTTCCTGGACTGCGTCCTGCGCAAGATAATCGTCTCTCAGGTAATTCCGTGCGAACAGGTACTGCTGCTTGTAAGTCATCAGATACAGTTCGGCGAAAGCATCGGAATCATTTTCCTGAGCCCGTTTGACCAGTGAGGCTACATATGCGGGGTTGATTTTTTCCATCAGCCGCCTGCCTTGAATCTTTTGTTTGCTTTATATGCTGCCTGGCTTCAATTTTGCAATTGTACAGGCAATCAGTTCCGAAATCGTCTCTTTCTTTTCTTTGCTGTTCAGTGAACAGACAGAATTGTATTCAATCGGCGTATCGAAGGCATCCACGTTGTAGTCATTGACGGACTTGCCGACCTTTTCTATAAAATCATCCGCAAAGGCGCGGGTGACATCCGGGAAATAAACAACGAAGCGGTCCGGTATGTTCCTCGTGACGAATCCTTCGTCCCGGACATGCATTTCCAGCAGGGAATAAAACATCCGCAGCAGGCGGTCGCCTTCCTTGTAGCCTGCCGACTTATTGATTTCAACCAGATTCGTGATGTGGAAAATGAAGCAGCCGCCGTTTGCGACTTTGCCGTCGGCTTCGTACTGCTTCGCGAGGATATCGGTGCTCGTGCGGTTCAGACCTCCGGTAACCGGATCCAGATAGGAAAGCTTGTCGAGGCTCTGCTTCTCGACTTCCAGTTTGGAAAGGAGCAGAAGATCAATGCAGATGCCGGCAATCAGAAGGATCAGGGCACCGATGAAAACATAGTACATGACAGAGAACGGGATCAGATCCTGATGCATGGTCTCGGGTGAGGTCCTGCGGAAAATCAGGATATATCCGATGACGGCAAACAGGGTGATCAGGATGAGCTGTATGATCTTGAAGTTCCTGATTTTCTTCATGGGAAAAGGCTCCTTGCTGAGGCACGGATTTTTTTAAGTATACAGTTGAATTATACGCAAAAAGACAGGAAATTACAAGAAAGGAGGAGCTCACACAGAATATTGATGCTCTGCGGACGGGGTTGGAACCCGCGCCGCACCGCATCTGTATTCCGCGTTCGGGACGCTTTCGCTCGCTCGTCGTGCAGCGGTACATCGGCTCGAAAGTACCTCGCCGTGTACCGGCCTCCTCGGACGCCCTCACACGGAACACAGATTCTCCGCGGCTGGGGTTGGAACCCGCGCCGCACCGCATCTGTATTCCGCGTTCGGGACGCTTTCGCTCGCTCGTCGTGCAGCGGT
>JGI20225J20221_1001411_pt1 | contig 25003 bp, 26 predicted proteins | sample BioMet4_FD_20221 | JGI IMG/M metagenome (IMG submission 20221)
TGCTTATTCTACGGATTAGGCAGCGATGGCACGGTTTCGGCCAACAAGTCGTCGATTAAGATCATCGGCGATGCGACCCACCAGTATGCCCAAGCCTACTTCCAATACGATAGCCGCAAGGCCGGTGGCGTCACTCGTTCGCACCTTCGTTTTGGCAAAGAACCGATTCATTCGGAATACTATGTCAAGAATGCGGATTTCATCTCCTGCTCGCTTGATACCTATATCATGCGCTTCGATATCATCGCCAACCTCAAAGATGGCGGCACCTTCCTTCTCAATACCGATATGGATGATGCGACCCTTTATAAGGTCATGCCGAACCGCATGAAGCACCTCCTTGCTGAAAAGCATGCGAAGTTCTATGTCATCGATGCCAACAAGCTTGCTCAGCAAATTGGCATGGGCCGTCATACCAATACGACCTTACAGGCTTCCTTCTTCTATCTCAGCCAGCAAATCATGCCGTATGATGAGGCGCAACACTGGATGAAGAAGTTCGCCGAGAAGAGCTATGCCAAGAAGGGCCAGGCGGTGGTTGAACTCAACTGGAAAGCCATCGATGCCGGCGCTCAAGGCTTACGCCAAGTCGCCATTGATCCGGAATGGGTCAAACTCTCGGTCAAGAAGGTTGCTTCGAAGGCCGATTCTCAAGATACTTACTTCGACGATTATGTCGACACCATCGATAAACTCGATGGCGATGAGCTCCCGACCAGCGAGTTCCTCAAATACGAGCTCGAAGATGGTACGATGGAGCCGAACATCACCTTCCGCCAGCACCGTGCGATTGCTGATATGGTGCCGGTTTGGAATCCGGCGTTCTGCATTGAATGCAACCAGTGCGCCTTCGTCTGCCCGCACGCCACGATTCGTCCTTTCCTCATCAATGAAGAAGAACTCGCCGCGGCTCCGGAAGTCGTTAAGAGCGGCTTAAAAGATCCGATGCCAGCGCTTCCGGCCACCAAAGGCCTCAAGTTCCGGATTCAGGTCTCGAGCATGAACTGTGTCGGATGCGGTCTCTGCGCCAGTGAGTGCTTAGGCAACAAGGCTCAGTTAGCCAAAGATCCGAAGACTCAGAACCTCGCCCTCAAGATGGTCGAGGCCAAGAGCCAATTCGCCCAGCAAGATGGTGCGGATTATCTCTACAAGAAGACCACGTATAAGAGTGGCATCTACCCGCTCAATACTGTCAAAGGTGTTGGCTTCATGATGCCGTATATGGAAGTCTCGGGCGCTTGCGCAGGATGCGGAGAAGCTCCGTATTACCGTTTAGTCACCCAACTCTTCGGTCAGGATATGCTGGTTGCTAACGCCACTGGTTGCTCCTCGATCTATTGTGGTTCGACTCCGTTAACTCCGTTTACCACCAACGCGAACAAAGAAGGACCGGCTTGGGCCAACTCCCTCTTCGAAGATAACGCTGAATATGGCTTCGGAATGAGAATCGCTTCCGACTACAAGATGATGCAGATCATCCGCATTCTCCAGGCTGCGAAAGCCGCTGAGGATGTCGAGCCGGAACTCAAGACGTTGATCGACAACTATCTCGCCAACCTCAAGAACCGCGATGCGGAACGGAAGATTATTCCGGATCTCGTCAAAGCGGTCGAAGCTTCGAAGAACGTCGCGGTTAAAGAACTCAAAGAGTACTACCGCGATCTCCTCGATAAGAGCGTGTGGATCATCGGCGGCGATGGCTGGAGCTTCGATATTGGCTATGGTGGCTTAGACCACGTCTTGGCCAACGAAGCGGATGTCAACGTCCTTGTCCTTGATACCGAAATGTATTCGAATACCGGCGGTCAGGCTTCCAAGAGCTCACAGACCGGCAGTATCAACAAGTTCACCGCTTCTGGTAAGAAAGAAGCCAAGAAGAATTTGGCTCTCATGGCGATGAGCTATGGTCACGTCTATGTCGCTCAGATCGCTCTTGGCGCCAATCCGATGAAGGCTATTCAGGCCCTCAAGGAAGCCGAGAGNTACAATGGTCCGTCCTTAGTCATCTGCTATTGCCCTTGCGNCAACCAAGGCATCAAGGGTGGCCTCACCAACTCCATCAAAGAGGAGAAGGATGCGGTCAGCTGTGGCTACTTCACGACCTTCCGTTATGATCCGCGCTTAGTCGCGGAAGGCAAGCCGGGCTTACAGCTCGATTGCCCGGAACCCGACTTCACGAAGCTTAAGGACTTCGTGATGCACGAGACCCGCTTCTCGCAGCTACCGATNGTCAATCCGGAGCACGCTGAGGAACTTCTCACGAAGTGCCAGAAGTACGCNGAGGATCGCTGGGCNGCCATCAAGAAGTTCGGCTTATAATCCTTAACGAAAAAAAGACGGTCGGAGGGGCAAGCTTCCGACCGTTTTCTTATGAGACAAAGGTTTTGCGCTTTCAAACGGCTTTTTCTTTTTTGTGCCCGCAAGGAGAAAAGACTATTAATCTTCTTGACTTGGAGTCGGCTTCGAGTGCTTTAATCTTGCTATGGTTTCTTTTCTTAAAGAAGGCGTGAGCCTTGAAGTCAGTTTGGCGGGTCGAAGCCTTGCCAAAAGCGGAACGGGCATTAAACCTTTGCTCGAACTCGTTGAGAGTGGGGTTGATTATTCGGGGGCTTCCTTAAAAGACCGCGTTACGGGAAATGCGGCGGCTCTTTTGGATCTTTATCTGGGGATTATTTCCCTCGAGACAGATGTGATTTCCTCTTCGGCCTTATCCTTATTAAAAGAAAAAGGCGTAAAGGTCTCTTTTGCAAAAGAGATTCCCGTCATTCTTAATCATACCCATAGCGATCTCTGTCCTTTAGAGAAAGCGACCCAAGGCATCAGTTCCCCTGAAGCGGGCTTAAAGATCATTCGGGAAACGCTTGCGAAAATGAAGGGGAAGTAACGGGCTTCCCTCTTTTTTAAAGAAAGTGAAGAAAAGCGGTGGCAAATCGCTTCTTTTTTGCGTTAAGGGGTTTATCATAAAAGCGAGGTAAAACATATGATTGCTGAATTGGTGCAAACCCAAAGAGACTATTTCCTATCCGGAAAAACCTGGAGTTTAGCGGGGCGGAAAGCCGCCTTAGAAAAACTCTATGCCCTCCTCCACAAGTATCGTCAAAGATTCGACGAAGCCTTTATGGCGGACTATAACAAATGCGAATTTGACGTTCTTTCGACCGAGTATTATCTCGTTCTTGAAGAATGCCAATACCACATCAAACATCTCCGCAAAGAAGCCAAGGCTAAACGGGTCAAGACCTCGATCGTCAATTTCCCTTCCCATGGCTATTTATTGCAAGAGCCTTATGGCGTTTGCCTCATCATCGCCCCTTGGAATTATCCTTTCCAATTGGCGATGGAACCGTTAATGGGCTGCATCGCCGCAGGCAATACCGCTCTCATTAAACCCGCTTCTGCGGCAGCGAACGTGAGCAAAGTCATGTTCGATATGATTGAGGAATTCGGTAATCCTGGTCTCATCAAAGTCATTCTGGGCTCCCACCAAGAAAATGCCGATTTACTCGATCAACGTTATGACTATATTTTCTTCACGGGTGGCGCTTCAACGGGACGCGAAATCCTGGCGAAAGCCGCACCGAATTTAACGCCGTGCTCCCTCGAATTAGGGGGTAAGTCCCCTTGCATCATCGATGAAGATGCCGATATTGATTTAGCGGCCCGGCGAACGGTTTGGGGCAAATTCCTTAACGCGGGGCAAACCTGCGTCGCTCCGGATTATTTCTATGTCCACGCGAAAGTCCATGATGCCTATCTTGAGGCCGTCAAGAAATACATCCGTCAGTTCTTCTATGATGAAAAAGGCGTTATTACGCCGAACTTCCCTCATTTGATTTCCGATAAACACGTCGCGAAAGTCACCGCCTTCATCGATCCGAAGAAGGTCATCGCTGGCGGAGGCTTGACGGGTCGACTCCTCGAACCGACGGTAATGGATGGCGTGACTTGGGAAGATAAAGTGATGTCCGATGAAATCTTCGGACCCATCATGCCGATTTTGACGTTTACTAACCTTGAGGATTTGCTGACGCTCATTAACCGCAAAGAGAAGCCTCTAGCTTTCTATTATTTCTCCTCAAACAAAAAGAAAGCGATGCATGTCCTCGCCATTTCGCCCTTTGGCGGTGGCTGCTATAACGAAACGATCATGCATCTCACCAACGATAATTTGCCTTTCGGTGGCGTTGGCAGAAGCGGAATGGGTTCCTATCATGGCCTCGCCTCCTTTAAAACCTTCTCCCATCAAAAGAGCGTTCTCGTGAAAGGGAAAGCCGAGTTGAGGCTCAAATATCCGCCATATAATGATAACAATCTCGCGATGCTGAAACTTTTAGCCAAAATTAAGGATTAATTCATGAACATTCAAGAAGACCGCTACACGAAGATGAGCTATATCCCCGCCGGGGATTCGGGTCTCAAGCTTCCCCGCTTATCGTTAGGCTTATGGCATAACTTTGGTGATACGGGCGATTATAACAACATGAAAGCGATGGTGGAGACCGCGTTTAATGCGGGAATCACCCATTTCGATTTAGCCAATAACTACGGGCCTTCCGAAGGGGCGGCCGAGCGCAACTTTGGCAAGATTTTGCAAGAAGAACTTTCGGGCTACCGCGATGAGCTCGTGATTTCGACCAAGGCGGGCTATACGATGTGGCCCGGACCTTATGGCGATTGGGGGAGCCGGAAGTATCTTTTGGCGTCTCTTGATCAATCCTTGGCTCGTTTAGGCCTTCCTTATGTCGACATCTTCTATCATCACCGGATGGACCCCTCGACCCCATTAGAAGAAACGATGGGGGCGTTAGCGACGGCGGTGGAAAGTGGCAAAGCGCTTTATGTGGGCTTATCCAACTATGATGGTCCCACTCTTAAGAAAGCAACCGCCATCCTTACGGAACGTCATGTGCCCTTCATCATTAATCAGAACCGCTTCTCGATCTTTGACCGCAAAGTGGAACAGAATGGCCTTTTGAAAGCCACGGGCGAACTTCATAAGGGGCTCATTTGCTTCTCTCCCTTGGCTCAAGGCTTATTGACCGATCGCTATCTTCATGGCATTCCCGAAGATTCTCGGATCAAAACGGATGGTCGCTTCCTCAAGGAAGCGTCCTTGACCCCCGAGCGGATCAAGCAAATCCAAGATCTTAATGCCTTGGCTTTAAAACGGGGTCAAACCCTCGCGGAGATGGCTTTGGCTTGGGATTTATCTCATCCCGAAGTGACTTCCGTGTTGATTGGCGCCTCTAAAGCGTCTCAGATCCTCGATAATGTGAAAGCCTTACAAAATACCTCTTTTAGCGCGGAAGAGCTGAAACAAATCGACGATATTGCGTTAAGGTAAGCCCCCAAGATAGAGCATCTAAGTTGCGGAAAACGCCTTTTCTAATAGAGTTAATCTCGAAAGGAGATATTCGTATGAATTCAGCAGAATATCTCATCATCGGCTTCGGCAAAGGCGGCAAAACTTTAGCCGCAACGCTTGGCGTTTCTTCTTCCGTCATCCTCTTTTAGCAGGATCCCAAAATGTATGGCGGGACTTGCATCAACGTCGCCTGCATTCCAACCAAGGCTTTAGTCGAGCAAGCGCTTTTGAGTGCGAAACTTGGCGGGAGTTACGAGAAGCGGAACGCGCGTTACGCTTCCGCGATCGAAAAGAAGGGGGTTTTGACCGGGAAATTGCGTGACAAGAATTATCATAAACTCGCTGATAACCCCAAGATCACCGTCATCGATGGCAAAGCTTCTTTTGTCGACGCTCACCACGTGAGCGCGAATGACGTCATCTATGAAGGGAAAACCATCATCATCGACACCGGCGCTCGGCCGTTTGTTCCGCCGCTTCCTGGTGTGAATCTTCCCAACTTTTCTTCATCGTAAAGCGAGGTTTCTTCTATTTTGATTTTGACGCGACTATTTTAACGCATTAACAATCTATTTAAAATAATGGAAAGGCGTGATAAAGCGTGAATTTTCTTATGGTTCAAGATTGAGAGAAAGGTTGGAGCGAAATCTTGGCGACGACATTACAGGTTCACTAAAAGATGGCAACTCGTATTATAATTTAGGAAAGAAATAAGGTGATATCGATGGAAGAAATGTTATCCGATCGAATTAAGCGGACGATGAAAGAACGAGGACTTACTCAAAAAGAGTTTGCAGAGAAATGCCATTTGACCGAAGCGGCGATTTCCAAATATCTTTCGGGTTATCGAACGCCCCATCTCGAAATCCTTGTCGTTTTGGCTCAGAGTCTTACTGTCACCACCGATTATCTCTTGGGCGTTGAGAATAAAAGTAAAGAAGAGAGTTATCNGTTGGTTTATGAAATGATCGCTCGAAATAAAGGCAAAATGAGTGCTGAAGAGAAAATGAAACTCATCGCTCTCCTTACTATGTAAGGAGCACCCCACTTTTCTTTTGCGAAGGATGTGCTTTAATTATGGTGCTTGGTGAAGCGGGCCTTCTGGCCCTTGACCTTCCCCGAGCGTTTGAGGAGGCAGCACTTCGGCGTGATGGTCCACGCTAGAAGACAGGCCCCCTTTTGTTTTAAAGAAGACTACAATGAGTTCCATGAAGAAAGAAAAAATCTTAGCGCGATTGAATCCTCTCTATTTTGAAGGGATTGCCCATCGGGGGCTCTGGAATGAGAGCTTGACGGAAAATGGCTTGAAGGCTTTTCAAAATGCGATCGATCATCACTGCGCTTTCGAATATGACATCCATTTGACCAAAGATGGCCAACTGGTGGTGTGCCATGACGATAATTTGCTTCGGACCACGGGCAAAGAAGGCATCATTGAAGAGCTGACACTAAAAGAGATCAAAGATAACTACCGTCTTTTAGACGGAGAAGAAGTGCCGACTTTCGCTGAACTTTTAGCTCTTAACCATGAGCAAGTTCCGATGGTCTGCGAACTCAAAGTTCACGAGAAGAACTATTCGGCCTTAGCGAAAAAAGCCATGCGGGCCTTTCGCTCCGTTAAAGATCGGAAGAATCTTTGGGTGATTTCATTTGATCCGCGGGCCCTTTTGCTGATTCATGGCTATGTTCGGGCTCTATTGGTTTGCAAAGAACATCCTTGGACCCTTCGCCTTCGTTACTTCTTCGAATCTCTGGATATGGAAGATTCTCTTTTAACGCTTCCGGAAGTCAAAAATTTCCGTGAAAATCATCCCATTAATTCGTGGACAATCGAATGTGAAGAACAGTTGGGAAAGGCGATTCCACTCGCCGACACCTTAACATTTCAGAAACTTGATCAAGCCAAAGTAAAATCTCTTCTTAATAAGCCGGGCGAGAAGCGGTAAAATAATTCCGTTCTGGGAGAAAAGAGTGGCCGTATGGACGATTTTCTTCTATCGGGGGCTCGGACGATCATAGTCGACAAAGACCATCAGCACGCGACGTTCGTGCTTTTTGAGAATAAGGATGGTCCCGCTCTTATCGAACGCTTTAGGGCGTTCGGTTTTACTTGCCTTGGTCAAGCGGATATTCCGCATAAAAAGGCCGATTATTTTGCTCAAGTCATTCCGACCCCTGACCGCGATGAACATTTGCTTTGCTTGACCGCGGTGGAAGGTAACGCTTCGGCTTTCTTAGACGCCAACCAATCGGTTTTGGCCTTCAGCATGTCTTGCGCCCTTTATCAGGAAAGAAAACCCCTCTTTGAACGCTACGTTAACGTTTCAACCGCCTTCTTCACCGCGGATAATCATCAAGCCCATCAATTGGTGGATCAAGCCGATGCTCTTGTAGCTCAATTTCGATGAATCATATGGAAAAAAGAATCACGACCCCGATAACTTCAGCCATTAACGATGCGGTGGATTCTTTTAAATATAATCGGAGCCGTTGGCTTTGCATCAGTTTGGCCATTCTTCTCCTGTCCGGAGGGATTGCGATTCTCTTTTTAGGAAGCTTCTATGTTGCCATCGGCATCGTTTTGGCTCTCGTCGGCTTTTTCTTTCTTTGGGCGTTTAGCCTCGGCTGGAAGACCGTGTTATCGTCCATCATGGCTTCGAATCGTGCGAAAAATCCCGTCAAAGAAGGAGCGAGCCTTGGCTACGTTTTCCATGATGATTCCGTAAGCATTACTCTCAATGTGCCAGGGAAGGCCAAGCAAGAAGAAACCCATCCTTATTCCTTTTTCTCCGCTCTCGAAGTGACACCTGGTTATCTTTTCTTAATTTATGGGAACCCGAAGAAGGATCCAGCTTTTCCTGTGACTTTCGATGCGGATTTGCTGGGCTTTTTAAAAAATAAGATCACCCGCGTGAAAGACCATCGTTCTTCCCGCTAGGATTTTTGCCTTTGAGCCAGCCTGCGAGAAGAAGAAGCTGATAAAGATGTTTGGCGGCGGGTTGACTTGTGCCGTTCATCCATTTATAGATCGATTTTTCCGAAGCGCCGATTTTCGCGCCTAAAATGGCATAATCTGCGATGCCAGTCGCGGCGATGATTTGCCGAAGCAAGGAGAGATCTAACATAAAAAAGTCTCTCCTTCATCACGGGAGCGGCTTCTTTGAATTTGAGAAAAATGTCTTTTTAGGGCGAAGGTATTATAGCGGAGATTTTGCTTTCGGGTAGGGGAGAATTTCGCGAACTCGCGAAAAGCCACACGGCATCGTCTCCTTTTACATTTGCTTTTGATTTTCTTTGCTATTCACAATAAAATTCGCTTTCCATTGGCTAATCTAGTAGAAAGAGGGGACTCTTATGGAAAAAAGAAAAATCATGTCCTTTGCGCCGTTACTCCTTTGTGCCATCTTTATGGCTTCGTGCGCTAGTGGAGGCACGTCAGTGGCTTCTTCAAACACGACGACCACTTCAAGTGCAGGAACAACTTCGAGCACGGCAACAAGCACGGCGACGAGTACGTCAACGACCACTTCAACGGGCGATGGAACCATTTCCGGAACCTATAGCGAGAGCACATCGAAATCGGTAACTTACACATCAACGAACGCCGGCGCGGGAACGGCGGCGGAAACCTTATCCGGCCGCTACGTTATCACGGGCGATTGCACGGTGACGGGTGGGACTTGGAGTTCAACCACGGGGCACCAGGCTGTCTTCCTTGTTGTCGGAAGCGGCAATCTCACCATCAAAAATGCGACGATTGTGAAATCAGGAACTCCTTCCAGCGTGGGCGATGATCAAAACTTCTATGGCTTGAATTCGGCGGTCGTTGCTGCCGGAAGTTCAGCAAAAATCACCATGAGCGGTTGCACAGAAACGCCTTCTAGCGCAGGATCGAATGCGATTTTCTCTGGCGCTGGCGCCAGCATCACCGCCTCGGGGATGAGCATTACGACCGCTGGCAGCAATAGTGTAGCCGTCGCCACCGATCGGGGTGGCGGAACCGTCACAGTGGCGGGAACGGCTTCCTCACCTTGCACATTAACTACGGCTGGAAATGATTCACCTTGTTTATATTCGACGGGAAAAATTGTGGCCACTTATTGCACGGGTTCTGCCGCGGCTTCGCAAGGGATGGTCATCGAAGGCAGCAATGTCATTAAAGTCGATAATTGCACCTTGAGTGGCAAGAATCGCTCTTCGGGATATAGCTGCGATTGGGGCGCGATCATGCTCTATCAGTCCATGTCGAACGACTCGGTCGGTGGTGAGCCGACGCTCGAGCTCATCGATTCGACCATCACCAATTTGGATACTGCGGCCCCGATGTTCTACGTGACGAACGCCAAAGCGACGATCTACATCGAGAACTCGACGCTCAATAACGATTCGGGCAATGGTCAATTCCTCTCGACCTTGACTACCCGGTGGACTTCAACGGATGAAACGGCGATCTTCTATCTTCTTAATGAGACTTTGGGGAATCAGAGTGTCAACCTTGCTAATTCCTCGACCTCAATCTTGACGACTTACCTCTATAGTTCCTCGGTGACCTGGAGCAATAGTGGAAGTGGAACGCTCAATGCTTCGACAAGTTTGAGCGCCGCGCCGACTCTTCCTTATTAATTCACTTTCGAAACGAAAAAAGCCCGCCTTCTTCATCGGAAGACGAGCTTTTTCATCCTTTGAGATGAGTTTTGCAGAGATAATGATGGGAAATCAGGAATGCTTTTTGAGCGAGGCTCCGCATTTCTTGCAATACTCCGCATCTTCATCATTGAGTTCGTTGCAATTGGGGCAACGGATTTTGACGACGGGCTTCGTTAAGGAATCGATCCCTTCGCTCGAGCCAACGTTATTCCCAAAGCTGCTTTGACTGACGCCTTTTTTAGCAATATTGCCAAAAATGCCGGCTAAGATAAAACTGACGAAACAGCCACCGAAACAAATGAAAAACCATGGTACCGGAGTGCCGTTGTCATCCGTGATATGACCGGTAAAACTCAAAATGAAAATTGTGGCAAAGCAGCCTAAGCCCACGACTAAGAAGATGGTAGAAAGGATTTTAAAAAGTTTCATCGGCGGCCTCCCTCGGCGTAGACATTATAGAGAAGGCTTACCAATTTTAAAGATAATTCCCCTGTGGCCTCTCAAAGAAACGAAAAGGAATTTCACTTGGCCTCAAGACTATTGGCATTCGTCACGGAAGAAGACGCCGGAGAAGCTTTTCTTTGTGAAACGACAATTTGGTTATACGAAATCTGAATGTTATTGGCTTTAAAGAGCGAATAAATCTCTTCGTTGAGACGCCGAGTCACGCCAAACTTATCATTCTCATCGACTTTTACGATGAAGCGAAGCAAGATGCCAGAGCCTTGGAACTCTTGAACTCCGAGATAAGAAATCGGCCCTTTTAAATCNGGGATNTTTTTNGTGATTGNNGGCAANGCNGCTTCNACGACTTGNCGNACNCGNTTNAGATCCTCNTCATAATCGACGGGGAGATCGACAATGGCGACCGAGTAATCGTGGGAGAGATTGATGACCGNACTTATAGCGGAGTTTTTGATGATTTTGCAATTGCCAGCTCCATCAACTACCCGAGTGGCGGTCAAACCGATTTCTTGAACGTTGCCGCGGAAGCCATCAACGACGATGACATCGCCGACATCGAATTGCGATTCAAAGACAATTGAAAGTCCACCGATGACGTCGGCGATCAAACTCTGAGCGCCTAAGCCGATGATTAAGGCGATGATGCCAGCGGAGGCTAAAATCGTGCTGGTGTCGACGCCCCAAATGCTTAAAAAGATGAAAATCAAAGCTAAAGTCGAAAGATATTCAATCGACGAGGTGACCAGTCGAACGATGGTGATCGCTTTCTTGCTGGCATGGGTNAAAGAAACCTGCAAGATCCAGGTGAGAATCCGGACGCCGGAATAAATGCTGACCCCGAAGAAGATCATTCTGAGGAAGGTGATGGCGGCATAGTCAGCATGGTCACTTTTGACCCCGAGGATAATGTCGCTAGAAGAATAGCCGAAGACGCTGGGGAGATTACAAACCAAAATGATGAGGGNAATGGAGAGAGCTAAGAAAATCCAACTGAGGATAAAGCCAATTTTCCGGCGGAGCGGAAGCTCGCTCCAAGTAGGAATCCCATGTTGAGCATGGGCTTTATCGGGGTGATTAAGGAAAATTTCCGCTAAAGCCATTTGAACGTGGCTCTTGGTTTTCTCAACGGTTTTCTTGGTCATTTCCTCGAGGTCTTTTTTCGAATTCTTTTTCATGGTTTTTCTCCTTTTTTATTGGGCGTTTTTGCTATATAAGGTCCGAGTGAAGTAGGTGTTTTTAAAGGTGATGGTGAAGCTGTAAGTGGAGGAAGGAAGGGCGAAATCTCCATCGATGGCGAGCTGATGATAATCGGCGCTCGTGCGATTATCCTCGCTAGCGACGAGATGGACGGTTTGACTTAAATTTTGCCCGCCGGATTTCAAATTGACCGCCAGATCCCCTTCTTTTTCAAAAGTCGCGTCGAAAGCGTAGTGAAGATGATCAGATTGAGCTTGAAGGGTCACATTACTAATCGAAGGGGCGCTCACAAAAGCATTGGTGACCAAAGTGAGGATTGATCCCCCTAATGCGATACCAGCGGCAATCTTGGCTAAGCGAGAAATCGCTTGGCTCGGATTGCGCTTGTCGTAATCAGGTTTCGATGAAGAAGCGTATTCCCCATTCCAACTTTCATTGCTTGGCGTGGTTCCGGGATTATATTCCGGAAAATTGATGAAGGGCTGGTTGGTGATATCGCTCATAAGACTATCTTAACCTATTTTTATCTTCTATCGTCGCAGTTTTCTTATTTTTTACGATAGCGAAAGAAAACGATTTCTTTTCTCGGCGGAAAGCGACAGCAAATTCCCCTTCTTTTGGACGAAGGAGGACTTTTTGAGCGAAAGCGGTGGCAGGCGGAGAGGAAGCGGTTAGAATAAACTCGAAACAAAAAAGGAAGAAAAGAATATGGCTTGCACAACAATCTTAGTCGGTAAGAAAGCGAGTTATGATGGCTCGACGATGATCGCCCGCAATGACGATTCGCCCTCAGGAAAATTCCATGTGAAGAAAATGGTGGTGGTCGATCCAAAAGATCAGCCCCGGCATTATCAAAGTGTTCTCTCCCATGTCGAAGTCGACCTTCCGGATAATCCGCTTCGTTATACGGCGATGCCTAATGTCGACAAATCCGAAGGAATTTGGGCGGCAGCGGGTATCAATGAAGAAAACGTGGCAATGACGGCGACGGAAACTATCACTTCGAACCCCCGGGTTTTAGGTGCCGATCCTTATGTCAATTATGTTCCGGCAAAAAACGGTGAAGTTGAAGTTAAAGGTGGCATTGGCGAAGAAGAACTCGTGGTTTTGGTTCTTCCTTATATCCATTCGGCTAAAGAAGGTGCCCTCCGCTTAGGAGCGTTACTGGAAAAATACGGAACTTATGAACCGAACGGCATCGCCTTTTCCGATCAAAACGAAATCTGGTGGCTCGAGTCCATCGGCGGACACCATTGGATTGCCCGAAGAGTCAAAGACGAAGAATATGTGGTCATGCCGAACCAATTCGGTCTCGATCGTTTTGATTTTGCCGATGCTTATGGCGCCCAAAAAGAAAACCTTTGTTCAAGCGATCTCAAGGATTTCGTGGAAGCGAACCATTTAGATCTTGGAATGGGCGATACCTTTAATCCCCGGATCGCCTTTGGTTCTCACGACGATTCGGATCACGTCTACAACACCCCGCGCGCTTGGTTCATGGAACGTTATTTGAATCCTCGGACTTACGTTTGGGATGGTCCGGAAGCTGATTTCACGCCCGAAGCCGATGACATACCATGGTCACTTGTTCCTGAAAAGAAGATCACGGTTGAAGATGTGAAGTATGTTTTGTCTTCTCATTTCCAGGGGACACCTTATGATCCCTATGGCAAAGTCGCTTATCCCCAAAAAGGAATTTACCGTCCGATTGGCATTTCTCGGACTGCGTTTATGTCGATTGCCCAAATTCGTGGATACCTCCCGAAAGAATACGCTGCGATAGAATGGGTTTGCTTCGGTTCCAATGCCTTCAACGCTATCGTTCCGCTTTATAGCAATGTCACGAAAGTCCCGGAGTATTTCTCCAATACGACCATGGATGTTTCAACGGACAATTTCTATTGGTCCAGCCGGTTATTAGGCGCTTTGGCCGATGCCCATTTTGGCTTATGCGCCATCCTGATCGAGCGGTATCAAAATGCCGTGGCGAATCGTTCCCGTGCCCTCATCGTGGCCGACGAAAAAGACAAGGGCTTAGGCGAAAAGAGTCCCGAATTGCGGGAAAAAGCCAATGAAGTCTTCGCTCAAATGGCGAAAGAAGAAACAGCCAAGGCCCTCAACGCGGTTCTTTATGTCGTCTCTTGCCAAATGAAAAACGGTTTTAACCGGTCTGACAATTAAGCTTCAACATCCTTTACCCTTTCGATTGGAATCTCACCATTCCTTTTAAACTTCGGAGTCGTGGTGCTACAATAAAACACGTTATTTATGGTCAAAAAGTTTGGCTTAAAAATTGCGGCATCGATACTGGACTGACTTTGTTTTGCCCTTTCGATTCTTTTGATTTGCCTCTTGGCTTATTTGGCTCAGATTATGTCTTCCAGCGGGACGGGCACCGTTACGACGGACACTTCGCTCGATACGATAGTTCCTGTTGTCCTTCAAATTGCGATCTTCCTCTTTTTGGGAATTGCTTCTTTATCGCGTAAAAAAGGCTTTATGATCGTGACTTTGGTTTTTGCATTTACCACCAATACCGCTCTTTCGTTCATGAGTGATTTCCAGAGTCTCTTTTCTTTGCCCGCGACTTTCGCCTCTTCGTGGGAGACCGGTCTTTATTCTTTGGGGCAGACGGTTGGCGATCTCGTTTTGGCGGCGGCAACGATTTTCTTCTGCGCATCCGTCTTGCAAGAAGATGGAGAAAAAACGCCAAGATCTCTCTCATACTCATCTTGTGTTCCTTTCCGTTTTATTGTTTATCGTTTACTTTGGTTTTGATCGCTTTATTTAGTGCTGATACAGCCGGCAATCTCCTCGGCGTCATCTTAGAAATCCAATTCATCTTTCCGCTTTTCGTCTCCGGCTGTTATTTCTGCAATGTTGACGGTTATTGTTACCCGAGAAAGCTGTTTGTCCATGGGAAAAAAATAAATCAAGACGCCAAAACCGAGAAATGCAGAATAACGCTTTGGAGAAAGCGGTGGTTAACTATCGCTCCACTTTCGGAAGTGTCGCGATGAAAGAGGGAAGGCAGGGCGATGACGAGATTTTAATCGATCTCCGGGGCGTTCCGCTTTATCGCGAATGTTCTTCGGGGGCTTTGCTCAATCCGGAGATCTACGACTACGTTCAAGAACTTTCTTCTTTCTTTAGCAAACACAACCATTTCACAATTCATTGGCTTTTTGCTGATGATATTTCGCCAGAAGAACGGGAAAAAGTGAAGAAGATCTTCCGCGCTCATTACGCCAATCAGCACCGCAGCCTTGCTCGGCGCTTACAAAAAGAGGTTTTTCTCGCCTTGTTATTCATTTTCGTCGGTTTCCTTTTCCTCGGTTTCCATTTGCCCTTCATCCAAGCCAATGGCGATTCGATTTATGGTGAAATTCTTGATATCTTCGGCTGGGTTCTCATTTGGGAAGCGGGTTCGATTCTTTTCGTGAACTCGCTCGACAACCAAAGCGAACTCCGATGGGATTTCCTTTTGTTTAATGCCGATTTTGATGAGAAAGCAATTGCGGTGGATCCTCCCTCTCCTGCCGAAGAAAAGAAATCTTAATCCGAGGCCTAAACGCCAAAGGTTCACCCCTCACCGAGGGGTTTTCTTTTTTGAACTCTTAAGTGCAAACGGGTGATGGATTTTAGGCCGGGCCTGCGCGTTGCATAATCATCCTGCTGCCCAAACGCGGCGGCTTTTTCAAAAGCCTTTCGGCGAGCGTCCGCCTTTTTGGGATCCGGCGATTCCGGGCGGGCGTTCCCCCAAGGGCGGAATCGCCAGAATGAGAAAAACCAAGTCAGAGGCCCTGAGGGCCAAGTTTTCGGCCGGGGGGCTCCCCTCCGGCCCCATGCTTTCGGCCGTCTCCGAATGGCACGGCGCGAAGCATCGGCGCGCCTGCGTCGGGAAGCCGAGCGGGGCCCAGGTCATAAGAGGCTGTTCGTAGGCCGTCGCGGGAGCTTCCGTGATCGTGCACGACGGCGAGCATTCCCACGGAAGCCTTTTGGCGGCGTCGGGCATCCCCGGGGAGGCCCATCCGACGCGGGAGACGAAGGGGCTTCCGGATTCCGAGAACCCGATGGAGGGGATCAATTCCGTCCATCGGCATCTGAAAGGCTTCCTGGCCGAGCATGCGGGCTATTCCAGGCGGGATCTTCAGGATTGGCCGAACCTCTTCCGCTTCATCTGGGACACCCCGGGCGACGCGAGCCAAAAAGCCCAGGCGTTCATCGAGCTGGCGGTAAAAAAGCGCGCGAAATTGCGTTATCGGGAGTGGAAGAAATCAAAAAACATCGGAAAAGGCTAAACAATCCATCACCCGTTTGCACTTAAGAGTTCTTTTAAGAAAAGGCACGACGACAAATCGAGGGTGACTTGGAGGATGCGAAAGCCTATTTTATGAAGTACTATAATAATTCAGTAGAAAACTACATCGACTATAACGGAAAAGGCGAGATTCTCTATCGCTGTACTCTTGATGACGGAACCGATGTGACATTACGGCTTACGTCTAAAGGGGGAGTCCAACCATCGATTTTACTGATTCGGATAAATACAACATCTTGGCTCAGCACATTCACTTTGAAAGGAAACACAAAAATGGGTCAAATTAATTAACATCTTGATGAACTGACGATTAGTGTTTTGAAATCTATTGTTGGCTCGACCGTTACGAATTTGCGTTTTGACAGACTTGCTAGCAATAGCGTTGTCCAGTTTGAGTTTTCGGATGGACGGTTTCTTTCTTTTAAAGGAACAGAGATTGAGGATTACCCACAGGAATTTTCCCCTTTTGCAGATGACCTTCATTCGCTTGCGGCTAGGTTTACTATTCGTTGGGCTCAGTCTAAAAATGTTCTTGCCCTAAACAAAACGATTGTCAACGTATCGGTTATTTCGCTTGAGAACCTTTCCAACAAAGCGGATTTCTCCGTAAGTGACGACGCTGTTGTGAAAGTCGTCTTCTCGGATAACACCTCACTTTTCCTCGAAGCCGTTAATTCCGGTTCTGACGCAATAAAGATTTACACCGACGAAAGTAGCTTCGCTCAAAACTTTGACAAAGAGCATTATTTCTTAGAGACAGCGATGGATGATTCTGTCGTCGGGAAAAAGGAAGCTGAGATTCAGTGACGGCTTCGCAACTAGCACGCTCCAACTCGCTGACTTTCTTTCGCCGATATATGGCCTGTTTTCTATACGGGTACCCATCCGTAACGATGTTCCAAAAAGGGATCGGTTTTTTCATCCTTTCGATGGCGTCGATGGAAGAATGGTTTCCGTTTGTGGAATCGAACCAGATGCAGAGGAACAATTGGGTTTAATTTGTACTTTAATTTTTTTTGGGAGGAAACCGGGAAACGGAGAAAGCTCAAAGCTATAGGCGAAGAAATACTAAAGCAATAAGCGAAGAATTACTAAAACAATAAGCGAAGAAATACAAAAACAAAACGCGAAGAAAAACTAAAATTGTTGTTGATATAGGAATTAAGAAAAGCTAGAATATTCCTGAGGAAAAAGGCATGGATTACAAAAAGCGGATTATCGACAAAGATTTGGATTTNAGAACGCAGGCTTTTGGCGCCATCCAGATCGTCGGGCCCAAAGGATGTGGGAAAACGAGGACGGCCAAAGAGAGATGCCGTTCCGTTATCGCCTTCGAGGATGAGGATCATCGGGATTCCTACCTCAAATTGGCCGCCAGCGAGCCTTCTGCTTTCTTTGCCTTCCCAAAGCCCATTCTTTTCGATGAATGGCAGGATGCGCCGAAGATTTGGGGTGCCGTCCGCCAATCCTGCGATGACCACGAGGACGAGCACGGGGTTTATTTCCTAACGGGGTCGACCTCGAAAAAGGTCGTCACGCCCCAAACGGGGACTCAGCGTATCTCGACGGTGGAGATGCAGCCGATGTCACTTTACGAGACCGGAGAAAGTAGTGGGACGGTTTCCCTGAGAAAACTTTTTGACGGGGCGGTGAGCGTGGCGGGCAAAGAAAGCCCCCTCACGGTTCAAAGCCTTTTCTACGCCACTTCCCGGGGTGGCTGGCCCAAAACGCTTACGATTGCAAACCCCTTGGCCAAACTCCTGATCGCCAAGGATGCTTACGAACAGATCTACAGCAAAGATATCTCCGCGATCGATGGCGTCGAACGGAACCCCGAGATCGCCAAGGCGATTCTGAAATCCTACGCCCGCAACATCGGCACTCTCTGCAAGAGAAGCATCCTTTACCAAGACGCCGCGAGCTACTATCCCCTTTCCGAGCCAACTTTCGATGACTACGTTGAGAAGCTAAAGGAGCTTTTCGTCATCAAGGACGTCGATGCTTGGTGTCCGCAGATCCGGAGCGAGAAATCCCTCCGTGCTCCGAAGAAGCATTTGTTCGTCGACCCTTCTATTGCCATTGCCGCCTTGGGCCTTTCACCGGACTATTTCCTGCACGATTTCGATCTCTTCGGCCACATCTTCGAAGCGCTCGTCTATCGGGACCTCCTGGTTTATTCTTCCGCGTTGGGCGGTTCATTCGCGCATTATCACGACCGCTTCAATCTGGAAGTGGACGGGGTGCTTCATCTTGAGGACGGCCGCTATGCATTAACGGAAATCAAATTGGGTTCCAAGGAAATCGAAGACGGAGTCAACAATCTGCTCGCGTTGAAAGAGCTGATTCAAAAAGCCAATGCCGAAAAGAAAGGTCTGCCAATCCGGGAGCCGGATCTGCTTTTGGTCATCACCGGTGGGAAATTGGCCTACGAAGAAAAAGGAGTCAAAATCATTCCGATCGGATGTTTGAAAGACTGAAAAATGTTGAAGAGCATTTTTTAGTTCGGTTTCCATTTAAAAAACATTCAAGGAAAAGAAAGAATAAATGAAANACNANATCTTATCTATTCCACCAAAAGAGAAANCGCTCCTTTCTTCTGCTATTGGCGAGACGCTAGAGTCCGATGTTTATGTTTTTCCCGGGAGAAAGCTCCGCTTATGAATCTGCAACTGACTTTTGTCCGACGGGCGGTTGTTTACNATCCGCGGAATGGGAAAAGACGTTCCCTGACGACCGGCGACGTTTATCCACCGGANCTTCATTCTTTTTCCGTGGAGGAGGGCGAAGAAGGATCCCAATTGCTCTTTTCGAGGAGACTGTCGGGAAAAAGATTCGAGNGATTTTCGGTGACGGTTTCCCCGATGATGTTGCTCCTTCACGGGGGATGGGCATTTTGCCTTTGAAAACATCAATCGAATTCCTTTTTGATGATATGGCGGACCGAGGTCCTNTAATCCTTTTCGCGGACAATACCCTGGTCACTGATTCAATCTANCTTTTCCATTCGAAGAAAGAACTGGAAGAACGGGCTACAAGGGANNNCTACGTGGTTTATGGAGAACAAAAGAACGCGGAATTCCGTGGATTACTTTATGCCACGGCGTGCTTTGGCTCGCTGGATTTTCCTTCGTCAATATAAGTCCTGCCTTTCTATACGGGTAACCCACAGCCATAACCATTGGAAAATAGGGGCCTCGATAAGGGGGGCCACCAAAACTTAACCAATTAACAAGGAAAAGGCCCACGTATNAGCCGCNGCTTTTCGTTTTCACTGGTCGGAACCGGTGGGGAAAAAAAATTGGTCGGAACGGTGGGAAAAAATAAGAATTTTTTGGTATTCAAAAACATTCGATGCTGTCTAATGTTTTAGCGCATTAAAACGCCTCAAAAACCATGAAAAAATACTGGGTACCCAGCCGTAACAGGTGCAAAAATGGTGCAAGAAGACGCCATCGAAGGAATCCGGTCATTTTGCCCGTTTACATCGCTTTCATCGGCGTTTCAGAACATGCGAGCCATCTGTTTTGAGGTTTGGAGATGGGTTCGAATCTTCGAGTTCCGCCCAGCCGTGGGGAATTGGTATGTTTCGGCGATTCTTTATTGTTGCTTGTTCCGCACTTTTCCGAGTCTTGATGGTATTCTTTCTTTATGAATAAAATTCCAATTCTCGATTACGTTTCTCAGGGAATGAACGACGATGATATTCTGCAGCAGTTGGCCCAAGCGGTTGGCCAATACTCTCCGTTGGATCTTCTCTCCAAAATTTCGGTTTCCAGTTTCTTGCTGAAGACCGATTTTTTCTCCGACTATCAGACCTTAGACAATAAATGGATGGCCTATCAAGATGCCCTACATTTTTTGATTCCCTTTCTCGGATGCCACAAACTCGGAAGCGGGGAGAAACTAATTAGCCCCAAGGATCTCGATGACCTCGTTTCATCGATTCAAAGAATAGGAATGCTTCGTATAGAGAAATCCGATTCCGAGAGCGAATCGAAAATAAGCTATGGGCAAACGGAGGCAACGGAAGTTCTTCCGTACTTGGATAGCTTCTATATCGATGGCTTACTTCCGGCCGAGAGCCCAGTGCTCGAAAAGGCGTTTGGGATTTCCGGCGAAACGATTGTGGCAGATTTGCACACCGCCGTTGAAAGGCAACATATGAATCCTCCGCCCAATGGAGATCTCTCTCCGGTGTCTTTTTCGTTTTTTATTGAGCATATTAAGGACTTTGTTGATGAGCCTTCCTTTTCTTTGACGGCCGATTTGAAATCGTCTGTGCTCTTTTCGCAACTCTCGTTCGGCCTTGGTGAATTTCCTGAAGCTGATTTCGATATGCTTTCCCCTCTCGGCCTTTATGAAAAAAAAGAAAATGTTTCCTTTCGATTTTGGGCATTCCGTATTGCTTTGACACGGAAGTGTTTACTTCGAGGCTCGCGAAAGGCGTTGAGCGGTTGGCTTCCACCTCTGATGCTTCCTCGAAAGAATGGGCGCTGCTTAAAAAACGTGGACCGAGGGTAAAACGAAGGAAATTTTTTTGGAAAGCTTCCCGGGATGCGAATATTTCGAAAACGCTTATTACGGCGATAAAAAAGGTCAATTGCACGAAGTAGACGGGGTCTTGCTGTACCAAAACTTCCTTTTTGACGTCGAGGTAAAGGCGGGGAAAGCCGACCCCGATTCGGTTCTGGCCGATCCCAAGAAAGCCATCGACTCCTATCGGGCGATTGTTGAAGGCGGGATCCGCGAATGCGACTCCTTCTCGGCTTTTTGCGAGGCTCATAAAACGATTGACATACGCGCATCGAATGGAAAAATCAAAAAAAGCGTTCCCAAAGAACGAATAAAAGCCATTGTTCCGATCGTCATCTTCTATGAGGAAATGGGTTGCTTTCTTCCTGGCTTTACCTCTACGGAAGGACCGACGGGGAAACAACGGCCAACGCTCTTGAATGTTTTTGACTTTCTCACAATCATCGATTACCTTCAAAGCCCCTTGCTTGCCACCAAATATTTGTATGAGCGGTCTTATCCCACCGTTTGCGATAGGCTCTCGTTCGACGACGAACTCCCCTTCCTTTCTATTTTCACGAAAGAGACAGTAAATCTTGCGGTTTTTTTGTCCAAGATGAAGGAAAAGGTTGAGTCTTTCCCTGAGGCAACGCAAGCTCATCTCGATGACGGAAACCTTTCACGGGACATCGAAAAGTATTACATGAATTTGAAAAAGACAAGAAAGCCGGATTTCCATTTTCCTAAGTTGGTGGAGTTGCTTTTAAAAAACGAAGACGCTTTTGACGCCGAATTTTTCGATCTTGCTTTTGATCTCCTCGGGAACGAGCCCGAAGACCTTGACAGGATCTATTCCTTTTATTTTAAAGCTAATAGTGGATCTAAAAATGTCCCGCAGCTTTTGAGGCCATCTTCAAAAAAGGAAAACGAGGAAGGGATCGTTCTTGCAAAACGGCCCTCGAGCCCATACGACAAAAAACTTTTGCTCTCCTTTTTGGCCTTTTATTTCAACCGATATCCCGAATTAACGGCCTTGAATGTAATCAAAATCCGCAGAGAGGAAGCCTCTTTTGAAAGAATAACCAAGGCCGATTCAGCAATTAATGATCCGGGCGTCCAAGAGGCATCTAAGAAACTAATTCTCCTAATGGAAGACACGGAAATTTGATTGCCTTCTTAGGCGGGACTATTTTTGTGTTTTGATTTTTGCTGTTTTTGACTTAATCCATCAGAGGATTTTTTCTTAAACACGTGTTGATTTGATATAGGTTCGGGAACAAGTCGGGAACAAGTCAGGAACAAGTCAGGAACAAGTCTCTTGCCGATGAAGTTTTTTGTGCGTAAACTATTGTCATGAAGCATATCTCCCAGTGGCTGGACAAAGCGGATTTTGAGAACTCTGATTTCGAATACAAAAGCGTCTTGAATCCCGACAAACCGGAGAAATGGGCAAAGACGATTGTCGCTTTCGGCAATTGCCATGGCGGATGTATAGCGGTGGGGGTCGATGACGACGGCTTCGCGTTTGGCCTCGACCATAAAGCGATCGACGAAGCGAAATTGCTGGTCAACCGCGAGATCGAGCGGATGGTGGAGCCCAAAGCTCTCGTGACTTTCGAGCCGCTTGAGGTGGACGAAGGGAAATACGCCCTGCTTATCCGGGTCCCGGAGTCCAAGAACAAACCCGTGTTTCTCCATTCCGGCGATTATTCCTACATTATCTATGTTCGGAAGGACGGCGAAAGCGTTCCGGCCGGGAAGGATGAGCTCGTCTCGATTATCAAGAATTCGAGCAAGGAGCCTTTCGACACCAGGGTAACCACGATCAAGTACAATCCCTCCGATTTCTCCGATTTTAATTCCGTGTTCACCGAGAAGAAGAGCAATCCCGAGCATCGGCCGGTCTCTTTGAAGGAACTCGTCAGCGCTGGAGGGGTCACCGAGGATGGCTTTTTGACCAACGCCGGCCTTCTTTTCTCTGACTCCTGCTCATCCAAGGACACTTTGGTTCATTGCCGATTCTGGGATGGGTACGCCAAAGGGGAAGACAAGATTGCAGACGACAAAGAGTATCAAGGCGATCTCGTGAAGACCTATAAGGATTCGCTTGCTTTCATTCGCCGGAACTCCAAGACGGGGCTCGTGAAAATCCCGTCCGGGCAGATTCCGGCCTTTTCTTATACAGAGCGCGCGCTGCAAGAGGCCCTTGTGAATGCTCTGGCCCATCGGGATTACGATGTAAAAGGAACCCAAATCGATGTCGATTTGTTCCTTGATCGCCTTGAGATCACTTCGCCAGGGCCCCTTCCTTTGAGCAAGCCCGCCCAGGACTACGTTTTGGCGGACATCCCGTCCGTGCGGCGGAATACGAATATTTGCGATATGTTCGTCTTGCTTGCCCTCATGGAGAGATCCGGGAGCGGATTCGACAAAATCGTTGATGATTATTCGCCTTTGGCCCCGGACAGGCAGCCCAAGGCCTTCAGCAACGAGGATTGGTTCACTTTGACTCTTCCTGACATGCAATTCACGAAGGAACCGGCCAAGCCAAATCCTTCGCCCATTGCCTCGGCCATTCCGGAAAAGCTTTCTTTTGCGCCGATCAGCGGGGGCGTTCGGGATTATGATTCGGATATTCTGGCCTTCTGCTATTCGACTCCGAAATCCCGGGCGGAGATTCAGCTGCATGTCGGAGCGAAGAGCAGGAGCCATTTTTTCCTCGACGTTCTAACTCCATTGATTAATGTGGGCTATCTCAAGAAGACTCAGAGCAACCCCAATTCTTCGAAACAAAAATATTTCACCAACACTGTATTGGTTCTTTTAAAGTAGACCATTTTAAGAAGCCCTAAAAGTGGAGAGGTATGGAAGGAATTAGTTCAACACTAAAAGCATCGAAAAAAGATGAGTATAAAATCCTTCTTCAGCTTTTTTTCGCGCTCATGAACTTTATCACCGTTTCGTTTTGGTTTAGACAGCCGACTGGATACTCGGTGTAAAAGCCGGAAACCCTATAAATTGCGCCGCAATGAGGGCACGTTATTTCTTGTTCTTCGACATCATATTGTCTTTCCGCTCCCATCTGATCTTCGCCGTGTTCATAAGAAGAACTCAATTCGGCGTATTTGCTGAAATCCACTTCAAATTCCTTCTTGCAAATTTGGCATGTGACTTTTTTCGTTATTTGAGAACAAAGACCATCGTCATTTGGCCGATCGATTTCATCGTCAATGTTGGGAACATACTTGCGGTCAATGAGTGTTGCTTGACCGAATGAAGATGGGACATCGCTGACTAATTCTTCCTTTTCCGCTCTGTTCTTGGCTGTATCAAATTGAATTCGGAATGCAAAGCCAGTAAGTACTTGATGGTTTTCGATTGCGGTACATTTTCTTAAGTTGATATACTCTTTGTCTTCACTATCCCATATCGAGTCGTTGTAGTCAGCGTAATCGCAAGCGAAGGTTAGATCGATTAAGGCGTCGAAGTTGCACCAAACTTCCAACAAGTGCTCACTAATAAGCGAAATTTTTTGTATCGTAAATTTCTTTATTTTTGCAGTTACTTTTTCGAGTTCAGCATCATCGTAATCTTCGCCGCCGGTAACCCCTTTTCTGTCATATTCCGAGCCATCAACGTCAAAATTGGTTCCTTCAAATTTTTCTTCAATAATTGACTGAATTCCCCTAATCGTGGAATCTGAATCAAACTTGTAGTACGCCCTNATCGTTTGATATTGAGGGCTGGTTTGGCTTACAGAGTCTAAAAAATCTCTCAGATTCTCGAATAGTGTTATTTTGGGCGTATTCGTTAATGCCGCTCTCAAGCCTTTGTCGTTCGAGACGACCGACATCCCATCCTAGGGAACGCTGTTTTTGACGCTGGCAACGATGACGGCGTCCGGGAATTCGGCCTTTTTGTCCCCACCGTCCTCAAAAGGCGGCTTGCATGCAAAATAATCATCGAAGATTGATCTGATCTCTATCTCGGAATAATCCAAGATAACGGCATCGTTCATATGAAAAAAAGCATCAATCAATGAAAATCCTTTTTCGATCATTTCATCTTTTGTAGCTGGCCTGTCGAAACCAGAAAAGCCGGAGCCCCTCAACAGTTTTAACTTGCCTAAAAATGAAGTGTATTGGTCGAAGCCAGCCGAAATGTCGCTTCTGAAATGTTTCTTGATTTCGTTGACCACTACCTTGTGGGAAAAAAGTTTGACTTTTTCGTTTTTGATGTATTCGGAAAGTGCCGCGAAATCTGTGTCATTGAATGCATCAAAACGCTTTCCAATGAAAATATTGGTATCTATAAAAACGTTTTTCATTTTGCTAAATATATCACCATCGCAGGGAGAATGGCATGCGTTCTTCATCAGATTGATAAGTGGCTTTTTTATTCGTGCGTTAACGATTTTTTCGGTTGCGTCTTGTTCCTCCGGGCAAAGCGATTCCGAGAAAGCGGCAGCGTACGATAAGCTGGGAATTCCGTTGCCA
>JGI20225J20221_1001192_pt3 | contig 24967 bp, 28 predicted proteins | sample BioMet4_FD_20221 | JGI IMG/M metagenome (IMG submission 20221)
CGCTCCATAATTCCATAATGAGGTCGTTGTATCCGTGAGGTAGAAAGATAGACGTATTAGATAAAACCTGGCATTCGCGTGTGAATATTCGCACGGGCCGTTCGAAAATTCACACAGGCTTGCTTTTCTTAGGTATTTTTATGGATTCGGGTATCTTGCCTGACCAGGGCAGCAAGTCCTCGAATGGAAGCTTCTCGCGGTTGTCTAGAAGGAACTCTATGTAGCCTCTGGGGTCTACCCAGTTCTCGGAGGCGATGTCGACCAAGGTCATGAGGACGCAGGAGGCCCTAGCCCCTCTTTCGGTTCTTGAGAAAAGGAAGTTCTTGCGGTCGATGACGAGCTTCTTCACCTGCCTTTCGGCCTCGTTGTTGTCAGGGGTGAGGGAAGCGTCTCGGAGGTATGTCCAAAGCTCGGGGCATAGGCCATTCCAATAATTGATGGCCTTCGACAGAGGCGAGCCCTTTTCCGGCGTTATCCCCCTTATATACGAATTGACGGAGAAGACGAGCTTCAGGTATTCTTTCGACATCCTGGCTTCGACTAGTTTTTCGCCAGAGACGCCTTTCTCGCGCAGCTTCCTCTCCTCGGCGAACACGAGGTCTATCCTCCTGACTGCCTCATAGGCCACCGAGCTCTTCAGTGTCTCCGGATTGTCGATTGTCTTGACGATATCGGTGAATTTTCTCCTTGCATGGCAAAGGCATCTCTGTATCTTTATCTCCGTCGATCTCACGTCGTCGTACCCGGAGTATCCGTCGACCGTGATGGCCCCCTTGTAGCCTTTCAGCATCTCCTTCGTCCTGTCGGTCTTCCGGCTGCCCGCGAAATCGTAATAACGGACCAGGCCTTTGCTCGACGTCGCGGAATACGTGAACACGTAGCTTTTGTCGCGCCCCTCGGACTTTTTCTCGATGACGCCGAGGGTGGTCTCGTCAATATGGATGTTGGAGATGCGGTAATCGCCGTTTGCCAGCAGGGACGGGATCCCCTTGGCGAATCCCTCCAGGGCCTCCGCCGTGGAGATTGCCCAGTTGTTCAGGGTCCTCTGCGAGAAGGGCAGGCCCTCCGCGGCGAGCCACTTCGCGTACCTGTCCTCGGGGACGCCGAGGAAGTACTTCATCGCGATCGAGTCGGACAGCAGGGATGACGATATCATCGAATGGTCAAGCGGCGATGGGCTCTTCCCCCTGTATATCGCCCCGTCGCTCCCCTTGTATATCGGTATTATGACCTCGCGCACCTCGATGTGGGCGGCGGCCCTTTTGATGAGGTAGGTCCTCTCGTCGCGTATCTTCTTCAGGGTGAGGGAGGGGTTGCTCAGCAGCAGGGATTCGGCGACGTCGACGGTGATGGGCTCGTTCTTCGCGGCCAACGAGGAAAGGTAATCGCCCCCGAAGTTGGGCGATCCCTTTGACCTGCCAGGCTTTTTCTTGGGCGACGCGGAAAAGGGGACGCCATGCTGGCTTCTGCGGGCCGAGGCGAGATCGCTGTAGGCCTTCCCGGCGTTGTCGGATTTCGAGAAGAACCGCTCCAGGTTGTATTTCCTCACGATCCACTTCTCGCTCATGAGGGCCTTCTCGTAGGCCCTTATCTTCCTCTCGGAGGCGGCTATCTTGGATTCCGCCTCCCTCAGTTTGGCCTCTCTGGATGCCGACTCAAGCCTCTTGTCAGCCAGCTCGCGCTGCAGAGAAAGGACGTAATCGCGTTCCTCTTCGGTCAGTTTTGACAGGTCGATCGATGGCTCTTTTCCCATGCCAAAAGTATAGCATTTATCGATGATTTTATCAATGAAAACATCAGTTTTTATCGAGCTTTTTCTCAATAATATCTGTAGTGGGTTTTCTTACCGCCGGATTCGATCCTCGCGACTAGGGAGACGCCTTCTATTATGTAGGCGATCTCCTCCTTGGTGAGCTCCGACTCTTCGCCCTCCGAGGGGTATTGGAACCTCCCTTTGAAGAGCTTCTTCTGGTATAGCCAGCAGGCATGCTCCTCCGTCTCTATGATCTTGATCGCCGACATGGATTTGCTGGCGAAGACGTAGAGGCAATGGGGCTTGGGCTCGCCGATGAGCTTCCGAAGGCCGTACATCCCCAGCCTGAAATCGGTCTTGCCGGGATAAAGATAGATATGCTCGATGCTTCCTATGTCTATCATCGCCTTATCGCCTCGATTATGGCTTTCACCCCAGACGAGTCGGTGGATACCTCCACCCCGTTGATCCTCAGGGTGATGGTCTCCGCGGATCCGGCCAGGGGGCGTTTGACCTCGGGCGTCACATCGACGAAGACGGTCTTCGATGGCTCGGTCGGAAGCATGCCTGGGGACCTCGATTTCCTCACCCATGACCAAAGGGTGCTCCGGTTGACCCCGATCTCATCGGCCAGATTCCTTAGGCTGATTCCCCCTGCCTCGTACCTAGCTATCGCGTTCAGCTTGATTGAGACGTCGTATGTTCTGTATTTCTCGGGCCAGGTCTTTTCCATGCCGGAATGGTAGCCGAGGAAAAGATAAATAGAAAGGATGCTTATCTTTCTAGCTCACGTTGTATCCATGGAAATCAAAATGATCCACTTCTTTGTGATGGATCTTTAGTACATTTTTCTGTTCTATTTTCACAAGGTCATAAGAATAATTCAACTGCAGGATAAACCAATACATCTTAAAAAGAAACTCATAAGCCTGAGCAGGAAAAATCGATTCTTTTGAGTTCAAATAACTAATGTCGTTCTTTAAAATGTCTTTGCAGAATCCTCCAGAAGAAAAAGAGCAAACACAAATGATGTCACCGAGCTGAATTAATGACACGTCTCCGATCGCAAAATCGCAATAATCGAAGCGTTCTTCTTTGCTTTTAAAGATAAAAATCTCATATGGGTCAGCATCAAAAGTCTCGTCATTGATCAAAGCTTGCATAAGGAAATGAATCAGCTGGAAACGATGTAGGGAACTTGGATTAATAATCTTTTTAGCTCCCTGCTCCTTTATGGAATAATTCAAAGTAGTTTCTTTCAATCTAACTGCATAAAAAATCTTGGCAAGCCACCAAACGAGAATGCGCTCGTCTAATGACTTGACCGACTCTAATCCACTGAGCAAAGCGGCTTTGATGGTGTTTTCAAACGCCGCCATTCTTCCTCCGTTACATTCCCTACAACACGGAATCGTCAATTGTCGATAAGGGAATTTTTCCCCGTTTACCAGGCTCAAGTTATCATCGTACAAAGAACATTTCTGAAGAAGCCACTTAGGGAAAACGTGCTCTTTTGTTACGTTTGTTTCTAATAATGGTTTCCCACACATAAAGCAGACTGTTTGTTGTTCGTTCTTCATATTTCCTTTTTTTAACAGACAAGCTATCCTCAGCTGAGTGATTTGGTTGTTCTTTTCGTTTGAGTTTTTAGCATTATGCCTTCAGTCGCCTTTGACTATTAATTCAATATTATGACAACACTTTCTGTGGCTTTGAACTGCTAACCTCTAAGTAGACAGTCACGCATTCCTTCGCATACGGGGATGACGGGATTGTGGACAAGGAGGCTTTCGTTATGAGCAGGCTCTCGAAGGGGGAGAGGCTCGAAGTCGGCAAAGCTTTGCACGACAAGAGCCTCTCCTTCGACGATGCCCACGCGAAATACGGCGTCGGGCAGACGTGCCTCTACATGTGGCTGAGGGAATGCGGGCGGTCCGTCGGGGCCGCGGCCCCGGCGAAGCCGGCCAAACAGGAGGCCCCGTCGGATTATTCGGCGATGAGCAAGGACGAGCTGATCCGCGAGCTGATGAAGAAGGGCATCGAGGCCGCGCGCCTAAAAAAGGCTATGCGGCGGAAGGGAGCGGCACGGAAAAGGTGTTCGTTTCTACAAGCGGCAGGAATACCAAGCGATCGTGGGGCTGCCGGGGAGGTGGCCCGTCCAGGCCCTCTGCCGCGAGATGCCGGCCAGCCGGAGCGGGTTCCACGAATGCCGTTCCCGGCGGGCCGATGCTGGGGGCCCGCCCCCTGCATGGGCCTTGAAACCATCTTCCACACGGACCGCGGCTCGGTGTACTCTTCGAAGGGCCACGGCGAAATCCTCCGGCCATATGATACCGCAAGGACGATGCCCGACCCCGGGACGCCGACCCAGAACGGGGCGATGGAAGCCATAAACGGGTGGCTCAAGACCGAGCTTTTCGCCGATTTCGGGATCGCCGGGTCGGACGACGTCCCGAAGCAGGTCGCCGATTGCGTGAGGTACTTCAACGGGGGCAGGCCGATGTGCTGCCTGGGATATCTGACCCCGAAGCAGCACGAGGATGCCCACGAAAAGGAGGCCGGTGCCTCCAAAACCCAAACGACCTGTCTGCGATTGCCGTCGGCGCGTCTACAACTGCCGGCGATTGTGTCTACTTATCGTTGACTTCTGCAAATTACCGGTCCTGTCTATCCGGGAATTGGAACATGCCCATTTCGCTTCTTTAGATTCAAAGTTCATCGTCGTCGAGGAAAAGGACGACGCGATGTATCTCTTCATCGATGTCGATGATGGGCGCCCGTTTTACACTAGACTCATCGATGAGGAATTCTTATTCTTCATCCCTTGCGTGGTCGAGGAGCTCAAAGCTCTGGGGGCGCTATTATGATCAAGCGCTTCCATCTCGACTGGGCGGCGATGTCCGTTCTTAAGAATAGCGGCAAGGTCTCAATCACCGCGAACGGGAAATACTCGAATCCGCAGCGGCGCAAGCCTGATTACTTAATCCGTCTGAACTCCGATGGTTCCGCCTGGATCTATTGCCAGTACGACGGTAAATTAAATGGCTACGAGGATTACGACGTCGACCTCAATTGGAAGGAATGCCGGGTCTTCCTGAAGGAGAAGCCTTGAATCCTGAAGAAGATTAAGCGATGATCGCTTTCATGCTTAAGCCGGCGGCCTATTCCTTCCTCTAGGCGATGAACTGCGTCTTCGTCGACCGTCGCGGATTCAAGGTCGATCTCAAAAGCGCCGCTTTCATGATCGTGAAGTCTTGGCGAGGCAAATACTCGTTCTGGGCCTTTACCCTCAACGATGACCGAAAGAAGATCCCGGTTCAACACTTCCATCACGCGACCGAGATCATCAAAGCCAAATCGAAGCGAAAGCGGGATGTACGAAAATGACGCTCTTGTGATTTACCTAATTGACGGTAATGGCGAGTGGATTGATAATAATTATACCTATTCGGGGATATTCCCTAGGAGTTATAGATGAAATTAAAAGCGTTTCTTGTTGGCGTCATTGGTTCATTTTTAGTTTTGGCAGGTTGTGGGGGAACAGGCACGAGCCAGGATTCCTCTTTGACGCCTGAAAGTTCGTCGAGTTCTTCTCTACAAAGTTCGGCTTCATCCAAAGAGTCCTCGTCTTCTTCTCCCGTAACCATTTCTTCGGCTTCATCTTCGTCCTCTTCGTCGTCCTCGTCTTCCTCCTCGCCCGTTTCCTCTTCTTCGAGCGTTGTCCAGGAATATCTCATCACCTTCCTGAACTGGGACAACAAGGTTCTTCAGTCCACGAATTGGAAGGAAGGAGAAACCCCGCTTTGTCTTGTGGCCGCGAGTCGGGCTTCCGATACCCAATACGCTTATTATTTCTCGGGCTGGTCTCCTTTGATTGTCCCGGTGGTGGGGCCGGCGAATTACATTGCGACCTTTAAGCAGAGCCTGCAGTCCTACAAGATCACTTTCTTGAACTGGGATCTCACCACATTCATGTCCCTCTATTTCGATTATGGGAAGACTCCCACCCTCGTCTCCAAACCGACTCGACCTTCCGATGCCACCTACCAATATGACTTCACCGGTTGGTCGCCCGAACTCGTCCCGGTCGTGGGGCCCGCGACTTACACTGCGCAATTCAAACAAGTCCCGCTCGAAGTGGTCACTTACGAGATCACCGATATGAGCGTGAGAGTCTTCGCCAGTTCCTCCGGTTCCGTTTGGGTCTGTACGATCGGCGAAGTCACCAATACCGGGAACGTTGATTTGTATTTACGCTCCGGCACGATTGATCTCAAAGATGACGCCGACAAATTGCTCGAATCGTGTCAGTATGTTTCCGTCTATCCACAAATCATTTCGCCGGGGGAGAAGGCTTACTATCAGGAATCGACTACCGTCGATGGCATTACCGCTGAGACTACGGTTAACGCCACTCTCCATACTTCCGCCGCCAAATCGGTGATTGCCAAAACCGCTTTGCCGATCAGCGATGTCAGCCTCAAAAACGTGACCTTTTGGGGCGTAGGGGCGATCGGAATGGTCACCAACAATACCGCCAACGATTCAAGTAGTGTTTATGTTGTGGTGGTCCTCTATAACCAAGCGAACCATGCCCTTGGTGTCCTTTTTGATATCTTGACCGTCAAGGCCGGGGAACAAATTAGTTTCAGCGCCTCGACGATAATGCTACCGCCAGAAGTCACTGCCGAGAGCGTCGATCATTTCCAAACCTATGGTTACGTTCGCGCATACTTTAATTCATAAAGTCTAAGTCAAAGGGAGGGAAAAAGGCTCCAGAGAGTTCGCGGAGCCCTGAACCCGATAGGGTTTGTTTCCTTAATGGGTTCAACTAAAGCAAAAGTGTGTTTCAGAAAAATGCGTTGAAAGCTACTAAATTAATAGTGGAGTCGATAAGAGGGTCCGCCAGAATCCTCTTTTTCGTTTGACGGTTATCCGCCAAAACTCGAAAAGGCGATATGGAGACAGGACGTTGTACGGATCGCCGTGCCTCCTCCCCCAAATCTGCCGTTTGCCGTTGGCCGAGGATGGAAACGGATAAAACTGTTGACTCAAGTGTGGTGGTCCTAAAATTACCCCCCCTTTTATTCGGTAGAGCCTTTTTATTTCCATGGGGCACAAAATGCCCCTTTTTGATTGCACGCCTCAACTCCTTTTGAATTTTCTTATTCGATGGTTTCTATACTTTTAACTATTCTTTTAAATACTATTTGCATATTTTTATGTACATCTAGGATATTGGCAGAGCCGATTAGAGCAAAGCCTGCGCTACCCGAAATAGGAAATAGGCGCCCTCGGACTTCGCCAGTCGGCTCTCGAAAGTCACCTTAATAAAAAGAAAGGAGGTGGAGCTAATGTCTAGAACCGATTACTCGCATGGTCTGATCAAGGCTAACAAAGACATCGATGCCCTGCAAAAATCCGTCGGCCCGTCCCGGTCGCAATCGATCGCGGAACGACGCCACGATAAAGCAGATGGCCGCATGTACCACTGTCTGGCTTCTGGATCGAAGGCCAAAGCGGACTTCAATCGTAGCCAGGCGATGGGGTATGGGATGTATACCCATACCAGTAAAAAGCTCAAACCATGAGGTTACCGTTCATATAGCCTGTCGCCGATCCGATTCTGAATCCGATCCGTCAACAAAAGCAAAACAAGCTTTAAGGAAACAAACAAAACATGTCTGAAGAAACAAACCGGAATACAAACCCGAAGCGAAAGCTGAAGCCAAAGCGGACGATCCGAACCGCATCAACTCGATCGAATGGATCACCGAACGTGAGCTTAAGGCGATGCATGAAGCCGAATGCCGCATCACCCGGGAACGGATGACCACTCGTCAAAGCGAGATTGACCGCGAAATGTACTTCGCCGCCATCTACTTCGACAAGACTCGCACCGTCTCCCACCACGTGAACCTGAACGCTCAGCAATGGGCCCTCATCGCGACCTACCTCGACAAGTCTTACATGCCCGATCAATTCGAATCGACCTGCCGCGTCCGAACCATCAAGACGAACTGGGACGAGAAACGTTCCGGCTACGCCCTCGATGTCTACTTCAACGAGAAGGTCAAGATGTCCTTCAATCTCAACAAGACCGGCTTCTTGGCTCTCTACCAGATGAGATTCGAAAAAGGCCTCATCGACAAGAAGTACGCCCCGTTAGAGCGGACTCCCGGAAAAGCCGAAGCCTCGGAAGAGGAAAAGGCTGATCTCGACGAGAAAGCCGCCTTTTGACGACACCGGGGGAAGAAGGATCATGACCTTACTTCCCCCACCACTATTAGCCCTATCTAGGGGCCTTCAAAAATCCTCTCCATCGTCTGAATGAAAGGATCTTCGAAGGCGAGAACACATACGGAGGTTCGCCAATGAACCAATCTACAAAACAAATCCTTATCTTTGCTGGATGCTTCCTTCTGATCGCAGGTGCCAGAACTGGCGCCTATTTCGGTTTAAGTGCGATCCAAAAGGTGGTCACCAGCAGCTTCGTTAAATCAAACAGCACTTCATCTACTGGCCAGTCCGCTAGCTCGAAAACCGTTAGCGAGGGGTCAACCAGTACGTCGGAAACATCCCAATACGTGACTGATTCCCCTACGCTGACGGGAAATAAATTCACGATCAAATTCGTCATCAAGGAAACCGATGGCGACTTCGGAAGAAGGGAATAATTCCGTATAAGGCGATTGGAAGAAAGATCTATATCCAGCGAGCGGATGTCAAAAAGCTGCTCGGAATGATTGAAAAGGAGGAAACGAATAATGGCAAATGAGATGGTTCCAGGATGCCTCATTAAGAAAAGAGGCAATTATTACGCGGTCCTTTTCATTGATGATGGGAAAGGGCACAAAAAGCACAAGTGGGTCAGCCTCAGCCTAAAGGCTGCCGGAAACCATGCAAGGGCTTTGACGCTCCTCGAGGAGGTCAGAAAAGAATACTCTGAGAAGGGAGCTAACTGACATCGCCCCAAAAAACGGAAAAGCATCCCAAAAGAGCCGAAAAGCCCTCGGGAAATGCCATCCTTTGGGTTCTACGGCGAGTTCTACCGCGATCCCATTTTTGCCAGGAGCCACCGCCACAATCAGCTAGTTCCGCTTTGAGTTCTAGTGCGAAAAGGGCGAAAAAGTTCTACGGAAAGTTCTACTGCGATTTTCAGCCCTTTTTGAAACCTCGTGAAACGCGGTGAAACAAAAAACGGCGCTTTTCTCGTTTTCGGGGTCGTTTTTTGAAACATAGTGAAACTCTTTGCAGCTTAGTGAAACATTCGGTAGGATGGCTTAAAATCCCTCGAATGTATAATTCATACCGGTTCAAGTCCGGTCCCGGGCACCAAAGTAGAAATTCCATATTCCAGCGATGGGATATGGTTTTTGTTTAAATGAAAAGATTACTTTTTTGCTAGTGACAACTCAAATATTCACTTTTTCAAAAACATAAAATTCTTGAGTAAACGGCTGAAAATCCTGAAACAACGATGGCTTGGGCTTTGAGGAACGAAAAGAGAAACAACATGAAACATAGCGAAACGTTGTGAAACGCGTTTAATGAGGATTCAAGAGATTATTTTCCATTCAAGGGATGAGAAATCCTTTGACTCATCAGGCTGAAATGAAGAAGACAACACGTTCTGAAAATCGCTTTCATTCCTAGGAAGAAGAATTCTTGAGAAAAATCAAAAAACATCCAAAACCAGATCGGTCAAAGAATAGGACGTGATTCTCTTCTTCACGAGATTGGGCCGAAGAAATCCGTTCTTTGCGAGGGCAGCCGACCAGTTGGCGATCGTCCGGGCGGACACCTGCAAAGGCTTGGCCAACTCAATTGGCTTGAAAATCTTGATGTTCTTTTTGAAAAGATAGGAAAGAAAGTCCTTTTCTTTCGCGGAAAGATAAGAAAAGCTGGCTTCCCCCGCTTTTGCGGCCTCGGAGCTGACGCTCAAAACAACTTTCGCGGAATAAAGCTCTACCATCCGCAAGAAGTAATTGGCCCAAATTTCGGGATGAGGAGGGTCGTTCCGCCCGTCGTAATAAAGGGCGGGAAGCCCCATCTGGAGGGAGCGGTAATACTCATCGATGTCAAACGCAAAGTACTCTTCAAGGGAAGAGAGGTTCTCAAAATCGTAGCCGTAATAGGATAAAACGTAGTCCGAGAGAAGGCGGGCGGTCCGGCCGTTCCCATCCTCGAAAGGGTGGATCGTCACAAGTTGATAATGGGCGATCGCCGCTTTGATGAGAGGATGATCGTCGGAGGTGGTCAAATAAGCGACAAGTTCATTTAAAAGAGGAAGGATGTCCTTGCTTTCGGGCGGGATGTAATCGGGATTGCCGCTCTTGTCGTCATAGACCGCGAAGAGGACCCCGGCGGGCATCGGGGACCGGATGCCGATCTTTTCTTGGCTCTCGCCCGCAACCACCAAGGCTTGAATCTCGAGGATGAGCTTGAGCGAAATCGGCTCTTTCTGAGCCAGTTTCCCCTCGATGAGGTTGAGGGCCAGATAATAGTTTTTGATCTCCTGCTCGGGGCTCAAGAGATGCCGCTTCGCCTCAATGGCTTCCTCGGCCTGCTCATAACTTAAAGGATTGCCTTCGATCTTGTTCGAGGCATAGGAACTTTTCTTCTTGCTGCTCTTACGAAGCTTATTCGAAAGCGCCTGCGGCACATGAACGCCCGAAAGTTTCGTCCGGTTGGCCTCGATCCGGAGAAGGGCGTTGAGAATAACGTTGGTAATCGCGATTTTTATCATCGCCTATAGTATACAGGAAAGAGGCTTTTCCACCAAGGAAAATTTCCTTATTTTTTCCTTATTTTTTCCTTATTCCAAAAGGGCGGAGGCAAGTTTGGCGGCGGAGAGGCGGTTCTGCCCATCGTCGAAATGGCCGTAGACGGATTCCGTCGTCACGATGCTCGAATGGCCGAGCCAACGCTGGATGTCCTCCATCGGAACCCCCTCATAGCGGAGCAAGCTGGCGCAGCTATGCCGGAGATCGTGGAAGCGGATGTGCCGAAAGCCATTGAATTTGAGGAACTCCGAGAATTTCTGGGTGATCCAGCCACGCTTCGAGGAGATCGGAGATCAGGATGGGCTTCCCACCGAGAAGCTTATGGAATCCCGTCGCCGTTCGCTGGTCTTCGGGAACAGCCTCCAGGCCAGGGAGCTTCCCCTCCTCCCCGAGATTGATCGTCCCTTCGGCGATCCCATTTTGTAAGCGGGAGAGCATTCGCTCGGCCTTGCGGAGCGAGCCTGCCATCTTCATCCCGGTCGCCACCCATTTTTGAATCGGCTCCCCCGTATCGCGGTGAAGATAAAGAACGATGTAATAGCGGCCTTTCTTCCTTCTTATCCAACCCGGTGGAATCATCTTGGACATCCTTGTGTCCTCCTTTGAAAATAAGGATAAAGGAAAATCAAAGAAAAATGGGTTGGTGACAGTAAGGGGACGATAAACGAAGCGGATTTTCTTTCTTCTTTCCGTAGAGGAACGAAGTGCAAAAGGTTGGCTTTTGTTTTCCCTTTTTCTTCTATACTGAAAAAGAAGCGGGAATCCTTATCCCGCCTGGAAAGAAGAAGTGCCATGAAAAAGAATCTTTTGGTTTTGTCTTCGCTCATTTTGATCGGAACGCTCGCCTCGTGCGCCGCCTCGACGCCCGCGACGCCGAGTTCGTCCCTCCCCACTACCTCGAGCGCTCCCCTCTCCGTTGAGCGGAAAAGCGCGGTCGAGTATATCGGCGGCCCCACCGCCAAATCGACGATTGATCTATGCTTCCTCAATGGGGTCAAGGACATCCCCTTTCTTGAGATGGCGGACGTCGCCACCGAGCTGCTCAAGATCGGCCCGCTCCTCTCTTCGAGTTATACGCTGACGCCGGCTTATCAAGATGGGGTCTACACTTTAACGTGGGAAAACGGCGCTTCGGTCGTTTTCGATTTCAACCAAAAGACCCTCACCTACAACGCCTTCGATTATTTCTTCGCCACTTCCGCCGCCGAGACCGGGATCGATGTGGTCGGCCTCACCGGCTTCAACAGTAAGAATGAGCCCAGCCTAATCGAGCGCGAGAAGACCGATTCGTCCTATCGTTCCGGCCCCGCCTCGATCACGATTGCCCTCGGGGAGAAAGGGATTCCGCTCTACCGGGATGGCGCTAAGGCCTATCTCCCGCTCCAGACCTTCAGCGACTTCCTCATTTCGCCGAACCCGATCTTCTACGCCTACAATGGCGCGGATGTTTTCATCGGGACCGGCTCGACGGATGACAACAAATACACCGATCTTTATTACACGATGACGCCGAGCCAGCGGAGCGAGGCCCTCGCCGATTTCACCTACACGGAATTCGCGGCGATGTTCGACACTTTCTATGGTTTAAAAGACGTGAAGCATATCGATAGTTTCGACACCTTCGTCACGAATCTCGGCCTCAAAGCGGATCTGACCTCGCTCGAGGCGAAATCCGCCGACGTCGCCCTCGCCAAACTCGCCTATTCCTATCTGGGCGATCAGCACACGAAATACCTGAGCAATTCGCCTTATCTAGGCAAGGATGTGACCATCAAGAAAGAAGACTATTGGTCTTCCGAATGCCACGATATGTATACGCGGGTCGATGGGCTGAAAGCGGCCCGAAGCGCCGCCTATCCGGCCATGCCATTCTTCGAGATCGTCGGGGACACCGCCTTCTTCCAGTTCGATACTTTCGCGATCGGAGCGGGCGAAAGCTATTACACGACGGAGCCATCGCTTTCTTCGACGGACTCCTTGGGCCAGATGCTCTACGCCCACAAACAGATCTTGGCGGCTGGCAGCGCGGTCAAAAACGTCGTGATGGATCTTTCTTGCAATACCGGCGGCCAGGCGGATATGGCGGCCTTGGCCTCGGCTTGGTTCCTCGGCGAAAGCGTGATCGCCGTCAACAATACCTGCTCCGGGAGCGAGGCGATGAACGCCTATCGCGTCGACGCCAATCTCGATCATAAATTCGACGCCAACGATACCTTGGGGGACCGCAAACTCTATTGCCTCACCTCGCGGGCGAGCTTCTCGTGCGGCAACCTCTTGCCGAATCTCTTCAAGAATTCGGGCAAGGTCTCTTTGATCGGACAGAAGTCGGGCGGCGGCGCCTGCGTGGTCGCTCCTTTATCGCTCGCCGATGGGACGATCTTCCGGATTTCAGGAGCCCGGCGGCTCGACACGGTGAAGAACGGCACCTTCTACCCCATCGACCAAGGCGCCGACCCGGACTATGCCATCACCGATCTCAGCTTCCTTTATCAGAACAAGCGGGCGGATCTCGTCAATTACATCGATTCGCTCCACTAATTTCTCACTCCGCAAAAGGGATGGCCGCCAACGCGAAAGGCGATGAGGCCCCCTTTGTTTTTTTATGGGGCCAAAAAAGAAAACCCTCCGCTCTCGCATTTTCCTCGCGCAAGCGCATTTCTTCTTTTCCACCCTATCAAATCAGGGATTTCTCTTTTCGTAAGTGGCTACTTAGTAAGTAGCGTCTTACTAAATAGCGTCCAATAAAACACCGAGGCAATGCCCCAGGTGCTTTGGAGAAAAAACCGGTCATTCATCTATTAAATAAGGATAAAAAGAACGTAAACCCACCCGCTTTTTGCCCCGATAAAGCAGCCATTTAAGAGAAATAACGTTCGGAAATTAACTAAAAGCGTGATTTTGTTTACTTTATTGGTTTATAGTTAGGATAAAAGAGGAAAACTCATGAGCAAGAATGTCAAGATGGCAGACATTGCGAAACATCTCGGCGTTTCCATCGTTTCGGTATCGAAAGCTCTCGCGGGCAAAGACGGTGTGAGCGCAGAGACGCGAAAACAGATCTTGGAAACGGCGGACGAACTCGGCTACGTCAAGATCCATGATTCGCTTTCTTTAACGGAACGCAAGACCATCGTGGTTGTCGTGGCCGCCCGTTTCTTCGGGGATAGTTCCTTCTATTCCAATATGTATAACGAACTCTTGCAAAAACTGAATAACGACGGATTCACCACCGTCCTCGAGATCGTTTCGCGGATCCGTGAGGATAGCGCCGCGGTCCCTAACAGCGTCACCAACCCCGAAGTCGTCGGCGTCATCTTCATGGGGGAAATCTCCCGCGATTTAATCCGGGCGATCGCGAAAACCTCGCTTCCTTTTGTCTTCCTCGACTTCTATGATCCTTCTTTCAAGGTGGATTCCATCGTGAGCGATAGCGCCTATGGGTCCTTCTCACTTACGCAGCACCTCATCGATAAAGGGCTCAAAAACATCGCTTTCGTCGGCTCCATCGCTTCCACCTCTTCAATCATGGACCGCTACCTCGGTTATTACCGGGCCATGGTCCTCGCCGGTTTGAAAGAGCATGTCCAAGCGATTGAAGACCGCGACAAAGAAGGCAATTTCATCAAATTGACCCTGCCGAACGCCCTGCCGGAAGCTTTCGTCTGCAATTGCGATGAAATCGCCTTCCGCCTCATCCAGCAATTGCGGGACTTAGACCAGAAAGTTCCCGAAGATGTCTCCGTCGTTGGCTTCGATGGATCGAACATTTCTTTGATCTCGACCCCTGCCATCACAACGTATAAAGTCGACATCGTGGCCATGAGTGAAATCACCTCTTCCCTCATCATCCGCATCGCCAAGAAAAAGAAAGTAACGCCTAAACGATCCGTGGTCCAAGGCGAGCTAATCCTACGCGCCTCCTCACGATAAGACCTATCTCCTAAAAAAGCGCTTACATAAGGTAAGCAAAAAAATTACTTAAATACTTAAATTTACTTAAATTAGTTTTAATTAAAATAGATAGAAATCGAAGATATTTGACAATGGAAACGCTTACAACTCCCTGTTGACAACCTAAATAAAGGTAATTATTATCATGTTAGGTAAATTGAAACACATTTTTACCTAAAAAGGAAAGGGAAGAAAATGAAAAATTCTCAAAAGCAGTTCGTTCTCCTCGTTGCGTCCTTGGGTGCCGTCAGTGCCCTAGCAGGATGCAACAACGCCAGCGCCACCGATGAGGCTGTCACGATCAACTTCATCACCAACCGCACCGATCTCGACACCGATGGGACCTACACCAAGTACATCGCCGCCTTTAATAAGGAAGAAGGGTGTGGCAAGATCACCGTCAAAGTCGAATCCATCAAGGATTACGAAGGAACCATCAAAAAACGGATGCTCACCCACGACTATGGCGACATCTTGATGATTCCGGAAATCGATGCCAACGCGCTCTCGAGTTATTTTGCCGATTTGGGCAGCGCGGACGATTTCATCGCCACCAAGAAATACAATGATGCCTATCTCTACAAGCGCGCCTTCTTGGGGGAGATCTATGGCTTGCCCTACTTGAACAACGTCACCGGCATCGCCTATAACAAAGCCGTCTTCAAAGCGGCCGGCGTCGATGCGGCAACCTTGTCCACGCCCGATAAGTTCTTGGCCGCTTTGCAAGCCGTCAAGGACAAGGTCAAGACCTGCACCAATCCGTATTACACCAATTCGCACGATGGCTGGTGCTCCAACCAATGGGAAGACCATTTCCAAGCCGGCATCCTGAAAGGCGATGCCGATTACAACAACAATCTCCTGCCGTTCGATAAGAACGTCTGGAAGAAAAACTCCAACGATACCCACTACGAAGGAACCAAGCTTTTCTTCGACATCGTCGCCAAAGGGCTTTGCGAAAGCGACCCGGCGAGCACCGATTGGGAAACCTCCAAAGTGAAGATCGGCCACGGGGAAATCGGCTGCATGGTCATGGGCAACTGGTGCATTACGCAGTTCCAAGAAGCCGCAAAGAAGAACAACGATGATCCGGCCAATATCGGCTATATGCCCTTCCCGATGACGGCGACGGATGGGAAGCAATACGCGGCCAGCGGCAGCGACTACTGCTATGGCATCAACCGCTACAGCAGCGCGGCGAAGATCGCGGCCAGCAAGAAGTTCATGACCTTCATGATCGAGAAGTCGGGTTTGGCCGTTGCTCAGGGCGGCATCTCCATCATGAAGAGCGATGCGCTGCCGACCACGCTCGAAGCCTTCAAGAACGTCACCTACCTCGTGGCCAATCCGGCCACCGCCGATAACGCATCGGCTCTGGCGGATCAGCAAAAGAATTCCGATATCACCTTATACGATAACGGCGTTCGCTTTGGCCAGGTCTTAGCGGCAGCCCAAACCAGCGGCGACTATGCGGCTAAGCTGGCGGCCTTCGACACCGTGATGGCCGACTACAACACGAAATGGGCCGCGGCGATTAAATAAGCCGATCGGATCAGTTTCCCCCTAGGGCCTATCCCCTAGGGGGCTTCGAAGATAGAGGAGGTGGATATGGAAAGCACCTTAGCTGAAAAAAAGCGCGTAAAACGCAACCGTCATCCCTCGAATAAAACAAAATTCGAGAAGATCGTTCTCATTTTCGTTTTTTTGCTCATCCCGGTGAGTTTGTTAATCCTCTTCACCTATTATCCGCTCGCGAGCATGATCAACTACAGTCTTTACGATTGGCGGATGCTTTCGGCGAGCGCACCGACTCTCGTCGCTTTTACAGCGAAGGACAACTATCTCAAGTTCTTTACCAACAAAGAATATTGGTCAGTCTTGCTCGTCTCCCTTTTCTACCTCATCGGATCCTTCATCCAGATCGCCCTCGCCTTATTCTATGCGGCGATCTTCTATTGGAAGCCGAAAGGCGGCAAGTTCTTTAAGGGGGTGATGTTCTTGCCCTCCTTGCTCAATGGTGTCGCCATCGGCTTGATGTTCCTTCTGATCTTCCGTTCGAGCGATGACGGTGGCGTCATCAACACGATCATCAAACACGTGAGCGGGGCGAATGGTAGCGAAAACGACATCAAGTTCTTCTCGAGCTTATTCTTGGCAAACACCATCTTGACCTTCGTCTCCATCTGGCGCTACATGGGCAACAACATGGTCATGTTCGCCGGTTCGATGGAATCGATCTCCAAGGATCTCTTCGAAGCCGCCCAAATCGACGGGGCCAATCGATGGCAGCAATTCATTCACATCATTTTGCCCGCCATCAAAAACATCATCTACCTGAATCTGATTTTAGCGGTCAATGGCGCCTTGCAGGTCTATGAGATCCCGATGATCATGCAACCGACCAATTCCTATACGCAAACCTTCATCATGAAAACCCTCGACGTTGCTTTCGTCAATGGCAAAATCGGCCTCGGAAGCGCGATGGGCATCTGCTTGCTACTCTTGGTCGTCTTCATCGCCATCCTGCAAAAGATTCTGGAAAAGAAGGGGGATAAATGATCATGACATCCCCTGCTTTCATGGCAAAAAAGCCCGTCGCGGTCCGCGACCGGAGCGTCGGCCACCTCGTTTGGGTCATCATCGAATACCTCGCCCTGGCGATCGGGGCGCTGGTGGCCTTATTCCCTCTCTATGTTCTTTTGGTCGCCAGCGTGAAGAGCAATGCCCAGATCACCTACAGCAATCCTTTGCTCTTCCCCGACGTTTGGCATTGGGAGAATTTCTCCACCGCCTGGTTCTTCAACGCCAACAGCTCGTCCACCAGCGAATCGATGGGGATGGCATTCCTCTATACCGCGGCGATCACCGGGGTGTCGGTCTTCCTGAGCGTCCTCTTCGGCTCCTTTGTCGCCTATGTTCTTTCGCGATTCGACTTCAAGGGCAAAAAGATCGTCAAAGTCCTCTTTTTGCTCGCCTCTTTCATCCCTTCGATCACCATTCAGATCTCGATTTTCCAGCTNATCAACNAGATCAATCTCTTCAATACGCCTTGGGCGATCATCCTTCTCTATTCCGGGACCGACATCGTCTCCATCTACATTTTCTTGCAGTTCCTCGACAATGTCCCGAAGGAGCTCGATGAAGCAGCCTTGGTGGATGGCTGCAATTATTTTCAAATCTATGGGCGGATCATCATGCCGGTCCTCCGCCCCGCCATCGCGACCGTCTGCATCATCAAAGGCGTCGCCTTCTATAACGAATACTATATCCCTTCGCTCTATTGGAGCGACCATTACGTCATTTCGACCTACCTCGACAAGATGGTCGGAGCCTTTGGGACGAGTTGGGGCGCCGTCAGCGCCGCCGCCGTCATCGCCATCGTGCCGACCATCATCATCTTCTTGCTCTTGCAGAATCAAATCTACAGCGGCCTCACCAACGGGGCCGTGAAATCGTAATCAGGAAGGAAAACCCCGCTTTTATGAAAAACATCATCGTCAATGGCTATGCCTTAGCCAACATCCCCTTCGAAGAAAGAAAAGAAGCCTCTTCATCGCCTTTATGGCGCTGGAGCGGCAACCCTTTGACGAAAAGAAACCCGACCGCGAACATCGCCCGGATCTTCAACTCGGCCGTCGTCCCTTTTCAAGGGGGATTCATCGGGGTTTTCCGCGGGGAGCAAACCAATGGCATCCCGCTCCTTTATTTAGGCCGCTCGCCGGATGGCTTCCGCTGGAGCTTCGACGATAAGCCCATCCATTTCGTGAATAAAGCAGGCCAGCCTTACGAGCCGCTTTATGCCTATGACCCACGCCTCGTGAAAATCGAAGAGACCTATTACATCCTTTGGTGCGGGGATTTCTATGGGGCGGCGATCGGCTTGGCGGCCACCCAAGATTTCCAGAGTTTCACCCGCTACGAGAACCCCTTCATCCCCTTCAACCGGAACGCTGTCCTGTTCCCACGAAAGGTCAATGGCAAATTCTTGCTGCTTTCCCGGCCCAGCGATTCGGGCCATACCCCCTTTGGCGATATCTTCCTCAGCGCGTCCCCGGATTTGGAGTACTATGGCCACCACCGCCACGTGATGGGCCCTTCCCGCGAATGGTGGGAATCGCTGAAAATCGGAGCGGGCGCCGCGCCGATCGAGACGAGCGAGGGCTGGCTCCTCTTCTACCATGGCGTTGCTTCCACCTGCAATGGCTATGTCTATTCCTTAGGGGGCTGCCTGCTCGATTTGAACGAACCCTCGAAAGTCCTTTATCGCTCGAGCAATTACTTTCTCACGCCCGAAGAGCCGTATGAAGAAAAAGGCTTCGTCAACAATGTTTGCTTCCCCTGCGCCTGCTTGGTCGACAAAGACAGCCAGCGCTTGGCCTTGTACTATGGCTCGGCGGACAGCTATGTCAGCCTCGCCTTCGGCTACGTCGATGAAATCGTCGCCTACATCAAATCCCACAGCGTCACGACAGCGGCAGACTGCGAAGAGGGCCTCCGTTAATTTATGGATCTCGTCACGGAAGCCACCCGAGATATTCAGGAACGCATCTTCCCGTTTTGGGCTGGCTTGCTCGATGAAAAGCATGGGGGATTCATCGGCAAGGTCAACTTTGATCTGAAGCGCAAAGAAACCGCTCATAAAGGGGTGATCCTCAATTCGCGCATTCTCTATTTCTTCAGCGAATACGCTCGCACATTCCAAGACCCGAAAGCCGTCTTGTGCGCACAGCAGGCCTATCGGTTCATGAGCGAGTGTTGCTTCGACCCCGTCAAAGGCGGGCTCTATTGGAGCCTCGACTATCAAGGGAACGTTTTCGATTCGACCAAGCACGGCTATAACCAAGCCTTTGGCATCTACGCGCTGTCTTCCTATTATGCCCTGAGCCAGGACCGCGAAGCCTTGACGAAGGCCTTGGGGCTCTACCGCCTTTTGGAAACGACTTACCGTGCGAAAGACGCCCCCCATTATTACCAGGAGGCGATGGACCGGGACTTTCAGCCCCTCGCCAATGACAAGCTCAGCGAAAACGGGGTCAGCGCGAGCCGGACCATGAACACCGCCTTGCACCTTTTGGAGGCCTATACCGCTTTGGCGAGAGTCTCCGAGGATGGCGAGGTTAAGCACTCGCTCGAAGACCTCCTCCGCCTCTTCCGGGACAAAATCTACAACCCCCGCCAAAACCGCCTCGAGGTCTTCTTNGATCCCGCCTATCATTCCTTGCTCGATCTCGATAGCTACGGCCACGACATCGAAGCCGCCTGGCTGTTAAGCGAAGCCACCGCCTTCACCGACGATATCTCGCTGAAACAAGAGATCGCCGCGATCAGCGAAGCCTTGGTCCTCCATGTGATGAAAGAGGGCTATCGCCCACCCTTTGTCGTCAAAGAAAAAGAAAAGGGAAGAACGGATGGCGCCCGCGTCTGGTGGGTTCAAGCCGAAGCGATCAACGGCTTGCTCTCCCTCTATGGGGAGAGCCAAAACGAAGAGCTGAAGAAAGAAGCCGAGGCCATCTATCAAGGAATCGAGGATTATTTCCACGATAAACGCGATGGAGGTTGCTGGTATTGGGACTTAAACGCCCATAACCTCCCCCGCTCAAAGAAATGCATCGTCGAACCATGGAAATGTCCTTACCACAATGGCCGGATGTGCCTGGAAATCATCAAGAGGTTAAGCGTATGATCCACCCCAAATATTTCGAGTTGAAAGACCGGCAGGACAAACTGCTCCAGCGCCCGAATTCGCTCCTGCCGTTCTACAATGGCGTCGTTGAGCGTTACGAATATCCCGTCCTGACCGCCGATAGTCTGCCCATTGAATGGAAATACGACCTCAACGCGGAGACGAATCCCTTTTTCATGGAACGCCTCGGCATCAATAGCGCCTTCAACGCCGGCGCCATCCTCTTCCAGGGCAAGGTTTGCTTAGCCGTCCGCGTCGAAGGAAAAGATCGGAAATCCTTCTTCGCGATCGCCCGCAGCCCTAACGGTGTCGACAACTTTCGCTTTGACCCTTGCCCCCTTCTTTTGGAGGACAAAGACCCCCGCGAAAGCGATGTCTACGATATGCGGCTCACCCTCCATGAAGATGGCTATATCTACGGCGTCTTCTGCTCGGAAGCCCACGACGATCGTTCCAAAGACGTGAGCGCCGCCGTCGCTTGCGCCGGAATCATCCGGAGCAAGGACCTCGTGAAATGGGAGCGGTTGCCGAATCTCGTGACTTTGCATAGCCCGCAGCAAAGAAACGTCGTTTTGCATCCGGAATTCGTCGACGGGAAGTACGCCTTTTATACGCGGCCGATGTCCTCCTTCATCGAGGCGGGCGACGGGATGGGCATCGGCTTTGGCTTGGCCGAGGACATCACCCATGCGGTGATCGACGAAGAAAAGATCATCGACCCCCGGGTCTATCACACCATCAGCGAAAGCAAGAACGGCGAGGGGGCGACGCCGATCAAGACCGCGAAAGGCTGGCTTCACATCGCCCATGGTGTCCGCAATACCGCGGCGGGGCTTCGCTATACCCTCTACGCTTATCTGACCGATTTAAAGGAGCCTTGGAAAGTCATCGCCAAACCCGGCGGCTATCTCTTGGCTCCGGTGGGCAAAGAAAGAATCGGCGACGTCAGCAACGTCGTCTTCTCGAACGGGGCCGTCAAATTCGCGGATGGAACCATCCTCATCTATTATGGTTCGAGCGACACCCGCCTGCAGGTGATGAGGACCAGCGAAGAACGTCTGCTCGACTATTGCTTGAATACGCCGGAAGACGCGCTCAGATCCGTCGAATGCGTGAAGCAAAGAATCGCCTTGATCCAAGCAAACGAAGCGCTTTTGAAGAAGCAATAAAAGGATTGGCGAGGCGAGGGAAGCCCTTCCCCTTCTTCGCGATTTGTCTTTTCAGAATCCTTTAGTAGGACAATGAGAGCAGGACAAGTGGCTCGTTTCCGCTTCGGGGAAGGTGCTGATCGAGGCGAAGTCTTCAAAGCGGCCGCCGAACCGCTCCTTTCGATCCGGGCGAGCGATGGCGATTTTAAAGCCCGCGCAAGTTCGCTCCGCGGGCTTTCGAATTCGTTGATTTCTCGGGCTTATTTTAGCGTCGCCAAATAGGTGACCAAGTTGGCCCGGTCATCGAAATTGGCGATGTCGGTGATCGGATAATCGGGGACGACGCCGGCATCGACGTCATAGTAGACGCCATTCTTGACGGTGCAGATCGCATGGCTGCCCGAGAAGTTGAAGGAAGTTCCATCGGCGAGGCAGGTGCCATCGGCGAGGCAGGTGCCATCGACGACGCAGGCGCCGCCGCCCGAGGTCTCCCCCACCATCGTGACCTTGCCCGAGGCCTTGAGAACCGAGGGGACGAGGTTGCCGCTCGAGAAGCTGATCGACGAGGTCAGACAATAGAGTTTGCTCGCGCTGACGCCATCATTGGCATCGAAGGTCTTATCGAGGTTGACATCGACGCTCATCGGGAAGGAAGCTTTGGCGCCATCGTGCAAAGCGCTGAGATGTTTGGCGCCCCCTCTCCGGACTCCCATTTGCTTACGGCTTTGTCCGTCAGGTTCAATTTGCCAGCGAGCTCAGTTTGGGTCATTCCCTTCTCTTTCCGAAGTTCGCGGATCCTGTCCGCGATGGTCGCACCGTTTTTCGTTTCTGCCATTTGATTTTTCCTCCGCTGCTATCCTAAAAAATAAAGCCTAGGCATTCCACCTACTCTTCGTTTAGTGGAGTTTTTCCCTATTTTCGGATGCAGACAAACGACTCTACGCTTAGTGGAATTATACCACCTTTAACCTTAAGGGAAAACGAGCGGAAAACACGACACGGCCGAACGATATAACACTTAGCTATTCAAGTTCCATAAGAATCAAAATATTCTCGAAATCCCCTTGGCTGTTCGCCTCCATGGTCTTCTCTCCGGTCTGCTCCGGGTTTATCCACAGCACCTTGATGTGCCACCTTGCCTTGTCGTACTCCAGGATCTCGTATTCTGGCTTCAAATACCCTTCGGTGAAACTCAGCGTCCCATAATGAACCAATTGTGGGCCGTCCTCATAGGCCCTAAGACTAATCGGCCTGAACGGATACTTCTCCTTCTTGTGTCCTGCCATAAAACATCCTCCCAGGAAAATGATAGAAGAAAGGAAAAAAACAACCAGTCTTGCGCCCACGCGAGGGCGTGCGTATTTATGCGCGCTTTGATATGGTGCACGTATTAAGGATGGAAATAGCCTCAAATAATAGGAAAAATGCGAAGGGCGCAGTCGAGAATTCGACGTTATTTTCTAAAGCAAGAAGGGAAAAGACACGATGACACCTGTTAAATCAGATACCAAAAGTTCTAATGATTCCGCAAAAAATGCACTCATTTCACAACCGAAGATTACGGAGTTTTCTCCGATGATTGCTAATTTTCTTTGCTAAAAAAGTTGATAAACGCAAGGGATTCAAAAACCCTTGCTTGGGAGAGTGCGAAAAACGAAGCTGCCGGGAAAGTGGGAAAAGAGCCAAATCCCCGTTTTTGATGAAATGCCAATTTCCTAAGTTATGGCCTTAAGAATCTAAGAATCGCGCTTCTTTACAAACAGTTCTACTTTCGTCCGATCCGGATGCCAGTCCCAAACCCCTAAAAACCCTCGGGAAATGCCGTCCTTTGGGTTCTACTGTCAGTTCTACTGCGATTCCGTTTTTGCCAGGAACCACCGCCACAATCAGTTAGTTCTGCTTTGAGTTCTACTGTGAAAAGGGCGAAAAAGTTCTACGGAAAGTTCTACTGCGATTTTCAGCCCTTTTTGAAACCTCCTGAAACGCGGTGAAACAAAAAACGGCGGTTTTCTCGTTTTCGGGGTCGTTTTTTGAAACATAGTGAAACTCTTTGCAACTTCGTGAAACATTCGGTAGGATGGCTTAAAATCCCTCGAATGAATAATTCATACCGGTTCAAGTCCGGTCCCGGGCACCATCAAATTAGAAAAGCGCGATAACACCGCGCTTTTTTCATACATCATTTTGCTGTTTATATTTTCGCTAATTCAGTTATAATATTAGCGTGGTTATTGTTTCGAAAGCCCAAAAAGACCGTTTTCGAGAAGTGCTCCGCTTTCGGCATGGCTATATTCTGGCCAAGGATGCGGAACGCTATGGCATTTCTTATCAGGCGTTTTTCAGCCTCGTCAAGGAGCTCAGCCTCGAGAAAGCCGCCCCTGGCATCTACGTCCAATTGAGTGTCATCCCCGATTCCCTTTACCTCTTTTCNTTNCGGCATCCTCACNNCGTCTATTCCCACTCCACCGCCCTTTATCTCCTCGGCTTCTCCGACCGCGATCCCCTCATCAAAGAGATCACCGTTGCCAAAGGCCAGAATCCCAAAACCTACGCCAAGGAAGGCGGCAAGGCCCACTTCGTCGAGAAGAAACTCCTGGACCTCGGGGTCGTTTCGGCGGCAACCCCGCAAGGGAACAGCGTCCCTTGCTATAACCTCGAAAGGACCTTGGTCGACCTCGTCCGCTCGAGAAACAAAGGCGACCCGGATCTCGCACCCGCGGCCCTCAAGAACTATGTCAAACTTAAGGAGCGGAAGATCCCGCTCCTGCTTGAGTACGCGAAAGCCTTCCGGGTGGAGAAAGTCATCAATTCCTATTTGGAGGTCCTTTTATGAAGAAAGAAAGCACCCAGTCCTTCGTCGACAATATCAAAAATCTTTCCGAGAAGACCGGGACGGATCGGCTGATCCTCCAGCGCTTGCACATGATGGAGGCTTCCTCGACCGCCTTTCGCGCTCCCCGTACAAGGATCAGTTCATCCTCAAAGGCGGCGTTTTGATCGCTGCGATCTTCGGGACGAAACTTCGCCCGACGATGGACATCGATGAGCGAGCCGACCCCGATTGCTCACTGGTTTTGAGCAAACTCGACGCCGAAAGCCCCGGGGCCCACTCAAAAAGGTAAGTCTTAAAAACATAAATAAGCAAAAGAGGTATTTATTAAAGTATTTATATGCATAAAAGGTAAGTTTATATTTATTGTTTATGCACATCATGCTACAATCTTGGCATGGAAATCCATGAACTTCGAAAACAAAAAAAATTGACTCAGCAGCAAGCCGCGGATCTCGTCGGCATTTCCTTGCGCGCTTACCAAAACCACGAATATGGTATCGCCTCAACGAAAGGCTACTTGGACCTCTCTCTTTAGTTATACTAAAAAAACAACTCTCGCACCCGTTCGAGAGGAAGCCTTAGGCTATCTAGGTTATGGAAAATCTGAAGGCGTTTTACCCTCCAGGGTAGGCTAAAGGCGGGCGAAAAGGGGGGAACGTTATTCTTGGCTTCTCCATCTCTTTTCTCTTGAACTGGTAGCCTAACCACAAAACCGGTGCGAGTGTTCTACGCGCCTCAAGTCTCCTCTCTTATTTGCGGAAAAAGGAGCGAACAATTCCGAGTATTCGAACTTCCCGAAAAGCGCCTATTCGA